>ERZ869925.452-NODE-452-length-30512-cov-12.190367_pt1 | contig 30512 bp, 53 predicted proteins | sample MGYA00579311_ERZ869925 | MGnify/ENA primary metagenome ERZ869925 (study PRJEB32216, sample SAMN09231817) | wastewater metagenome | place: USA: Maryland | collected 2016-07-30 | study: EMG produced TPA metagenomics assembly of the PRJNA472060 data set (Reclaimed...
TCACTTTTTTACCTCTCCGCGAAATAAAAAGCCACTACATCTAGTAGGTGTAGTAGCCTAGAACCGCAGAAACTAAGGGGAGATTATGGGACGACCGCCAAGACCAATCGAGCAGAAAAAACTATTAGGCAACCCAGGCAAGCGAGCTATTCCAGACGCGGGCGAGCTGGTTGCCCTGGGCCACGGCAGACGCGAACCGCTTCGGCCCCTGACGTTTTCCGGTCGGCAGTTATGGGACTCGGTATTCGACCACGGCGAACTATGGATAAGCCCGACCCTTGACGTTCACTTACTCCAGATGACTTGCGAACAACTAGACCGCCGCGATGCGTTGCTTAGTCTGATCATTGACGCGCCAAACGACCGCACCTTGAATATGAATCTAAACGATTTAGAAAAAGCCATAATGGTAAACCTAAGCAAGCTCGGCTTTACGCCATCCGACCGTTCGCGCCTAGGCTTTACGCTTGCCAAAACTAAGAGCAAGCTAGAAGAAATGCAAAGGATGATGGCCGAATGATAGTCGTAGTAACTGGCCCGCCCTGCGGTGGCAAGTCCACCTACATAAAAGACAACGCTAGGTCGGGCGACGTGATTATAGATATGGACAAAATCGCCCTAGCCCTAACGACGGACGACATTACTAGCCACGACTATTCGCAAGAAATTAGATGGATCGCAATGGTCGCCCGAAAGGCAGCAGTCAAAGAAGCCCTTTACCAATGCGCTTCAAGACGTGGCGTTACCGCTTGGATAGTCCACACCGACCCGACGCCGGACGAACGAAGCCAATACCGTTTACGCAATGCCCAGATAGTCGAGATAAACCCAGGTAAAGAAGTTTGCCTAGAACGGGTAAAGTCGCGTCCGCAGGGTAGCCAACCTAGAACCGTAAAGGGAATAAGTGACTACTTCGAAAAGCGCTAACTGGCCGCCACGCTGGCTAACCGAAGTTCCCGAAGAAACGCTAAACGGCAAACGCGCCCAACTCGCCTTGAACTTCGTAGACACGTTCGGAGTAATCACAAAGGACTCGGTAGCAGGTCGAGCAGGTTCGCCCCTAGTCCTACGCGACTGGCAACGCGAAATGATAAAAAGAATTTACGCCGAAGACGAAGAAGGTGGCTGGCTTCATAGAATTTCTTACGTCGGGTTACCCAGGAAAAACGGAAAATCGGCCGTTGCGTCGACCCTTGCACTCGCCGACCTATTTCTACTCGGCGGACGTGGTGCAGAAATCTATTCCATCGCAGCGGAAAAAGAGCAAGCTCGAATCGTATTCGGTGACGCTAAAAGAATTATCGAAGCCCACCAAGAACTAAGCGAAGCATCGAAGCTATACCGCGACGCTATCGAAATCCCTAGCCTAGGTTCGGTTTATCGCGTTCTATCCGCTGAGTCTTACTCGAAAGAAGGACTTTCACCCGTTGCCGTTTATGCGGACGAAATCCACGCGATGCAAACACGCGAACTATGGGACGTAATGAGCTTGGCCACCGGAGCGCGTAAGACTGCCCATATGGTCGGCATAACCACGGCTGGAACTCGAAGCGATCAGACGGGGCAAGACTCCATCGCCTACAACCTTTACAACTACGGCAAGAAAATCGCAAGCGGTGAAATAGAAGATAAAACCTTTTTTATGGCGTGGTGGGAAGCGCCAGAAAACTCCGACCACCGCGACCCTGAAACTTGGAAGCAAGCTAACCCAGGTTACGGCGACATTTGCGCCGCTAGTGATTTTGAAAGTGCGGTTCGAACAACGCCCGAAGCTGAGTTCCGAATAAAGCGCGTAAACCAATGGGTAAACACTAAGTCGGCTTGGCTACCTGCTGGCGTTTGGGAAGGGCTAGAAGAAGACTTCCAGTTAGAGCCGACCGACGAATACGTTCTTGGCTTCGATGGATCTTGGAAGAATGACAGCACCGCCCTAGTAGCGGTAATCCTGCCACGCCACGAAGGCGATGTTTATAGGGCCTTCCGCGTAGCTCATTGGGAAAAGGATTTCGCCTTAGACGATGATTCTTGGATAGTGGATAAAGGCGAAGTATCTAAGGCGGTTATCGACTACTTCTTCGCTAACCCCAACTGCCGCGAAATCGTTTGCGACCCGACCTATTGGCAGGATGAAATGTTCCAATGGTCGGACGCGGGCCTAACCGTCTTGGAATACCCCAACACCATCAGCCGAACCGTACCAGCTACGGCCAAGCTTTATGAAGCGATTATGAATGGAAAGATTGTCCACAATGGCGACCCAGCCCTTGCGCGGCACTTGGATAACTGTATTCTGAAGATAGATTCGAACCGCGGGGCAAGAATAACGAAAGATTACAGAAACCCAAAACTAAAAATAGACTTGGCAATAGCCTTACTTATGGCCTACGACCGTGCCAGTAGTAAACTAGAACCAGAAGTAACGCCACAATTCTTCATTTAGGAAACTATGAGCGACGCATTACAAATCGGGGGAGCCATCCTAGTAACCGCAGGGGTTGGGCTAATCTTCGTTCCGGCTGGCTTGATCGTGGCGGGATTATTCGCAATTCTTATTGGTATTAGCTTGGAGCGTAGGTAATGTTCGACCGCTTATTTCAGCAACGCGCAATTAGTTACCAGACTATTTTCGAGTCCGGCGACGACATAGTATTCGGCAACTATTCTGGAACCTACATAAATAAAGACACCGTATTCCAAGTAAACGCCGTCTTTTCTGCCATCTCACTAATTGCCGACACAATCAGCACCCTACCCCTAGACGCTTTTATTAGACGCGATGGCGCTCGCTTCCCATTCCGTCCGCGCCCTGAATGGGTAACTAAGCCAGACGTAACAATTCCACGCGAAGCCTTTTACAATCAAGTTATCGTTAGCCTATTGCTTGACGGCAACGCCTTTATCCGAGTCTTTTCCAACACCCGCGGCGAAGTAGTAAACCTAAACGTTCTAAACCCGCAAACCGTTACCGTAACCCGTAGCGGACTTGGAAGCCTTATCTTTACCGTAGACGGCGAAGACCGCCCGCTTACCAGCGACGAAGTTATCTTTATTCCTGACGTAATGCGCCCTGGCGAAATCCGTGGCATTTCACGTATCAAGGCACTAGGCGAAACTTTTGGATTAGCCCTAGCGATTGAGCGCTACGCTTCGACCTTCTTTGGCCAAGGCACAAACCTAAACGGCGTTATCGAGTTCCCAGGCAACCTATCGGGCGAGCAAGCCGCCCAACTAGCAGCTTCATTCGACAACCGCCACCGCGGTTGGAAGAAGGGCCACCGCACCGGAGTTCTTTCAGGTGGCGCGAAGTTCGTATCGACTCAGACCGACCCAGAGAAATCGCAACTTATCGACGCACGAAACCAGTCAATCGCAGACGTGGCTAGAGCGTTCAACATTCCGCCGCACCTACTCGGACTACCTGGTACAACAAGTTACGCATCGGTCGAGCAAAATAACCTAGCCTGGATAACTCACGGACTCCGCCCAATTTGCGCGAAGATTGAAGGCGCACTAAGCCCGCTAATGGCTCGCGTTCCAGGTGGCGAAACTGCTTTTATCAAGTTCAACCTAGACGGCTTAGCTCGCGCTGATCTTCAAGCAAGAACCGCTTCTTACTCGACAATGTTGCAGTCGGGCGCAATGAGCATCAACGAAGTTCGCACCTTGGAAGATATGCGACCAATCGACGACGAAGCGGCTAACAACCCACGCGTTCCACTAGCCAACGTAAACCTAAACGCTGCCGACCTGAAGGCAATGCGCGAGCGTGTAGCAATGGTTCGCGAATTAGTCTTTAGCGGATTCTCGCCAGAAGAAGCCTTAGCGGCGATGGGCTTGCCAGCTATTGCCCATACCGGAGTTCCATCTACTCAGCTACAACCACTAGCGCAGTTAGATCCAGCCGACCCTAAGAGCGCTTACGAGGTATAGAAATGCTAAACACCGCACAAATTACAGTCGGAACCGCAGCCGTTAGGGTTCTTGAACCAGCTATGAAGCCACGCGAAGTTCTACTACATAACGCGAATAAGTCTTCTAACGAATACATTTGGTTCGGTGGTGGTTCGGCGGTTACCATTTCTACGGGAGCGCACCTAGATAACGCAAGCACTTATGAGATTATTCTTCAACCAGGTAACGAACTATGGGCTATAACTGACGCAGGAACTAAAAATCTGCACGTTCTATGGCAGGAAGTCTAAAGATGCCCTATTTCGTTTCGGACTCAAACCCCGACTGCAACGGTTGGGCAGTTGAAAAGGAAGACGGCGAAGTTATCGGCTGCCACTCCACTAAGCAATCGGCAGTAGATCAGATGGTAGCCGTTAGCCTTGCCGAAGAAATGGAACCAGGCGGCGAGAGAAACGAAAACGGCCCGCCAGCCATAATCGTAGACATTGACGGAACCCTAATCATTAGTGGCGAAGCCAATCAAAGACTTATTAGCTACCTAGACACGTTTGAAGACACCGAAATAATTGTTCTTACGGCAAGGGTAAACGCCGATAGGGCGGACACAGTAGCCGAACTGGATTCGCTAGACATCGACTTCAACCAGCTAATTATGAAGCCAAGTGCCGACGTGGATTCGCACGATTTCAAAGAAGAAGCCGCTACAAGACTTTTAGAAACGTATAACGTAATGCTTGCAATAGACAACGACGAAGGAAACCGCGAACGCTTTAGAAGGCTAGGCATCACAACCGTAGACGTGGACGAAATACCAGACACGCCAAGCGAACGCCAAGTAGACCTAACTCCACCCGCCTACTTTCGAGCATCCGCTAGGCGTGGATTGCGTTGGGTAGAAGAAGGTCGCGCTGGCGATGGATTATTACCCCGCACAATTCGCGAAGCGCAAGCAATGGCAGAAGGAAACGTTACCGCCGATAAGTGGGTAAGGCTTCGCGCATTTCTCGCAAGGCATATCGTAAATTTTGACGCACCCGCCGCGAATGTAAATAATGAAGATTACCCTAGCCCTGGCGTAGTAGCTATTGCGCTATGGGGTGGCGGTGGAACTAGACGATCAGCGCAACGCGCATTAGCTTACGCGGAAGGCGTGGTTGCTAGACTAGAAGCAGAAAACGAAGGCCGCACGAAAGGCGATACCTTGACCAAGTTAGAAACTCGCGAATTCGAAATTAGCCTAGAGCTACGCGAAGACGGCGACCAAATGACCCTCACGGGCTACGCTGCCCTTTTCAACTCACGAAGCGAAAACCTTGGGGGATTCACCGAAGTAATCGCCCCTGGCGCTTTTAGCCGTTCCCTAAAGTCGCGCAACGACATAAAGCTTCTATGGAACCACGATACTTCAGCGGTTCTAGGTTCAACCCGTAGCGGAACTCTAAAGCTAGTAGAAGATGAGCGCGGCCTACGCGTCGAAGCTTCATTGCCGAACACCACCCACGGACGGGATGCAAGGGAGCTAGTCAAGCGCGGCGACGTAACTGGATTCAGTTTTGGCTTTACTATCCCAGGCCGCGGCGGTGACGAATGGAACTCCGAGGGAACCGAAAGAACCCTAAAGAGCGTAAGACTTCACGAAGTTTCGCTAACCCCGTTCCCAGCCTATACCGCAACCAACGGAACCGCCCAAATGCGCGGACTCGATAAGGTAGCTAAGCGGGCAGAAGTAGATCCTGACCAACTGGCAGATTCCCTACTAAAGCTAGAGCAAGGCGAAGAAATTTCAAGCGACGACCGCAACCTACTTCTAAAGGTTATCGACTCGGTTAGCCCGAAGGTAGAAGAAGAACCAACTACCGATAACGGCGCTGGATTGCTTGCCCTAAAGAAGAAGAAGCTAGAACTACTTCAAAAGGTTATCTAATGGCTAATAAAGACCAGATAAAGAAAACGATTTTAGACTTGGCGGGAAACCCTTCGTCTGGCGTAGTCGCTGAACTCGCCGACAAGTGGGCCGAAGCCATCGAGCGTCTGGACTCCATTCAGCCAGATTATTCCGCAGCGTTGCGGAGTGAAAAAGAAATAAGAGTAACCAAGCCGACAGAATTGCGGTAGCCCCTGACCGTTGTCGCCAAGCCCATTTCTTCCCCGTAGTTTCTCTCTCTCGGCTACGGGGTTTCTTTTTACCTGCATAGCGTCCGCTACACTTGAAGTACCGGCGAGAGTTAGCTCCGCCTACTTAGTTGAGCGTTAGCGCCACTATTCCAATCAAACAATCAAGGAGTAAAACTATGTCTTTCATCAAGACACAGCAGGAACTTCGCGCAAACCTTTTCGAGCAGATCAAGGACGTAATCGAAGCCGCAGAGGCAGAGAACCGCGGACTTGACCAGGCAGAGCTAGACAAAATTGCACGCATCGAGGCCGACCTAAACAAGGCGACCGAGGCGATTGCAGTAGCCGAGCGTTCCGAGCAGCGTGCAGCCGAAGTATCCGCAGCAGCTAAGGGATTCATCCCAGCAGTAGAGTCACGCGACAACGCCGAGATTTTCCGTGCAATGGCACGTGGCGAAGTTCGCAACCACACCTTCAACCCTGAGAAGCGAACCCTGGTTCCTGCAACCGCAACCGTTCCAGTTTCCTTCCTAGACCGCGTATACGGCATTGCTCGCCTAGTCGGCCCAATGCTAGACACTTCCGAAGTTATTACCCGCACTTCTGGCGAGTCACTACGTATTCCTACTTACACCGCTTACAGCACCGCGACTCAATACGCCGCAGGTTCCGCAATCGGTGAGAGCAACCCAACATTCGACAGCATCCTTCTTACACCTAAGAAGGTCGGCTTCGTCGTCCAGATTGCAAACGAGCTTCTAACCGATGCTGGCTTCGACATCGAAGGCGTAATCGCTGAGCAAGCTGGTAACGCAATCGGTTTCGGATTAAACAACCTAGCAACCGTTGGAACCGGTTCAACCGAAACAACCGGTATCGTTACCGCCGCTGGTTCAGGTATCACCGCTGGCACTACTACCTTCACCGCTGACGACCTAATTCGTTTGCAGTATTCGGTAGATGGCGCAGCTCGCAGATTGCCTGGAGTTGGCTATATGGTAAACACCACTACTCTCGGTGCTATCCGCAGATTGAAGGACGATGACGGCAGCTACCTCTACCAGGTAAACGTCGGCGCTCCAGACACTTTCGCTGGACACAACATTTTCGAAAACCCTGCAATGGCTTCCTTCGGAACTTCCGGCGCTAAGTTCGCGCTATTCGGACACCTGCCAAGCTACAAGATCGTTACCACCGGACTAGACGTTGCTACTTCAAGCGACGCTTACTTCGCTAACGACGTGACCGCTTATAGATTCACTTACCGCTTCGACGGTGCGCTAACGCACTCAGCGCACGTGAAATACGCAGTTCACGCCTAATAGCTGACTAGACCGAAGGCCCGTCGTTGTAGGTTGCGGCGGGCCTTCTTCTATTTCTGGTAGTGTTTTACTATGACCTACAAACTAAACGCCGCTATTGCCCTAGCTTCGAACTCGCCAGGTGCGGCAACTGGCTACGGAGTCCAAGCCCAATACCTAGCCGAGAAACTTCTACAAAACAGCGCTAAGGTAGCTTCATTATCGAACTACGGCCTAGAAGGTCGCTTCGACACAATCAAAACCAAGCACGGCGAAATCGCACATTATCCGCGTGGGCATTCGCTATACAGCGAAGACGTAATGGGATTATGGGCGAATGACTTCGCGTCTAAGCATCCAACCCTAAAGCCGTTTCTAGTTACCCTTTATGACGTTTGGGTTTTGAATAATCTAAAGTATGACGGCGAAATAATTTCTTGGGTTCCGCTAGATCACATAACACTTCCGCCAGAAGTAGCTAAGTTCCTACTTCGCTCAAACGTAACCCCGATTACTATGAGTCCGCACGGCCAGCGACAGCTAGGCGAAAACGGAATAGATTCGACCTACATCCCGCACGCGATAGATACGAAAGTATTCAAGCCAACTTATGAATTTCAAGGCAAGCCAATTAGGGAGTTTCTAGGCATTAGCGACGATGCCTTCTTGGTAACTATGGTGCAAGCCAATAAAGCAAATTCCATAGTCCACCGGAAGGCCCTGGCCGAGCAACTTCTAGGGTTTGCATTATTTAGACAACAACGCCCTAACTCTTATCTATACATTCATTCTGAGCCTTCAAGAGTTTATGGTGGGTTTGACTTGGGCAGACTTCTAAAGGCGGTTGGACTAGATGATTCTTGCGTTCTTATCGCAGATAGCGATCAACTACGCGTCGGGTATCCGCAGGAATTCCTAGCTGCCGTTTACACGGCTTCGGACGTTCTTCTAGCGTGTTCCTATGGCGAAGGGTTTGGCGTTCCAGTAGTCGAAGCCCAAGCTTGCGGAACTCGCGTAATCACTTCTGGCTTCGCCGCTACCGAAGATCTAGCAAGCGACGATTCTTGGATAGTCGGCGGGCAACCCTTCTGGGATGAGCCGCAAGGCGCGTTCTTCCAAATCCCATTCCTAGAGTCAATTATTGGAGCGCTAAACCTTGCCTATGACGCACCACGCGGACTAAGCCAACCGTCTATCGACTTCGCTAAGCAATTCGACGTAGATACCGTTTGGAATAACTATTGGCTACCATTCTGGAAGGAACGTCTTGGTAATTGACGTAGTTCTTTATAGTGGCGAAAGAGAATTGCTAGACGCAAGAGTAGACATTCTAAAAGCCGATAGAACTATTGTCGTAGAGGGCGATAAGTCCTTTACCGGCAAGCCAAAAAAAATCGAGACGTTGCCAAAAAACCTAGACCACCTAAAACTTGAAGTCGGGCAAGACCCCGATCCTTGGGTAAATGAAAAGAAGCTAAGGCAAGACAGTTTCGATTATCTAAAAACCTTAGATTTACCAGACGATACTATCGTGGGATTCTTCGACGTGGACGAAATTCCAGACCCAGAACTTCTTAGAGGAACCACCATTCTAAGCGCGTGGAAAATGAGCAAGTACCAGATGAGCCTATTTTGGTATCAGCATAAAGAACTAACGGGATTGTCTGGAAGTTGGGCGAACATAAAAAACGAAGACATTCCAAGCCTTAGATGGAAGCGGGAGTTCTTGCCTTGCGTAGAGGGCGGCTATCACCTATCTTCTTTTATGACCCTAGAGCTTTTGATAGAAAAGTGGCAGCACATTTCGCATCAAGAATTAGTTAGGCCCAATATGGAAGAATGGCTTCGGCATTGTTGGTATAACGGCATAGCGGTAGAAAACGAAAACCCGCTAACCGAACAAGAACCCGAAGGGATACCGAAAAGACTTTTGGAATTACCGTCGGTATTTATGCGAAAGAGAGAAAAGATTGCTAAGTAACCTAATCGTTCCAGTTCTAAATCGCTACGATCTGCTAAACCGAATGATTGCCAGCATCGACCACCCCGTAGATAACTTGGTAATTATCGACAACGGTGCAGACCTTCGCCACCCTAACGATGAAGGGCCAAGATGCGATAATCCGCTGGTTGAGCATTTTCGGGTAATCGACATCCCTAACAATCTAGGCATAGCCCCTAGTTGGAACTTAGGCGTAAAGCTATTCCCGTTTGATAAAATCTTTTACTTCACTTCTAACGATTGCGTCTTCGCGCCTGGAACGCTCGCGAAATTAGAAGAACAATCTTCAAGGGATAAAGTCACCATTTCGGAACTATGGCCCCATTGGCAACTATTCAGCGTAGGCGATCGAGTCTTCGAGCATTGCGGGCTATTCGACGAAGCTATTTTCCCTATGAACTTCGAAGACGACGAATTCGAGTGGCGCGTAACGGAAATGGGTTACGAAGTTCGCAAGGCAAACCTTCCGATGGTTCACGATGGCCAAATGACCTTCAAGAGCAATCAACATTACGCCACCCGAAACCAAACAACCTACGAAGCTAATGGGCTTTACTTTAGAACTAAGAAACACCAACGCCGTCTAAACGCTGGCGAGTGGTCGCTAAAAGTCCGAAGGGAAAATAACTGGTGAAAGTCTTCATAACTGGAATAGCTGGCTTCTTAGGTTCGCACCTAGCCGATAAGTTCCTAGACGAAGGGCATTCGGTAATTGGAGTAGATTCGCTAATAGGTGGCTACCCCGACAACGTTCCCGACGGCGCTCGCTTCTATGTTCGCGACCTAGTGACCGACTCGGTAGAAGACCTACTAGAGGGCGTGGACTTAGTTATTCACGCAGCTTGTACGCCTTACGAAGGACTTAGCGTCTTTAGCCCCGCCCTAGTGGTATCAAACACAACCCAAGCCACGACCGAGCTTCTTAGCCAGGCTATTCGAGCGAAGGTAAAAAAGTTCGTCTATTTATCTTCAATGGCGCGTTATGGAACTATCCCTACGCCCTACACCGAAGACCAAGAACCCCGCCCGCAAGATCCGTACGGCATTGCCAAACTAGCAAGCGAACGCCTAGTAGAAAACTTATGCGATACGCACGGTATCGAGTGGGTAGTTTTAGTACCCCATAACATAATTGGCCCACGCCAGAAATACGACGACCCGTTTAGGAACGTGGCTTCGATTATGACTAACCGCCTACTTCAAGGCAAGGAACCAATCATTTACGGCGATGGAACCCAGACCCGTTGCTTTAGCTTTATTGAAGACGTCGTGGAACCCTTATACGTTGCTTGCCAGTCGCCCGAAGCTGTTGGGCAGGTAATAAACATCGGCCCAGACGAAGAAGCCGTAACCATAAACGAACTAGCCGAAAAACTTCAAACAATAATCGGCACGGACTTCGAACCGACCTACACCGGCGGAAGACCGCAGGAAGTCAAAATAGCCCTATGTTCTAGCGATAAGGCTAGGCGACTATTGGGGTATCAGACTTCGACCACACTAGACGCTGGCCTAACTTCCCTAGTGGACTGGATTCGCGAAAGAGGAACCAAAGACTTCGAATACCACCTGCCTATCGAAATCGAGTCTGAGCGCCTTCCTGCTACTTGGGCTAAGCGTTGGTTCTAGCGGTAGACTATAACTATGGCGATTGTAAATGGTTATTGTTCACTCAGCGAAATAAAAGCAGCTTCTCGTATTACCGATAGCGTAGATGACGCACTTCTGGAACTGAGCGTAGAAGCAGCTTCGCGCCAGATTGACCGCGCTTGCGATCGTATCTTCTATAACGCTGGAACCGCGACTAGGGTATTCCTTCCAACCGACCCTTACGCCACCGAAATCGACGACCTTATTTCGCTCACAACGCTGAAGACTTCTAATTCAGCAGACGGAAACTTCGACGTTACTTGGACTTCAAGCGACTACGAACTACAACCGCTAAACGGGCGAGTTGGCGGAAGCTACTGGCCCTACACCGATATCAAGGCAATCGGCGATTACCTTTTTCCAGTCTGGACAACCAACACCACAAACAGCAACGAAGCTACGGTTCAGGTAACAGGCGTTTGGGGCTGGACTTCGGTTCCGGTAGATATCAAGCAAGCGACTATTCTTCTAGCGATGCGCCAGTTCAAGCGTTACGACTCACCGCTAGGCGTGGCAGGTTTCGGCGACATTGGCGCTATCCGCGTGGGAAGAATTGACCCAGACGTAGACGCCCTTATTCAGCCGTTCAAGAAGATAAGTGCCGCCTAATGGCAGTAACGCTAACCGAAATCAGGGATGCCCTTGCGACGCGTCTGGCGACCGTTACAGGGCTTAGACAAAGCGCGGACGTGCCAGACAACCCTAACCCGCCTATTGCCGTTATAGCGCCAAATACGGTTAGTTACGATACAGCTTTTCAGGGTGGGCTAACTACCTACACTTTCGTTATTCAGGTGATAGTCGCGAGAGTATCCGAAAGACAGGCCCAACAGCGCCTAGACGCTTATTCTTCGACTTCTGGAACGCAGTCGATCAAGGAAGCAATCGAAGCTGATAGAACCCTTGGGGGCAAGGTTGCCGACGTAAGAGTGACCGAGATGACCAACGTCGGTGCGGTATTATTAGGAGAGGCAAACTACATCGCCGCTAACTTTGCGGTAACCGTTTATGCAGAATAAAGGAGAAACACGTGGCCAAGTTCGTCGCGACTGACTACAACGTAACAATCAACGGAACGCCATTCAGCGCAAGCCTGGCAGCCGTGACCCTAGACATTTCATCTGAGGAGCAGGAAACCACCGCGTTCGGCGATGGCTACCGTACTCGCATCGGTGGACTAAAAGACGGAAGCATTACCCTAGACTTCCACCAAGACTTCGGAGCTGGCTCCGTAGACGCAACCCTATTCCCACTATTGGGAACTCAGGCCACCGTCGTAATCAAGCCAACTAGCGGAACCGTTACCGCTACGAACCCTTCGTACTCAGCCCTAGCCCTTGTAACCCAGTACCAACCATTCGCTTCAAACGTAGGCGAGCTGGCCACCCTAAGCGTTACTTGGCCTACTAGCGGATCGATAACACGCGCAACAGCATAAGGAAAAAATGGAAATCAACCTACTACTTAAATACGCTGATAAAACTGAAAAGACGATAACCGCTAACGCGGCCGACTTTATCGCATTCGAAACGAAGTTCGATAAGAGCATTGGAATTCTGCAATCGGATCCACGCTTGACTTATCTGCTATTCCTAGCCTGGAATTCAGAGAAGCGCAAGAAGGGAACCGATGCGGAGTTCGATGCTTGGGTAGAAACAATCGAGTCCGTAGAGGCTAAAGAAACAAAAAAATAAAAGGGCTGGCCGCTAGTTCTATGCATTGGAACTTAGCGGTTTTAGCCTATGAATACAAACTTAGCCCACGCGAACTAATGCAACTTAGTCCGCGAATGTTATGGACTATGGGTCGCGTTTTAGAGTCGATAAATAATAAACAGGGTCGGCGGTAGAATTGACTAGATAGGAGCCGCCCCGATGCTAAGCATAGAACGCGTAAACGCAAAGCAGTTCCGCAATGCGCTCAAAATGCTAAAAGCAATCGAACCCGACTCCCAGAAAATCTTGGGTCGCGAACTCAAAACAAAACTTCAACCTATGGCTAATCAGATAGCTAGTACAGTTCCAAAAAACTCGCCCCTAGTGGGAATGGAAAACAACGGTCGAACCGGTTGGGGGCCAGTTCGCGGACGAACCGCCTTTACCCCTGGACGCTCGCGCCGTAACGCGACCAACCTAGTTTCTATGCGTATCGAAGCTGGCGAAAGAAACGTCGGTGCGGTTATCGCCGAACTCGCAGGATCAAGAACCCAAGGCAAGACGCCTAGCGGTGCGGCAATGATTGACCGTTTGAATCGCGATAAGCAGATGAAGGGCAGGGGCGGACGCTATGCCTATAACCAGTTCCGACTTCTAAGACCAGACGTCGTAAGAATTGCCACCGATATTCTCAAAGGCACGTTCGCAGATTTTGAGAGGATGCTCAAGTAATGGCAGGTATAAATCTCCCGATTATTTCGAAGTTTGATGATAAGGGAGTAAAGCAAGCTACTAGCGCCTTCGATGGCATTGGTTCTAGCCTTGGAAAAATTGCGGGTATCGTTGCTACGGTTTTCTCCGTTCGCGCAATCTCAAACTTCACTAAAGAATCTATAACCGCCGCCGAAGGCGTTGCCGTTGCGAACGCAAGAATAGACCAAATTGCTAAGTCGATGAACCTATTCGGTTCGGAAACTCAGGCAGTAGCAGATCGCCTAAAGGCTTATGCCGAAGCTAACGAACTAAACCTAGCTACTGACGCCGAAGTAATAAAGGCAACTCAGGCGAAACTTCTAACATTCAAACAACTAGGGCTGACCGCAGACGAAACCGGCGGGGCATTTGACCGCGCAACCGCCGCCGCTATTGACCTAGCTGCCGCTGGTTTCGGTTCGGCAGAAACTAATGCCGTTCAACTTGGTAAGGCACTCCAAGACCCGATAAAGGGAATCACCGCCCTAACGCGCTCTGGTATCACCTTTACCCAAGAAGAACGAAACAAAATAAAGGCACTTACCGAGTCGGGCCAAATCCTAGAGGCCCAGAATATGATTCTTGGGGCTATCGAAGCTCAGGTCGGCGGAACCGCAGCAGCCACCGCTAACGCTTCGGACAAGATGAAGTTAGCCTTCGACAACGTAAAGGAAACCGTTGGCGCGGCACTTATGCCGGCGTTCGCTGCTCTATCCGAAACAATGATTCCGCTGGCTGAAGAAATTGCCCCGATTTTAGCTTCGTCGGTTGAAGGGCTTACTCCGGTATTCACCGAACTAACGGCGCAACTTCCAGACCTACTAACTGAATTACTTCCTATAATTCCAGCTTTGGTTCAACTAATAGCCCTATTTACAGAATTAGCGATTAGCTTGCTTCCGATTCTTCTACAAGTCTTCGAAACAATCGTGCCGATTATTCAGTTCTTCGTTGATCTGATGGGCGGCGTTAGCGACGTAATAAAAGAAAACATAGACGTATTTAGCTCGCTCGTAATTGGTATCGGTGCAGGAGTCTTAGCACTAAAGACCTTCCAAGCAATACAAATAGCCGTAACCGCAGCGCAAGCCGCACTAACAACGGCAAGCAAAATCTTCAGCGTAGTAACAGGCCAAGCGACCCTAGCCCAAGCTGGACTAAATACCGCAATGCTCGCGAACCCGATTGGTTTAGTCGTTGCGGCTCTCGCGGCCCTGGTTGCGGGCTTGGTTTACTTCTTTACCCAGACAGAATTAGGACAAAAAATCTGGGCAGACTTTACAAAGTTCTTAGGCGAAACGGTAAACAACTTCGTCCGACTATGGAACGATAGCGTCGCGAACATAAGAGAAACCCTAAACAAATTAGGCGAGTATTTTGGCAATGCCTTCAAAACCATTCGCGACACAATAATAAAGGCGGTAACGGATTTTGGTAGCTTGCTATTCAAGGCAGGGCAGGATTTAGTTCAAGGACTTATCAACGGAGTTCTAAACTTCGGCGCGAAGATTGCTAAGGCATTAGGCGACGTAGTAAACGGCGCAGTAGACGGCGTAAAAGACCTGCTAGGTATTCGCTCTCCCTCTAAGGTTTTTACCGGCATCGGTGAAAACATCGGCGACGGACTAATAAAGGGAATGGATTCCAAACTTAGCGGCGTAGCGGCTTCGGCTAAGTCACTCGCTAAGGCTGCCGTTCCTGCTGGCTTCGAGTGGGTACAGGGGCCAAACGGGCCTTACCTAGAATTTAAGTCTTTTACTTCTGGCCAAAGTGATCGCGGAGTCGGTGATTTTGGCGCGGCGTCGGCAAGTTACTTACTACGCCAACAAGGGCTAAACCAGGCAGAAATCGACAAGGTTCTAACGCGAACTATCGGTGGAACCCTTGACCAAGTAAACGCCACTATGAGCAGCGGAATAACCCTAATCGACCGCGCGACTAATAGGATGATTCAGGGTAACTTAACTGACGCCGATATTGCCGAAAGAGTTGCCCAAGGATTCAAGGTAGTAGAAAAAATTGCGGCCCCAATCGAAGACCTAGAAAATGCTATTAGCCAGTTGGTTTCAGGTATTCAGGGCGGCCAGACTGCGTACCTAAAGCCAATGGCCGCAGGTGGCTTCGTAACGACCCCAACCCCTGCCCTAGTGGGTGAAGCTGGCCCCGAAGTAGTACTGCCGTTAGATCGCTTCGAGAGGGCTATCGGACTAGGTAATAACCAGGGCGGAAGCTACAACATAAACATAAACGCTGGAATGGGTTCCGACCCCGTTAGCATTGGTCGCGAAGTAGTGAACGCTATAAAGCGCTACGAGTCGGTTAGCGGAAAGGTATTCGTTTCAGCGTGAGCATAAAGGTCGAACTAGGGTTTACGGAGTCCGGTGCATCGGCTCCGTTTCTTCGCTTAGACGACCCCGTAACAGGCTTACTAGATTCCCCTAAAGCTTTACTAGGTGGGGCAGAAGCCTTGGTAGACGTTACTTCTTACGTTCGCGATTTTGGCATTACACGCGGAAAGTCAAGGGAACTAGACCGCTACGGCGCAGGGCAAGCTTCCGTAAGGTTCAATAACAACGACCGCACTTTTGATCCGACTTATAGTCTTTCTCCATTCTTCGGGCAGGTAGAGCCGCGAAGGCAGATAAGAATTTCAGTCGATGGCATAATTCAATTCGAAGGCACAATCGACGACTGGAACATAGACTACGAAGCTGGCGGTAACTCAATCGCCACCGCCCAAGCCTTCGACGGTATCGCAAGCCTAGCCAACCTAGAAACCGAAGCCCTAACCCTAAACGAAGGCTTTACCGACGATCAAATAACCGAAGTCTTAGATAACATTTCTTGGCCTATCGCAAAGCGTGACCTAGACGTAGGCGCTGCCCTATTAGCTGGACAAACGGTTACGGACGGCACTAATGCGCTAGGGCTAATGCAACTTATGACCGACTCGGAGCCAGGCGACTTATTCGTTTCTAAGACCGGCGATGTTAAGTTCGTAGGCAGAAATCAACCCTTTACAACTGGCGGGGTAGTACTCAGCGACGATGGCACGGAAACACCGTACACGGCCGTAAAGGTTATCTTCGGGTCGGAGCTGCTTTACAACGCGTGGCTAATGAAAAACCTAACTACCGAAGTTATTCGGGAGTCTGATACTTCTATTGCGCTTTATGGTGAGCGTGACGTAACTAGGAATACCCTGCTAAAGGAACTTGCCGACCTAGAAATTCTTGGCGACTTCCTTTTAGCTCGCTACGATAACCCCGAATACCGCTTCGAAAGCCTTTCGATAAACCTAAAGACGGTAACCAATACCCAACGAACCGCACTTCTAAACCTAGAGCTTGGAGATACGGTAAAGGTTGAATTTACTCCCGCTGGTATTCCGCCCGCTATCGAGCGCTTTGGCAAGGTAATTCGCCTAAGCGAAAGCTTCGTGAACAATGAAGAAATCATAGAAATTGGCCTAGAAGCCATTACTGGAAGTCTGCTCGTATTAGACGACGTGGAGTTCGGTAAACTAGACGCAGGATTACTAGCCTGGTAAAGGAAAAATAAAATGGGTGGACGCAAAGTCTTTCAGCCGGCAACCGTACTAACGGCCGCGGACGTAAACGAATTTCTAATGAATCAGTCGGTTATGGTGTTTGCCAACTCGACCGCTCGCTCAGCTGCACTGACTTCCCCTACCGAGGGAATGACAACCTACCTTGAGGACACCAACAAGGTTGAGGTTTGGACTGGAGCTGCCTGGACTGACATCAACGACAACACTGCTGCCATTCCTAAGAGCACAGTCACGACTGCTGGGGATCTAATCGTAGCCGACGGAAACGCTTCGGTAACTAGATTGGGTATTGGGGCTAATGGGCAGGTTCTAAGTTCTAATGGAACTACGGCTACGTGGACTACTCCCGCGGGTGGTGGAGACAAAGTTTGGACTCAGCTCCACTCAGGCAATATTACAACTGGTTCAAACACTTTTACAGTTAGCTCTTTGGCTTCTTATGATAGTTACGCTGTAATTGTCAATTCAGCATCAAGCACCAACGGAGCCGACTTGTACCTTTATCCCAACTCCTCAACTTCGGGCAATTTTGGTTCGAGAATTTTGGGCTGGAAGCAAGGAAACAACGATGGCTATTCCCCTTACACCGGAGCCTTATCGGGCGAGATTTCTTTAGGTCGAATTGGAACTGGCAGTCAATCTGTAAATGCTTATGCCCTATTTTCTGGCTCTAAAGGATCTAGCCCAGCTCAAGTTCAATTTATTGGTGGACCTAATGATTATGACATTTCTGGTTCATACTTCTATCACGGAGGTGGAATGATTACTAAAGCTGCTTCTATTTCTAGCTTCACGTTAAGAGTAGATAGCGGAACTTTTGACGGCGGAAACATAAAAATTTACGGAGCATAAATTGACTATTTATAAAGAAATTATTGTTAATGCCGAAACTGGCGAGGAAACAAAAGTAGAATTTACTCCAGAGGAGCTAAAAGCCTGGGAAAAAGAGCAAGCGGAAATTAAGGCGAAGCGAGAAGCAGAAGCTCAGGCACTAGCCGAAAAAGAAGCAGCTCGCCAATCAGCCCTCGAAAAGCTAGCGGCACTAGGCCTAACAGAAGCAGAAATAGCGGCCCTAGCAGGATAGTAATGGCAGAAGAAACAACCGGCTCCGTCCGTATAACTCAGCGCGACATTTACGAAAAGTTAGTAGAACTTCAAGCCGTCCAAATTGAAATCGTGGCGGACATAAAAAACCTAAAAGACCTACCTAATCGAATGAACGCCGTCGAGCAGAAACTAGCTCGCTTCGAGTGGATTGAGAAACTAGCCTTCAGCGCACTAGGCGCAGGATTGTCGGGCTTTATCGCTGCACTATGGGCGCTAATCCGATGAGCTGGCGACACCCGTTCAATAAGAAGACAATAACCTCACGCTTCGGAGCTACCGAAAACCGCCCTAACGCTCACCGCGGGCTTGACTATGCCCCTAGGGCTGGAACCGTAATCCCTGCCGTTACCGCTGGCACGGTAAAGCTATCCCAATGGTCGGACGTTTTAGGTTGGGTTTTAGTGCAATCGGGGTGGGACGCAATAAACAAAAAGACCGTCTTTATCGGCTATTGCCACCTTCGCGATAAGCCAACCCTAAAGGTCGGGGATAAGCTCGCAATCGGCGCACCTATCGGCCGCGTGGGTAATACCGGTAACGCAAGCCGTGGCGCTCACCTTCACCTAACTATTGGCCCTACCGCTAAATCCGTATTCACTGGCGTAGTGTTCGACCCCGAAAAGTTTATAGACGACCAAGTTTCCTACTGTAAAGAATGCGGGCGGGTTTAGTGCCAAGCTGGAAGCATAGGCGTAGGCTTATTTATATGTCTTTCGCAATCGCCGCCACAATGATTATCTTCGGCGCGGCTACTTACGCGTCCGATACTTCGGTAAGTCGCGAACTGATCGTCGGGGGCGTTGCCTTGATTAGTATTATCCTTACCGCTTATACAGCGTTTGCGACTTATGAAGACGTAAAACTATGGAAGAAAGAAGATGAAAATGAAGTTCTTTAGCCTTGAATTTTGGAGCTACGCAGGGGAACGCTCAATAAAGACCGTTGCCCAAGCTGCCCTAGCTTTTCTAGGTTCTGGTTCAATCGGCCTATTCGCTATCGACTGGGTTAGCCTGGCTTCGGTATCGCTAGGAGCTGGACTACTCTCGGTTCTTACTTCCGTAATCAGCCATAAAGACTAACGTTCACTAGGGCTAGTACCGCCCCAAATGCCGTGGCGCTGCCCTGACTCAATAGCATAAGTAAAACATTCGCGCTTTATTGGACACTCCGCGCATAATTGCTTCGCTATCTTCGTAGATAACTTCCGCGCTTCGGGGTTCGGTAGATCTTCTGGAAAGAACAAATTTTCGCGCCCTTCGCAAGGCACTCGGCCCGCCTTATGAATAACCCGAAGGAACTCAATAAACGGCGTATCAAAATGTCGGTAGTCCACAATAGGCTAAAGCTTATTAGGGAAAGGCCCCATTTTGAAGATACACGCCCCACAAACTTTCAATAAAGCCAAACTTCTAGGAACCTTCGAATCGGGTTCGCAAGACTGGCACGAAGCCCGTTCGGGCGGTATCGGTGGAAGTGAAATAGGAACAATACTCGGACTAAACCCGTGGGAATCGGCTTACTCACTATGGGCCAAGAAGTCTGGACTAATCCCCGTCCTTCAAACTTCTAATTTCGCAATGCGTCTAGGGCAAGTCCTAGAAGCGCCAATACTTGATCTATGGCAGGAACAAAACCCCGAATGGGAAGTGTTTGCTACCGGCACTTATGAAGACGCCGAACTGCCCTTCCTTCACGCCAACCCCGACGCCCTAGCGCACAATCCCGAAACTGGCGAATGGATAATCCTAGAAGTAAAGACTTCTAGAAACTACTGGGATCAGCTACCACCGCAATACGAAGCCCAAGTGCAACACTACCTAGACGTTATGGGCTTACAACGTGGCTACGTTATTGGGCTAGTCGGAATGGACTGGTTCGAAGAAGAAATCTTGCGCGACGAATGGCAGATAAGGGAGCAGCGGAAGACGGCTTACGAATTCTGGAACTGCGTTCAGACTGGCGTTCGCCCGACTTGGGACGGTAGCGAAGCAACCTACAACGCCGTTCGCGCAGAAAACCCCACCATCGAAGACGTGGCCGTAGAAATTGACGGCGTTTGGCAGATAGCCCAAGCCCAAGAAGAATACGACAGGGCCAAGGAAAATCTGACTAAGATAAAATCGCAGATACTCGCAGCAATGGGCAACGCTAAGACCGCCTACGTCGAACACAACGGCGAACGAATTACGGTAGTTCAACGCCAAGCTCGCGGCGAAGGTTTGCCTTATCTAGTAGTGAAGAAGGGGCGATGAACGTATTTCTAGGCGACGTGGTTCACCTTGCGAAAGACAAAGATGGGAAAATGACTTTTGTTACGGGGCAATGTTCGGGATTAGTTTTAGACGATAGGGGCGATCTAGAACGCGTATTTATTCACGGCCTAGACGGAGCCTTTTGGATGAGCCAAGGTTGGAAGTTCGTAGACACAATAGAGAAAGAAGAAGATGCCGAGATTTGACCTAAGCAATTATCAAGACGTTCAATCGCGCCTAAACGCACTACACAAGGAGTATCCCGATGCCCGAATTATCACGGAAAACCTTACAACTCCCGCTGATCGCGCAGTTCTTACCTGGGTGGTTAGGGCGACTTTATTTCTTACCGCTGGCGACCAGGCTAACAATCTGGCGAAAGCTACGGGCCACGCGTTCGAAATTGACGGGGGGCAGGGGGCGAACCTAACTTCGGCGCTGGAAAATGCGGAAACGTCCGCCGTGGGTAGGTGCTTGCGGTTAGCAGGAATAGGTAGCGGGGCAAGCGTTTCCGAGATGCAAAAAGTCAATAGCGGAAAATCACCTGCGCAGTCGTTGGATAGCATTAGTGACGTAACCGAACTAAGAAGGTTCTATGCCCAACGCAAGGCCGCCGGAGCGACCGAAGAAGAACTGGTCGAAATCCAACGCCGAGCGTCCGAACTTGATTCTGGAAGCCAAGATAAGGGAACTGGAAGAAGCAGTAATCGAAGCAAGGCTAAAGAATGACCAGGCCGCTTATGACCTTTTCCATCGGGAATTAGTCCTTCACTTATTGGACCTTTATGCTGCCATCGGAACTAATAAAAGAACTCGCAAGCCTAACGGCGGAGAATAGAAAAGGCCACGAAGCCCTTTTCGCCGCCGAAGTCGCCCTAGCCGAAGCCGAACACGAATTAGACCTAGTAGAACAACGGGCTTTTATCAAGGCCCAAGGAACCGTCGCTGACCGCACCGCCCTAGCACGTCTTGAATCGGCCGAGGTTCGCCTACAACGGGATTTGAGGAAGGCAGAGGCTAATCGGGTGAGAATGAAAATAAAGGGCTTAGAATCGGCGCTGATGGCCGTTGCGACCCAAGCCAAGCTGGTACAGGCAGAAACTAGAATTTAGGGATGATTAGCGACCGAATAAGAAGGCTAGTAACCGAGCGCGATCAGCATTGCCTTCATTGCGGAACCACCGAAGGGCTTCAAGTCCACCACCGCAAGAACCGCGGGCAGGGCGGAAGCAAACTCCTAGACCGCCTAGATAACCTTATTTTGGTTTGCGCTGCCTATAACTACGCAATGGAAGCCGACCCGCTGGCCGCAACCGACGCGCGGGAGCTAGGGCATAAGTTAGGCAGTTGGCAAGACTTTTCGAATCCGGTATTTGACCGAACCGAACTTACTTGGTATAAATTGACCGAAGACGGAAAGAGAGAAAAGACGCAACCGCCTTCTTACTTGATTTAGGGGAGTTATGCATATAGAAGACCTAGCTAAGAAAATGCGCGAAGACGCTTTAGCTAAACTAACGCCTTCAGTCCGAAGGGTAGAAGAACTTCGGCAGCAAGCCAGGCGATTAGAAAAAATACAAAGCCAAATTTTCGATTTACAAATGCGCGAACTTGAAAAACTTTATTATCACGCCGGAAGGTATTCGGGTGGATCTAGGGATAAAGCGGCGATTGACGCGTGGCAACGTTTGAATCGCAAAGAAACCGTAGACAATGAGTAGTAAAATAGAAGCGGACAGGCCGCGTGTAACGACCTGCCCGCAAACCGACAGATCAGGTGTCGGCAGTTCAATTCTGCCACACCAGTTAGGCAGAATACAAATGAAAACAACCCTTTACCGCTATTTTGATAGCGATGGCCAACTTCTTTACGTTGGCGTAACTGGCGATAACACAAAGCGACAATCTCAGCACCGAAGAAATTCATTTTGGTTCGGGGAAATCGTTTCCGCTACTTTCGAACATTTTGACGATAGGGAAAGTGCGCTTGAAGCCGAAACTAAGGCTATTCGGACAGAGCATCCAAAGCACAACATAGCCAAGCACGGGATAACTATTGTCCACTCACCTTGGATCCATATGATTTTTCTAGCTGGAATGCCAGACGGCGGCCACGACGATTTACATAAGGACTATGCCAAGAAGTACCAAGAGCTTTTTATGGCAGCTGATGGCAGCGTTCCGAGTGCTGATATGGTCGTTGCTTTAGCAATGCAATTTACTAGGGTAGACAAACCAGATGCGCCAAACCTAAAACATTGCCGTTCTTGTATTGAGGCTTATGAATCAGAATGGTTCGAGCAGGGGTTCAAGAAACTTAGAAAGAGATACTAATGAGCATTTCAGCACTAACACTAAGTCTTTATCACTCACAAGCAACTTATTCCACGCGCCTAGTCCTTATAGCAATCGCGAACTTCGAAGGCGAGTACGGCGCTTACCCATCCCACGAAACTATTGGTCGGCTGGCTGGTGGACTCAATAGGCGAACGGTTCAACGCGCCATTGACGAACTTATAGAGCTAGGCGAGCTAACCGAAGTCCGCAGGGACGGAATTACCAACTTGTATAAATTGTCCATTACTTGCCCCGACGACTGCGATCGTTCGACAAATCACAGAAAAATAAAGGGGGGCGGTGTCCAGACCGCAGGTGGTCAGCAGACCGCAGGGGATGCGGTCCACAGACCGCCCGAACCGTTAAATAACCTTAAAACTCTTAATAGGGAAATTCCCTTAGAAGCTAGTTGGATGCCAGACGATCGAATAATGGAAATGTTCAAGACTAAGTGGCCCGACCTAGACCCTGATTACCACATAGAGCAATTCAAGCTTTACTATCTAGCAACTGGCAAGAAATACCGCGATTGGGGACTTACCTTTCAAAAGTGGATGAACTCAGAGCAAGCTAGGGCCAAGGCGCAACCCTGGCGAACTGGTTCGGTGAACTCAGAAAACGTAAAAGCCAAAAAGAACAAAGACCGAGAATTCACCGAACGCTTTATAGCGGAAATGCAGGAACTGGAAAAGCAAGCCGCCCCTGCTCCTAAATGCCAACACGGCGAAAACATTGCCCTATGCAAAAAATGCCAGAAATGACTAGACTCAAACAATGGCAGAGCAAACTTGCGTCCGGTGCGGGATTATTTGGGAAGTCAAGTCAACCCGAAAGAATAACGACACCTGCCAAGGATGCCGAGCAAGGAAGCAACAGAAGGTCGGGGATTGCCTACCGTGGCACGGGGCGTTCGCCGAAGACTTGGTTACTCCCGTGGACGAAGACGGAAATCAGGTTTTACCTGGTATCCGGACTTGTCGGAATCTTGATTGCGTCAATGGTTCGCACATTGTCGGAGCCTAGAAATAAAATAAACCAACCTACAAAGGAAGAAGAAAAATGGCAGTAGTAAAAGTAACGGGCGAAGTAGCTCGAATTATCCCTGGCTACGGCTTCAAGCTAGTAGAAACTAACAAGGGCCGCGATGGATCAGAAAAGAAAACTTGGCTTACCGTCTGGACTAAGACTCCAGTTCGCGAAGGCGATATCGTCGAAGTCAAAGGCGACCTATCCACAAAGCTAGAGGAATACACCGGCAAGGACAACGTTCCCCGCCAAAGCGCAGCTATCCACGTCAATAACGCGGAAGTCAAATCCGCCGATACTCCGTTCTAATGAAATACGCTGGCAGAATTGTCGTCCTAGTTATGGCGGGAACCTTCCTATGGTTAGCCCAGACCGCAACTGGCTTCGTGCAGTTCTTGGGCTACCTATGGGGCGGGCTTCTATTAGTAAGCCTGGCCCTAAACTGGAACCGTGGAACTAAGGATTGAAGGACTACCCAAGCCCCAAGGATCTAAGCGCGTCTTCAACGGACGGGTCGTAGAAGCCGCAGGTAACGCCCTAAAGGTTTGGCGTAAAGCCATTGCTGCCGAATGCCATAAACAGGTTACAGAGGCTCACAAGCCATTCTTAGGCCCCGTAGAGGTCGAAATAACGTTCTACCTACCAAGACCAAAAACAGTAAGGGAAAAAGATCGGGCGTTGCCAATAGTGCCGCCCGATCTCTAGCGCCCGATAAGTTGGCCAGGGGCGCCCTGGACGGCGTCGGGCAATCTGAAGTAATTTGGGGGGATGATTCCCAAGTAGTCCGCCTAATAGCTAATAAGGTTTATGCCACCGATTTCACGGGCGCAGACATAAAAATAACCCCTATTTAGTCGTTATCAAATCGTTACCAAAATAAGCCGCCTAATTTCTCAAAAAGCCCCACAATAGATACAAGGCAACAGAGAGAGAAAGGGCCGAGAATGTTCTTCAAGACATCGACAGTTTACAAAGGTTACTCAACACGCAAGGGCGCTGAAAACTACATCGCTCGTTTCAAGCTTTCCGCCGATACTCGCATCGAAGTTATCGACGGCCGCTTCTGGGTAGTTGGGTAAGGGGTAAAGCACAAATGACTAATTTTGACTGGCTAAAAGATCAAATTCTGCAAACATACGAATATTGCGCATTTGGAGAAATGCTAGACGAATGGGCGAAAGGTAAATAATGAGCGACTACCTAATCGAAATCCAAGACGCGATAATCGCCGGCGACTTCATAACCGCCAAGGATCTACTGGACAAGTTCCAGGACGAAGCACCGAAACAGGCTTACGCCGTTTTAGAAGCACTTGCGAATGAACAAAAAGAAATGGGGTTCTAATGAAAGTTTGGTATTCCATTCGCCGACCTATCGGCGTTCTTCTATTTAGCTATCTAATCTTCTTGGGACTAGCCGTACTTCACGCAATCCCAGAAGTCGCGTTTCTGATTATCACGGGGCAAATCTAATGGACAAAGTAGAAGCACTATTTAGACCGTTCCGCAATGAAGTCGATTCGGAGCTAGAGCGTTTGGCCTATGCCGCGTTCCAACTGGGTTTCGAACACGCTACCGACCTACTCGATGAAATCAGTAATCGCGAACACAATAAAGGAAACACCTACGCCGCTAATGATCTTCGCAAAGCGGCTAAAGAACTAAGGGGAGAGAATGACGAAGACTAAGCAACTACACCGACGCAACGCTTCCAAGACTTCCAAGGACGCTGCCAAGTCGCTAAACGTTAGCCGCCTAGAAGGGCTAGTTCTAACCGCAATCAAGCGTTCACGCAAGACTGGACGCACCCAAGACGAACTTCTAAAGCAATTTCCAGACTTTAGCTATTCGTCTATCACCGCCCGACCCGCTGCCCTAAAGCGTGACGGGCTAGTAGTCGATTCTGGCAAGCGTCGCCCTGGTAGATCCGGCAGGATGCAAGCCGTCCTAGTTGCTAAGGAGTTCGCCAAATGAAACTTCGAGTAGCCCTAGGCGAGCTGAAATACCAAATAGCCGATAAGTTCTTCGGAAAAGAGCTGGACGAAGCCTACGCAATGGGAATGAGAATTGGGGCAGAATACTCCACCCGCATTATCAGCTTCCGCGTGAACTTGAATAGCGAAAAGATAAAACTAACCAAGACGGAAAAGCAGGGTTATCTAAAAGCCCTAGACGTTATCCAAGACTGCAAGCCACAAATCGAAGAAAAGACAGGAGCAACGCTCGGATGAAAATCGTGTTATGGCAGAAACCCAACTGTATACAATGCCATCAAACGGCTAGGGAGTTCGATAAGCGCGGGATTATCTACACCGTCCGCCGTCTTGATCGCTCGCCTAAAGCAATTCAGCGGTTCCTAGAACTCGGACTAACTAGCGCCCCGATTGTCGAAACCGATGATCGCCGTTGGTCGGGCTTCCGGCTAGACCGAATCAAAAGCCTAGAGCAGCACCTAAGAACGGAACGCGCCCACGGGATAAACGTCCCGCTGGAACCAATCAAGCAAGTAGCAGAGGAAGTCGGCGATGAGTAACCACGAAACTTACCCAGGCTTTCCCGAAATAAGGAAAGACCTTACCTACGACCTAATCGTTCCGACCCTAAAGCTTTACGAAGAATGGTCAAAGCTTTATGCAGGGTTGCCGAACGTAAAAGTAACACTAGATCCCGAAGGGGGAGAGAAATGAGAGAAGAAACCTGGTTTGACGGCGTGAAATATGGCCGAGTTTTAGAGCGCGACCGAATTATCAAGTTGCTAAAGGCTGAAAGATGGAAATTACCGAATGGGTTGCCCGCAGGTGGCGAAGTTTACTTGCCAATAGAAGAAGCAATCGCACTAATTAGAGAGGAAGACAAGTGGCCAACGGTGACGAAGTAAAAGACCTAATAGCCGAAGCATCGGTTAGGGCGTTCAATGACGGCATAAGGATTGAACGCAAGCGAGCAATCGAACTACTAACTAAGACAATCTGCGACGACTTCAAGCTGCTGAATAGCTGCACCCACCCAACCTGCTTAGTCCTTGATTTCAAGGTAGCAGAAATAAAGGGGGCTTATCGTGACTAATGAAATGAACGAAGTAATCGCGATGGCAGTAGCTAGGGCTTATGCCGCAGGGCTAAGGGAAGGCGAACGCCTAGAGCGCGACTACATTCGTAGGGCGTTAGACTTGAACGCGTCCGGTGGGAAAATCTACCTGGACGACTTCGAAGACGCACTAAGGGAACTCGATGCCGAACGCCAAGAAAAAAAGCTGCCCTAAGACCGTAAGAATCGGCGTTGAGGTTTGGACGATAGTCGAACACAACATAAAGGCCGACCCCTTACTAACCGAAGGCAACTACGGGTATACCCAAGATCCACGCAACATAATCGTTATCGACCAAGATTTACACGAATCAAAGAAACGGGTAACGGTTTTCCACGAACTTCTTCACGCGGCGCGAATGGTATTCGAAACCGCACCACCGAAGAAGAACGCGGACTATGAAGAATTAGAGCATCACTTTATAGCCGTTTGGGAGAATTCCGTTCTTCTGATACTCCGCGACAACCCAGAACTAACAGAATGGTTATTAGAGAAATGAAATCAGAGAGAGTAACCGCAGACTTCCGGCAAGCTGCCGCCTTACTAAGGGATAAGAACTTAGTCTGGTCGGCCGATCTTGACTCCATAAGGGAAGACCTTGCCGAGTACCTAGAAACAAAGGCGACACTCGGAAGCGCCAATAACCCGCACTTAGTAGCAGTAGTGCAAAGATTATTAGCAGACGAAAACGACCTAAGCATTTGAAAGGGGCCACAATGCTAGAAGGACTAGAACCACAAAAGCAAAACTTCACCTGCAAAGTAAACACGATTAGCCAAGGACTAGAGAAAAAAGACTTAGAGATTTTCCTAGCGGCTATAAACGACTCGCGCAAGTGGTCGGCCAAGGGACTTCAAAGGGCGCTAAAAGAACGCGGCATAGTCCTGGCAGACACCGTAATAAGCAGACACCGCCAAAAACTATGCCGTTGCTATCAGGATTAGACCTATGTTAGACAATCTTGAACCCGCACCTAAGATAACCGCGCCAACCAACTTCCGCCCTGGAATCGAGTTTGACGGAGTAGAAGGCACGGCAACCACCGAAGGCATTCAGGGCCAACCTAGCTTCGACGACTTCCTGCGCGACCGCGGTTATCCGCCCGAAGAATACGAAATAGTCGGAACGCCCAGGACTAGCCAATGGCAACGCTACGACGGCGAATGGCTAACCGCCTATCGTTTTCACTTCCGCAAGAAGGCGCTTCACGTTGATCTTCCAACACTTTTCGCGGAAGCCAAAAAGAGCGTAAAGCAAACTATTCGCAAGGTAAAGCCAAGCGATAAAGCCTTCGTTATCTGCCCCGCTGATTTTCAGATAGGCAAGACGGGCAGTCGCGGCGGAACAAAAGAAACAATAGAACGCGTACTAAGAAGCTACGAAGCAATCGAAACGCACCTAAAAAAGAACCCCTACGACCAGATAATAATTCTGGACATTGGGGATATTATCGAGTCCTTTAGTTCGGCAATGAACTATAACCAGTTAGAAGGAAACGATTTATCGCCGATGCAGCAAACGGACGTCGCCGCTTCGCTTCTATGGTCACTTTTGAAGATGGCGACGAAATACGCACCGGTCAAAATGGGATCGGTTGCGTCTAACCATTGCCAGAACCGCTTCAACGGGCAGCAGGTCGGCAAGCCAGGCTTAGATGATTGGGGAATAGTAATCCTGCAACAACTAAAACGCCTTGCAACCGAAGTCGGCCTAGACGTTACCTTTTACGTTCCTAACCCTTATGACGAAGCCTTTACTATCGACGTCTTCGAAGACGGTTTCCACCATTTAGCGGTAGCTCACGGACACCAAGCTAAACGCCCCGAAAACGTTCCGACCTGGTGGCGGCAGCAAACCTTCGGTAATCAGGCAAGTTTGGCAGGGGCTTCGATTTTAGTAACGGGTCACTTCCATCACGGACGAACGCAGGAACTCGGAGAAGCCCATAATGGCGGTTCCCGATGGTGGATTCAATGTTCGACGAGCGACGCCGGAAGTGATTGGTTCCGTAGGATAGCGGGCGAAGATAGCGAAACTGGAATAACTTGCTTCGAGCTAGAAAAGGAAAAGCACTTCAAGGGGACGGTTCTAAGGTTCTAACTATGCCAACCTATGACTTCAAGTGCCTAGACTGCCACGGCAAACTAAGCGTTATCGCCCCGATTACTTCGGAGCCTAAACCTAAATGCCCTAACTGCTTCGGCGAAATGAGAAAAGAATTTAGCCCCGTATCAGTAACCTTCAAGGGTTCGGGGTTCTATTCAACGGATGGAAAGAAATGAAGAACCTAGTCTTAGCACCATTCGCCATAATCCCACCTACCTTCGGCGGTGCAGAGCGTATCTACAACCTAGCCAGTTCACTAGGGCCAGTAACGGTTATCGCCTTGAATTGGGAAGGGTCGGACAACGAACTAAAGGTAGGCGACATAACCTACCGACTTATCGGAGTAGATCAAGAAGCCAAAGACCAGTCCGTAAAGCTTCTAAAGCTAGGCATTGCCACCTATGACGGAATGCCTTACTTCACGCGTAATAATCAAAACAAACTAAAGCAAGCAATAGCCCAAGAAGCTCCCGACCAGATTATTCTTGAGCATCCTTGGTTAGTCCCCTTCGTAGGGAATACGCCGTTTCTTTATGACTCCCATAATGCCGAAGCCGTCCTAACCGCTACACGCTGGCCCAACTCCATCGACGCCCAGATAGTCTACGAACTAGAGAAAGAAGCCGTTACCAAAGCCACAAAGATTAGCGTTTGCTCTGAAGACGACGCCCGAACCCTAGCCGGACTTTACAAGGTGACTACCCCGATGCACCTAATCCCTAATGGCACGGATATCCCTAGCAAGCCGAGCGAAGGGATAACAAAGAACCTTTTATTTATCGGCTCGAACTATGGCCCTAACATAAGAGCAGCCCAAGAGTTAGCTAACTTAGCTAACCAACTACCCGACTACACCATTCAGATCGTAGGGGCTTGCGCTACCCAAGTAATCAGCAACGCCCCGAACGTTCACCTACTCGGCCCAGTATCCGAAGAAGATAAGGATTACCTATTCGCTAACGCTTATGCCTTCGTAAACCTAATGCTTCAAGGTAGCGGCACTAACCTAAAGAACGCTAGGGCAATGGCTTACGGTTTACCCGTAATCGCCACACCTACCGGAGCCAGGGGATTCCCTACCGCCATTCAGGTAACGACCCCGAAGCAGGTCGTAGAAATTTTAGAGGGCGGCCTAGATTGGTTCGCGGAGTCAGAAAAAAATAAAAATTATGCCGCTGGCATTAGTTGGAAAAAGGTAGGGGCTGCCTTCAAGGAGCTAGTCTATGCCCCGCTTCCCTAGACCTTGCCTAAAGTGTTCAAGGATTACACAAGCAGGGGAAACCTATTGCCCTATTCACCTAGCCGAAGTATCCCAAGCAAGGGAGCGCAAGCGCAGCCAAGATCCAGCGCGAAAGGCAAAGAAGAAACTTCTATACAACTCCGATTACCGTAAAGCTCGCGAACTAATAGTCGAGCAAGTACGACAATACGGAGCAACCTGCCACATCTGCAATCAGCCCATAAACCCATTCGCGCAAATAGATATCGATCACTTGATACCTGGCTTAGTCAATAGCCCATTACTCCCAACCCATCCCACCTGCAACCGCGGTCGCGGTAACCGGTAGTCCCCTACCCGTCTTTATCGGGGGTGGGGTAAATCCTAAAAAACAACTAGAGCTAGACAGATCGGAAGAG
>ERZ869925.455-NODE-455-length-30343-cov-6.901149_pt1 | contig 30343 bp, 48 predicted proteins | sample MGYA00579311_ERZ869925 | MGnify/ENA primary metagenome ERZ869925 (study PRJEB32216, sample SAMN09231817) | wastewater metagenome | place: USA: Maryland | collected 2016-07-30 | study: EMG produced TPA metagenomics assembly of the PRJNA472060 data set (Reclaimed...
CCGCCCAACTGCAGATTTCGCAACCGCGAAGCACACACTCCCTGCAGCTGGTATGTCACTTGAGATCAGCCGTATGACCACAGGTACATCAACTGCAGTTCAGGAAACTCAGAACACTGCAGTTTCAAATACTGATGCGGATGACACACTTTTGAGCATCCCCGTAAGAACCATAGCTGGCCAGCAAGATCTATCCCGCCAGGCGATCGAGCGCGGAACAGGCATTGATACATTCGTTATCGCTGACCTTATCCGTTCTTGGCACACAACAGTTGATGCTCAGGTTCTTAACGGAACAGGCAACAACGGACAGTTCAAGGGAATCCGTAACTCAGGTGGAAACGCAATCACATTCACTGCGACAACACCAACAGTTGCACTTCTCTATCCAAAGCTTGCTGATGCAATTCAGCAAATTCAATCTAATGTGTTTGAAACACCAACACACTGGATTATGCACCCACGCCGTCTTGCGTTCCTTCTCGCTGCAACAGATTCAACAGGCCGCCCATTGGTAGTTCCAACTGCCCAGGGTCCAATGAACGGATCAGCAGCAGGTACAGGCGCAGCAGGTTATGGCAACTCAGGTTATACAATGATGGGCCTTCCTATCATTGCAGATGCCAATGTTGTTACAAACACAGGAGCCGCAACAAACCAGGATGAAATCTACTGCGTTGCAGCACCTGAGATGCACCTTTGGGAGCAGCCAGGATCACCTTTCGCACTTTCATTCGATGCGACAGGCGCTTCAACACTCACAATCAAGTCTGTTGTTTACGGCTTCGGCGCGTTCTCAGCAGAGCGTTATCCAAAGGCTGCCTCAATCATTTCAGGCACCGGCTTGGTAGCACCAACTTTCTAATCGAAAGTTAAAGATTGTGTGGGTGGGGTCAGTTTCCCCCGACTGATCTCACCCACACTTCACCAAAGATTCGGGGGAATCTATGAAAAGCGCACACAAAGTTTCAATCGGGTCTTGCGATCCTGGCAATGTAAATGGCGGGTTTGCATTTAGCCTCATCCAAGTAGCACAATCTCGCTCATCACGCCTTGGCCCATTTATTCGAATCAAGGGTTCGGGCTTACTATCCAAACAACGCAATCGGTTGGTTAAGCAATTCCTAGAAACCAAATCCGATTGGCTTTTGATGATGGACTCAGATGAAGAACTATCTGTTGAAGCCTTCGATAAGTTAATTGAAACGGCTCACGATACAGAGCGACCAATTGTTGCTGGTCTAGTATTTGCAAGTTTTGAAACAGGCTATCCATACCCACAACCTGTTCCCACAATTTTTCAAGATGCCCCAGAGGGTTTTTTACCATTAAATAAATACGACAAAGATTCAGTCTTTCAAATAGATGCAGCAGGAACAGGTTGCCTTCTTATACATCGAAGCGTTCTTGAAGCAATCAGAGAAGATGCTGATCCACATCAAGGTAAAGACTGGTGTTGGTTTTGGGATGGCCCAATCAACGGAGAATGGATTGGTGAAGATTTACAATTCTGCCGCCGAGTTCGATCACTAGGGTTTCCAATTTATGTTCACACAGGCGCAGTCTTGCCCCATTCAAAAAGCTATTGGTTAGATGATAGGCAGCACGATATATGGAACGCTTGAAAAAGATTTTTAAGAGTAAAATAAAGCCCAAGGAAACTGCAACCGCTAATCCACCGCTTGAGCGGGCAGTTCTTCCCAAAATAGAAATGAGAAAATCGTGGCGATAGTTAACGGCTACACAACACTTAATGAAGTCAAAGATTCTCTCAACCTTGATGACTCAATTGAGAACGGTGCGATTGAACTTGCCATTGCAACTGCAAGCCGAATGATTGACGATTATTGCGGGCGATTCTTTTACAAAGATGGAACTGTTGAAGTGCCAGCAATTCGTTACTACACACCACAAGATTTTTACACCATAATTGTTGATGACTTCGTAAGCCTTTCTGAAATTGCAACCGATGATGTTTTCGATCAGCTTTATCAGACCATTTGGACCGCAAGCGATGCAATGTTTGAGCCGGTCAATAACCCATCTCGCGGATGGCCCCGTAACCGAATCCTTGCCGTAGGTGCCTATGTTTTTCCTCATAACCTTCCTCAATCAGTCCGGCTCAAGGGAATCTTTGGCTGGTCATCGGTTCCTTATGAGGTCAGGACCGCTGCCAAGATTCAGGCTTCACGCCTGTTCTTGCGTAACCAATCACCTTTCGGGATTGCCGGCAATACTGATATGGGAACGGTTCGTTTAGCTGCCAAGCTGGATGCCGATGTAGAGGCACTGCTGCGCCCTATGCGCAAGAACAACGGCTTGGCGTACTGATGCTCCCAACACAGGTCAGGAGTGGCTTAAAAGCCAACCTAGAGGCAATCAAGGGTATGCGAGTTTATGAACTCATCCCAACCCCGGCTATCGCTCCCGCAGCGATCGTGGGTCAGCTTGACTTTACCTTTGACTTAAACAATGCGCGTGGCTTAGACCAGGCAAACCTTGATGTTGTTGTCTTGGTAGGTCGCTTTTCTGAAAGAGCAGCCCAAAACGATCTTGATAAATACCTTGCAGGCAGCGGGGCTTATTCCATCAAGGCAGCGATTGAGTCGGATCGGACCCTTGGCGGTGCTTGCGACACATTAAGAGTCACATCGGCAGAGGCAGGCACTTATCTTTCAGGAGATATTGAGTTTCTTTCATACCGTTACCGAGTCACAATTTATGGATAGGGAGAAAAAATGAGTTACACAGTCACCTCAGAAAACTTTGAGGCAAAGAAAAAGGGTGAGCAGATTACCGAAAAAGAATTGCTTGAGCTTGAGCTAAATATCAATGCTCTTGAGGCAGGCGAACACATCAAGAAAACCGCATCAACCAAACCAGTAGAGGAAGTAAAATAAATGGCGCGTTTAGTCTTAACAGATGCTTCAGTTGTTATCAACGGCATCAATCTCAGTGAATTTATTACAAGCGTGGCAATTTCAACAAGCGAAGATGTAGTTGACACAACAGGAATGGGTTCCGCTGGAGCGCGTACGCGTATTTCTGGTCTTGCTGACAACTCAGTTACATTTGAGTTTAATCAGGATTTTGCAACATCGGGTCCTGAAATAACAATCAACGCAGTTGGATCATCACTTGTTGGAACAAACACAACCATTGTTGTAAAGCCAACATCTGCGGCAGTAAGTGCAAGCAATCCAAGCTACAGTTTTTCTGCGGTTTGTGCAGAATGGCAACCTTTGTCTGCAGCCGTTGGAGAACTCGCCACGATTTCTGCAACTTGGCCAATCTCAGGTTCAATCACAAAGGCGGTTGCATAAATGCCCCGCTTGGTTTTAACAAATGCTTATGTTCTTTTTGCAAGCAATGACATATCTCAATATGTAAGTTCAATCAGCCTTTCAAGTAGCGTGGATGTTATTGACACCACAGGTCTTGGAAGTGTGGCGAGAACTCGCGCTGGTGGATTGTTTGACAATCAGCTGACCGTTGAATTCAATCAGGATTTTGCTGACAATGCTCTTGAAGAACTTATCAATGGCACATCACTAGCAACCTCAACTGTTGGAACTTCAGTAGCAATGGAGATTCGCCCAGTTAACACAACAGTAAGTGCAAGCAATCCTAAATTTACCTTCAACGCGTTGATTGCCGAATGGCAACCTTTGTCTGCAGCCGTCGGAGAGCTAGTAACTGCAAGTGTGACTTGGCCAATCTCTGGTCCGATCACCAAATCAATAACACCGTAACCTATTAAGGGGGAAAAAATGGATGGATTAGCAATAAAGGTAAAGACAACTGATGGTGTTGAGGCTTCTTACAAGTTAACGCCCCGGATCATTGTTGCGTTTGAACAAAACTTTGGTGCTGGTATGCCTAAATTATTGGGCGAGCAGCAAAAAATTGAACACATCTATTGGTTGGCGTGGAAAGCAATGCAGACCAATGGACAAGTTGTGAAATTGTTTGGTCCTGAGTTCTTGGATACGCTTGTCAGTGCCGAATTGGACAGTGACAGTTCTTTCGAATCCACCGCAACAGTTTAACTTATACGATTGCAGCCGTTGCGGTTGAAACTGGGATAAGCCCTAATGAATTACTTGATGCGCCTGAAGGTATCCTTGAAGCAATCACGATTTATATGAAGGAACGAGCGAAAGCCAATGGCTGATGAGGTAATTGTTTTAAGTGGTATCAAAGAAACACTTGATTCATTAAAGGCTTTTGATAAAGATGCAGTTAAGCGTTTTAACAAAGTCATCAATGATGAACTTGCTGGCGCTGAAAAAGATGCTCGCAATTTGGTCACAGAAGATCCGCCAATGAGCGGGTGGAGCAAGTTTGATGCTACAAACGGCAGAACTCGCGGTGGCGCAGGTTGGCCAGGCTGGAACGCTGGTGAAATCAAATCGAAGATTACAAAAACAAAGTCACAAGGTAAGGTTCGGGGTGATTACACAACAAGTGCCGGTGCATTGCTTAACAAGTCTGCAGCAGGTTCAATCTTTGAAGTTGCTGGCCGTAAGACCAAGGGAACTATTGCAAGAACTAGCTCTGCGCAATTCTTGAGAACACTTGGTAACAGATTTGGCAAAGCATCGCGCTTGGTGTGGCGCGTTGTAGATAAAGATAAAGACAAGATTGAGCGCAATGTGGCTCGCGCATTAGAAGAAGCCAAGGCTGAATTGCAAAAGAATTTGAACAGGGAGCGAGTCTAAAATGGCAGTTGGATCGATAGTCGCTCGCATCCTTACACAGTATTCTGATAAGGGTTCAAAAGCCGCTCAAAAAGATATTACAAAACTTGGCAAAAACATTGATGCCTTTGCTAAAAAATCAGCAAAAGCATTTGGAGTTGCAGCCGTTGCATCAGCCGCTCTTGCCGTCAAAGTAGGCAAGGATGCAGTAGATGCAGCCATTGCGGATCAGAAATCACAGGCACTTCTTGCCAACTCTCTGCGCAATACAACAGGTGCAACCGATGAAGCAATTGCGGGCGTAGAAACCTATGTGACGGCGCTTCAAAAGCAATTTTCAGTGGTCGATGACGATTTGAGGCCAGCAATGGCTGCCTTGACTGCCGTGACTGGATCAGTAACCGCAGCGCAGGCTTTGATGCAAACCGCGCTTGATATTAGCGCCAACAAAGGTGTTGACCTAACAACGGCAGTTGGAGCGATTACCAAAGCCGCACGCGGTCAATACAAGGCACTTGCAGGATTGGTGCCAGGATTAGATGCAGCAACACTTTCCACAAAAGATTTTGGAGATATTCTAGACAAGGTTTCAAAGCTGACCGCCGGCTCTGCCGCTGAACGCGCAAAAACACTTGAATATCGCCTTATGGGATTGAAGATTGCATACGGAGAAGTGCTTGAAACTCTTGGCTATGCACTATTACCAGTTATTGAACGATTTGTCAGTGTAGTTACAACCAAGGTGCTTCCTGCATTGGAAGTTTGGATTGCAACCAACAAAAACAAATTGGCTGCAAGCTTTCAAGTGGCAGCAGAGTTTGCCGTTATTCTTCTTGGTGCTGCGATTAACTTTGGCAATTGGATTTCAAACAATATGGGGTTGGTTAAGGGTATGGCTACACTCATTGCAGGTATGTTTGTGGTTGGTCGTTTAGCGGCCTTTATCACCGCACTTACTGCAATCACAACCGCATTGACAGTTTTAAGAAACACCGCAATTGCAGCTGGAATCGCTACCGCATTTGCAACAGGTGGAGTCAGCGTAGGAACCGCAGTAACGGCTTTGGCTGCCGTTGGTGCAACTGCCCTAGTTACAAAAAACTTATTTAACATAATGCGTGGAAATGCACCGGCTGGCGGAAGTGCAGGCACCAAAGGCGGATCGCGTGGCAATGCCAACAATGTTGAGTTCGATATGAGCCGTTTCTCTAGCGGCAGTAGCGCCTTAGATAAATTTATTGCAAGCCTTAATGGTGCAACCAACTCAACAAAAACTGCAAAAACTTTGCAAGACAGAATCAACGCTGAAGCAGTACGCAAAAACCTTGCACGCCAAGCAACGCTTTCAGGTTCATCAACAATCGCAATTGGTGGCTCAGGCTCTCTACCTTATGGCAACAAGGGAACAAATGTGACAGTCAATGTTGCAGGTTCAGTTTCAACTCAAGAGGATTTGGTTACATCAATTGTTAACGGTATGGAACGAACATCTCGCCGAAATTCTGGTTTTAATTATGGCTATGTTGGCGGCACCAAGTTTGCGACAAGGTAGATAAATGCCAAACTTTGATGGAGTTACCTCACCCTCAGTCAGTGTGCAGTTCCTGAAAAGTGGAACTTGGACTCCTGTAACAACAACTGATTTGCTCAGGATTGACATTCGGCGTGGTCGTATTCGCCAAAATGACCGCGACCCAAGCGGAGTTTCCACAGTCGTTTTCAATAATTTCAGCGGCATATACAATCCTGATAACACTAGCGTTTCAAACCCTTGGGTTGTAAGTGGTGTGAATATTTTGCGCGATGGATTGCAGATGCGAATTGTGGCAACTATCGGTGGCACTTCGTACAATCTGTATTACGGATTTCTTGAAGAAACTCGCGTGGATCAGAGCGAAGCCCCAGGTGTCACAATGACATTTGTTGACGGTATTGCCTACATTGCTGATGCTCAAGCACCAGCTCTTGCTGCTGCCGCAAATGCCGAAACTGCAGCCACTCGCGTAGGTCGTATGCTCGATATTGTGGGCTGGCCAAGTGGTGCTTCACGATCGCTGACTGGAACAGTCGGGATGCTTGCAACAGTGCAAAATCGCTCTTGTATGGAAATGATTTATCAGGCGGTTGACAGTATCGCAGGGCGTTTCTATATCTCACGCAATAATGTGGCAACCCTTGTGCCTTTGGCCAACAAGTTCTCACGCCCAACTCAGTTGCTTTTTACTGATACAACTGCAAGTAACACTGTTGGATATATGCAACTTTTCACAAACCCTGGCACATATTATGTTGTAAATCAGGCGATTGTGAACCGCACCAATACCACAAAGCAATACACCTCACGGTACAATCCAAGCGTGAGCGCATACGGTATTGCCAAAATCAATTTTGATGCACCTGTTGCAACAGATTCAAACGCTCAGAATTTAGCTTTGTATGAGTCGCGTAAATTAGCTGACCCATTGACCTATGTTGAGCGCATTGATTTCAACGCACTGACTGTTGCATCTCGCGGTGCTTTATACCCTGATTTTCTAGCAACTGAGTTGGCGGATCAGGTAAGCGTTATTCGGTCAGGCTTGCAGTTTAACCTTGTGGTTGAAGGTATGGCTCACACCATCACACAAAATAACTGGATGGTTTCTTATACGACCAGCGCCATCAATCCTTATTCAATCACAATCTAAGGGGTAGCAGATGCCATTGTGTCCACAAATCACCAATACCCCAATTACGGTTTCTTTGACTGCAGATTTTACAGTCACAAATGTAATTCCAGTTTTGCCAGCAAATACTGAGCAACTTGCTACTACTGATGCAGCAGTGGCGGTTGCGCTAGCAGAGGCTGAGGCGGCAGCTGCAGCTTCGGCTAATTCTTTGCAAATAAGCACAAATACAATTGTCAATTCGAGCAATCAATTAACTGCGATTAACGGAACTGGAATCACCGTTTATTCAGGAGCATCTGCTACTGCAGGCGCAAGAGTAGTTCTTAATTCTGCAGGCTTGGCAGGTTTTAACTCTTCAGGCACATCAACCTTTGCAATTGATGCAAGCAACGGAAGTGTAAGCGTTACAGGCACCATTAATGCAAATGCTGGTTACTTTGGATCGCCTACAAACGGCTTTTCAGTTAACTCGACTGGCCTTGTCGGTGTTGGTACGGGATTGATTGTTGGCGGAACTATTCAGACTAGCAGTGGCGCAAGTGCGGTCATTCTCAATGGTTCTGCAAATGCGATTCAATTTAGAAATTCAAATAGCATTGTTGGCAATATAGTTCCTTGGGGATCAAACGGAGTTATTTTACATTATGGAAGCACGCCAGATTCTAGCGGTGGCACTTATCCACAGGTAAGAGTAACTGCCGCAATCTCGGAAATATCTGCAGGTGCTAATCAATTCGTTAGCACAAGCGCTTCTCTTGGCACTACTGTCAGCGGCGGATCACCAGGAGTATTTATCAATGGTGCTGCCACTTTTGACGGCGCTGCCACCGTAGCCGGTGTATTTACTGCAACAAATGCAGGAACGGTTACCAATACCAACACTCCTAATGCTTGGCTTTCAACCGCTGGTATTTTACGCCGATCAACTGCCTCATCGCAGCGTTACAAAGAGAACATCACCGACATTCGAGATGTGGCTGAACTTGACCCAAGGAGATTGCTTGCAATCCCTGTACGCGCATTTTCATACAAGCCTGAATATCTTGCTCAAGAAGATGATCGTGCAGGAGTTCTTATGCCTGGTCTTATTGCCGAGGAAGTAGATGCGATTTACCCATTGGCTGCAGATTATGAAAAGGGAAATGTTGAGAACATCAATGACCGCGCCATCTTGGTAAACTTGTTGGCGCTAGTTCAAGACCTTTACAAAGAAATCGCACTACTCAAGGGGGAATAATGGAAGAGCAAGAAGTTGACATTCAAGAAGTTTTGAAGAATATGCGCGACTGGGCAGGAGCATTGGTTCAAGAGAACGCAATTCTCAAGGCACAGATAAGCAAACAATCCACCACTTAACTCATAACGAAAGAATCGTGCAAATGACACCAGCAAACTGGGCAGGCTTAATTGTTTCAACCATCGCAATCGTAAGTGCTTTTGCAGGATCGGTAAGATGGTTGGTTAAGCATTATTTAAGCGAACTTAAACCCAATTCTGGCAGCTCGATGCGTGACTCAATCAACCGACTTGAGGCTCAGATGCAAATTGTGCTTGAGCTTGTAAAAAATAAGTAGAAAGAGGAAACCGATGAAAGAAACCAAGAAGCTCATTATTCGCCTTGCAGCAGTTTTCTATGTGTCGGCGCTTGCGACCATCGGTGCAGGATCACTTTTTGGAGTAGGAGCTGCAACGGCAGCTGGAATGGCTGGATTGTTAGCCGTTGCTAAGGTCGGCGAATCACTCGCTAAGGCTTACATTGCAGATGGCAAATTGAGCAAAGATGAAATTGAAACCGCATTTCAGGAAACAAAGAAGAAATGAGCCAACGCGCACAATTCGTTGCAATTGCAAGAGGCGAAATTGGAGTCATTGAAGGTCCGAAAGAAAATGAAACCAAGTATGGGAAGTTTGCCAAAGCTAACTTTTTGCCTTGGTGTGGGTCTTTTGTTATGTGGGCTGCAAATCAGGTAGCCTTAAAGATACCCAATTGTGTATCTACGGTTGCAGGCGCAAAAGAGTTTGAAAAGCAAAAGCGCTTTCAAATGGCAGAGGTAGCAACACCTGAAGTTGGGGATTTAGCCTTCTTTGATTTCCCGGCAGATTCGTTGGATCGTATTTCTCATATTGGCATCGTTGCTCGCATTGATGAAGCAAAAGGTCTAGTATGGACTATTGAAGGAAATACAAGCCCCGACAAAAAAGGCGATCAGCGCAATGGTGGTCAAGTTTGCCGCAAAGTAAGAGCCTACAAAGTAAAGAACAGTGGAACATTAAAAAAATCAATTCCAGTTTATATTGTAGGATTCGGCAAGCCTAAGTTCAAAGATTAACTATCCACACTTATTGGGAGCAAAAATGGCAGCAGGCATACTTGATTTCACGATTGAACAAGGGGCAACTTTCAATCTTCTTTTGACTTGGAAAATTGATGGCACACCTGTCAATATCACCAACTGGACTGCTCGCCTACAGGCTCGCGTAGATATTGAAGAAACCGACACGGTTCTATCTTTGACCTCAGCAGCAGGCGGTGGCATCACTCTTGGTGGCGCTGCTGGCACAATCTCTTTGGATCGCACTGCAACTCAAACTGCCCTATTGCCTGCAGGTGGTTATATTTATGATCTTGAATTGATTTCAGGCGTTGGCGCAGTCACTCGACTTATTCAGGGTGAGCTTAATGTCAGCCCAGAGGTGACTCGATGAGTTCAATCGTCTATGTATCCTCAAGCACCACCGATGTAATTGCAGAAATTGCTTCAACAAATGAGGTCATTGTTTCTAATGAGCAGGGTCCACAGGGTCCTGCCGGCGCTACAGGTCCAACTGGCCCACAAGGTCCAATTGGCGCAACCGGTGCTACTGGTCCAGCTGGTGTTACTGGCCCAAGCGGTGCAAGCGGATCAACAGGGCCAGTCGGTGCAACCGGCTCAACTGGTGTAACTGGTCCTATTGGCGTGACTGGTCCAACAGGTCCAATTGGAGCTACTGGCCCACAAGGTATTCAAGGCATCCAAGGTGAGATCGGTGTTACTGGTCCAGTTGGAGCCACAGGTCCACAAGGAGTTGTTGGCGCTACAGGAGCCACAGGAGTAGTCGGTCCAACAGGAGTGACTGGACCACAAGGTATTCAAGGTGATGTTGGCGCTACAGGTCCACAGGGAATCCAAGGCGTTGTTGGCTCAACAGGTCCAACTGGTCCGATTGGTGCCACAGGTCCAACCGGCGCTGATTCATTTGTGCCTGGACCAACAGGATCGACAGGTCCAATTGGTGCTACTGGTGCAACTGGTCCAATCGGTGCCACAGGCGTAAGCGGTCCAACAGGTGCTACAGGTGCAACGGGCGCAGCTGGTGCCAATGGTGGTTCAGCAAATATATTTGATTATGCTGCAGATACATCAAGCACAACAGGCAAGCCTGGTGCTGGTGATATTCGTTGGGGTAGCGCAACACAAATAAACTCAACTCGAATTAACATCGATCATATTGACGATACAGGCGATGATATTGATTTCTTGCTTGCATTGTTAAAAGAAAACGATTTTTTGATTATTCAGGATCGGGATTTAAGCCAAAACTTTCAAAAGTTCAAAGTCACTGGCGCGGTAACAATTCAAACAGGTTATGTTGAAGTTCCCGTCATTATTGATTCATCAGGTGGTCAAGGCACAACGAACTTTACAAACTTTCAGCTTTTAATTCTTGTTACAGTTGCAACTGGTTTAACAGGTGCAACAGGTCCTACAGGTCCAGCCGGTGCCACAGGTCCAGTCGGTGCAACCGGAGATATTGGCCCAACAGGTCCGATCGGTGCAACAGGTGTAAGCGGCGCTGATTCAACAGTTCCCGGCCCAACAGGTCCACAAGGTGTTGTCGGTGCTACAGGTCCGACAGGTCCACAGGGAGTTGCCGGTGCCACAGGCGCGACAGGGCCGCAAGGCGTTGTCGGTGCTACTGGATCAACAGGACCTGCAGGCGTTGACGGTGCTACTGGCCCAGTCGGTGCCACAGGCCCGGTCGGTGCCACAGGTGCTACTGGACCGCAAGGCATCCAGGGAATCCAAGGCGCGGTTGGCGTTACTGGCCCGATCGGTGCAACAGGCCCAGTCGGTGCAACTGGACCTCAAGGAGTAGTGGGAGCCACAGGCGCAACTGGACCTGCTGGTGCAACAGGACCGCAAGGTGCAACAGGACCCGTTGGAGCTACTGGATCAACAGGAGCATCGGGTGCAACAGGAGTTACAGGGGCAACCGGCCCGTCAGATTTCACAATGGTCATAATGGGCGCATACTAGGAGATAAAAATGCCACAAATATCTAAAGCTCTCTTTCGAGGCGCTGCAACGACTACTACAACAACGCTTCTCTATACAGTGCCAGCATCAACGACAACTGTTGTGACCGATATTGTTGTGACAAACACGGCAGGCACTGCTGGATCGTTTAGCATCGCACTCAATGATGTGTCTATTGCAACGCTTGTAACTGTTGCAGCCTATGATTCAACCGTGATTCCACTCAAGCAAGCGTTGGCAACAACGCAGACAATCAAGGGTGGCGCATCTGCGACCACAATTAACTTTCACATCTCAGGAGTGGAAATCTCCTAAATGCCATCAAATAACTACATCTATAAGATGAGTAACGCGGGCGGTATGTCCACCGTCACGCGTTATACAGATATGTTGGCAGGCAACACTACTTGGAATCCTTGGGAACCAACTGGTGCATACGATGCCTTGGCTTCCGTGACGGTGCCATCGGGTGGTGCAGCAAGTGTTACCTTTGCAGGTATCCCAACTGGATATAAGCATTTGCAGGTTAGATATATGGCTAGGGATAATCGTGCGACTTTTGCAGCCGATGATTTAGGTTTGCAATTTAATGGGGATACTGCAACATCTAGTTATGCAAGCCATCGTCTTTATGGTATTGGTTCAGGTTCTGGAAGCGCAGATGCTTTCCCTTCAAGTTCTGCATTAGGATCACTCTTGAGTGGTTTTATAGGCACAACTGCAACATCGGGGCAATGGGGTTCGGGAATTATAGACATTTTAGATTATGCAAATATAAGCAAAAATAAAACTATTCGCGTTTTATCTGGAACTGATACCAATGGTGGTACAGGATCAGCATCATCTCAGGTAGGTATTACATCAGGACTTTGGTTAAATACTGGCGCTATTACAAGTATGAGAATTTTTGGATTTAACGGAAATACGCTTCAAGAATACTCTTCCTTCGCATTATATGGGGTGAAATAATATGCCAACAAATACTTATGTTGCACTTCGCACCGAGGTACTTACCTCAGCTGCACCTTCAGTTACCTTTAACCTATCTGGCATTACTGGTTACACCGATTTGGTTATGGTTGTATCTCTTAATCAAGCTACAGGATTAGCTCAAAATATGTTGATGAGGTTAAACGGAGATACAACTTCTATTTATTCAGACACAATTATATCTGGTACCGGCTCAGTTGCTGAGTCAGTAAGAAACTCTAATCAAACTCGTTTTCAAATGGATCGCTATGGCTTTGCGCCATCTACAGGATTTAATAACAACATTATACAAATAATGAATTACAGTAATACCACTACATTTAAGACAATTTTAAATCGAAGCAATAACGCAGCAAGTGGAACAGATGCAATGGTTCATCTCTGGCGTAACACTGCTGCAATTACTTCCATTGAGGTTTATGCTGGTTCAGGTGGAACTTGGGCAGTCGGCTCAACCTTCACAATCTATGGCATCGCAAATGCCGACAACTTTGCCAAGGCAACTGGTGGAATTATTAGCGAAGATGCCACTTATTGGTATCACACCTTTGCAGCTAACGGTACCTTTACACCTAAGCAAGCATTAACTTGCGACTACTTGGTAGTTGCTGGCGGCGGTGGTGGCGCAAACCCATTTATTAACTCATCCACTATCGGTGGTGGTGGTGGTGGAGCTGGTGGCTACCGCACAACTGTAGGCACATCAGGTGGTGGTGGATCAGCAGAAACTCCACTATCGCTTACGGCAATATCTTATGCAATAACTGTTGGTGGTGGTGGTGCAGGTAATTCTGGTGTTGATCAGGGTGGCACTGGAAGCAACTCAGTCTTTTCAACCATTACATCTAATGGTGGCGGTGGTGGTGCTCGTCAAAGCCGTAACGGTGGTGCAGGCGGTTCAGGCGGTGGTGCTTCTTGTAGTGATACTACTGGTGGTGCTCGCACTGTAAATCAAGGTTTTGTAGGTTCTAACGGTCAAGTAGGTGGAGCATTTTCATCTGGCGCTGGTGGCGGTGGTGCAGGTGCAGCTGGTTCAGTGCAACCTTCTACAACTGCCGGTGGCGCTGGTGGTGTTGGCGTGCTTTCTCCGATAACAGGAACTTATCTTGCGGGTGGCGGTGGTGGTGGAGCGCAAACCACTATTGGTGCTGGTGGTTTAGGTGGCGGTGGTAATGGCTCTACTTCTACAACAGGTAATGCTGGTGTAGCTAACACAGGTGGTGGTGCTGGTGGTATTTATGGCAATGCAACAGGCGCTAACGGCGGCTCAGGTATTGTCATTGTTAGATATGCGAAATAAGGAGAAACAATGCCAAACAATTATGTCCTACTAGAGCGTATCGAACTCAACAATACTGCCGCTTCAGTTATATTCGACAACATACCTCAGACTGGTTATACCGATCTGAAGTTGGTTGTATCTGCAAGAAGCAATAGAGCCGCTTCAACTGCTGATAATATCCGTATGCAATTTAATAACGATACAGGATCGGTTTACTCTTTAAGATATATTGAGGGTAACGGGGCTAGTGCTTCCTCAGCTGCAACTAGTACAACAACTAGCCTTTTAATTGCTTATACAAACGCAGCAGGTTCTACATCTAATACTTTTGATAATACTGAGATTTATATACCGAATTACAGAAGCACTACGGCAAAATCAACAAGTACCGATAATGCAGTTGAAACAAATGCAACTACGGCTTTTACTGTTCTTGCTGCTGGTTTATGGAATCCAGTAACACAAGCTTCAATCAATTCGATTAAATTATTTCCGCAGGTTGGCACTGCTTTTATCGCTGGCTCAACCTTCTCACTCTACGGACTAGCCCAGGTAGGCACAACACCTGCCATTGCACCAAAGGCTGACGGCGGTAACGTGATTGGAACTGATGGCACTTACTGGTACCACGCATTCCTTAGCAATGGAACCTTTACCCCGCAGGTAGGACTTACTGCGGATGTATTGGTTGTAGCAGGCGGTGGTGGTGGTGGAATGATTACAGGTAACGTAGGTGCAGGTGGTGGTGGCGCTGGTGGCTTACTAGCGTTTACTTCTCAATCACTCGCTGCGGGAACTGGTTTTTCTTGCACTGTTGGTGCTGGCGGTAATGGAGCAACCACACAGGGTAATGGAACTGTTGGTGTTGATTCTCAATTCGGTGCTCTTGCTCTTGTAAAGGGTGGTGGACGCGGAGCGTATAACGGAGCTGGTGGTACTGGAGGATCTGGCGGTGGTGGTAATAACGCTGCTGGTGGCGCTGCTACATCTGGACAAGGTAACGCTGGAGGCAGTTCTAATAGTACTGCTGTAGGTGGTGGCGGTGGTGGTGCAGGAACAGCAGGAGGCAACGGTGTCGGTTCTACTGATACAGGCGGTACCGCTGGTAACGGAGTAAATACATACTCTGCTTGGGCCACAGCAACAGGTACTGGAGTATCTGGTTACTACGCAGGCGGTGGAGCAGGTGGTGGATTTACTGGAGATGGTTCCTACAACCCACGACCAGGTGGTCTTGGTGGAGGAGGAAATGGTTGGGTTTCTGGAACTTCTGCTACATCTGGAAGAGTTAACACAGGTGGCGGTGGTGGTGGAGGAAGCTCTGCTAATGGAACTGCTGGTAATGGCGGTTCAGGTATTGTTATTATCAGATATTTAGTAGCGTAAGGGAGAAACAGAATGTCACATTGGGCAGAGATAGATAGCAACAACACAGTACTTCGGGTACTGGTTGGTAACAACAGCGACCCTAACGAGGGTTACGACTGGCTAATTGAAAACCTTGGTGGTACCTGGGTCAAGACTAGCTACAACGGAAACATCCGTAAGAATTATGCAGGTATCGGATATACATATGACGAGGCACGCGATGCCTTCATCGCACCAAAGCCTGAGTGCCACCCAGATAAGGTAACACTTGATGAAGATACCTGTCGTTGGAACTGTTCAGATGCTTCACACGTAATTATCCAAGGAGAAGAATAATGGCTGATAAGAAACTCATCGTAGATCTTGCTAAAGGTACCCAGCAATATGTTGATTTGACCCCACAAGAGATTCAGCAACGCGAGTTGGATGCGATTGAGGCCGCCACACGCAAGGCCGAAGAGGATGCGGCAGCGCAAGCGCTCGCAGACCTCAAGGCAAGTGCCAAGGCAAAGCTCATCGCGGGTCAGCCATTGACCGAAGAAGAAGCCGCAACAATCATTCTTTAATTAACGATTCGGGGGAATCAATGCGTTTTCATATCGTGGCATTGCCACATACGCAGGTCACAAAGGAATATGCAGGGTGCGCCTTTACTGAGAAGGTGCGCCGATTTGTGCTGATGATGAAGGCGCAAGGTCATACGGTCTTTCTCTATGCAGGCGATCAGTCTGAAGGTATTGAGGATGAGCTGATTTCTTGCACGACCGAGGCCGAGCGCAAGGCAGCCGTTGCCGGCGTTGCCCATTACACATCTTTCCCTTTCTCTGGTCCACTCTGGGATTCATTCAACGCCAAGGCAATCGCCGAGCTAGGTCAGCGCCTTGAGCCGCAGGATTTCATCTGTCTGATCGGTGGATCAGCACAAAAGAGTATTGCCGATTCCTTTCCTGATTATATATCGGTCGAATTTGGCGTGGGATACGGCGGAGTGTTCAGCAAATTCAGGGTCTTTGAGTCTTATGCCTGGATGCACTCGATTTATGCAGGCTGGAAGAACCCGACAACGGCAGATGGCCAATTCTTTGATGCAGTCATTCCTGGTTATCTTGAACCCGATATGTTCCCGCTCGGCGATGGCAAAGGTGATTACTACCTTTTCATTGGCAGGCTGATTGACCGCAAGGGCTATCGCATTGCCCAAGAAGTCTGCGAGCGCCTTGGCAAGCGCCTGATTTTGGCGGGTCCTGGCGAGCAATCAGGATATGGCGAATTTGTCGGCTCTGTTGATCCGCAAAGGCGTGCCGAGTTAATGGGCGGTGCCATCGCCACCTTCGCGCCGACACTCTATGTTGAGCCGTTTGGAAATGTGGTCATTGAATCACAAGCTTGCGGAACGCCGACAATCACAACCGATTGGGGCGCTTTCACCGAGAACAACCCTCACGGAGTCACAGGCTTTCGGTGTCGGACCCTAGTTGAATTTATGCAGGCAGCCGAAGATGTGAAGCAACTCGACCGCGCTTCAATCCGTCAGCGTGCAGTTTCTACCTACAACCTTGATACTATCGCGCCTCAATACGAAGCATATTTCAAGCGACTCTTGACCCTGTGGGGCGATGGTTGGTATCAGATGGGGGAGAAATGAAACGCGGAGAGATTCTTGATGAGGCCAACCGTTTAACTCACGGCGATCGTGACAAGAACTATGGAACGCCATACATCAATCACAAACGCATTGCAGAGATTTGGACAGTCATTCTTGGCATTGAGGTCACACCTTCTCAGGTTGCTCTTTGTATGGCAGGCGTTAAGATTGCAAGGCTAGTTGAAACACCTGACCACCTTGATAGTTTTGTGGATTTGGCGGCCTACGCCGCAATCAGTGGTGAGATAGCCACCGAATAGCTTTGCTCTTGCAAAAGAGCATCAAAAAAGAACCCGCACCACCTCAGCCGTTCCTGGGGTCGTGCGGGTTCTTTGCCTTTTACTTCGCAAGTTCCTCATTCATCAATCGGATCAGCAATTGAGTCACGCTAGTTTCTTGCGCCTTTGCAAGCTTTTTCATTTGTTTCCATAACTGATCAGGAACGCGTATCGCTCGCAATGGTGTCGTACTCATTCCTTGCCCCTTGCTTCATATCCTGCATCAAATGCCATTCGCAGGTTGTATAGGTGTTGGTACGCCTCAACCTGCGCCCACCACTCCCAAAAGGCTTTCTCTTTCTCAGTCATTTACCCACCACCGCATCCAACATCGCATCACAAGAGCCGTATCCAAGGAAATTGCCTTCCAAGTTGCCCACATAGCAGGTATCACGCGTTGCATAGGTGAACACGCTTGCAATTAGCACCACCACGATAACTGCCAAAGCTCTGCGCCGATTCACATACTTTGCATCCATCTTCATTTAATTTCTCCCGTTCTGATCAGAAAACACTCATAACACTCAGACATTTTGGCAACGCCGTCAAACTTCTTTTGGCATAGGTAGCAGGTGTTTTGGTAAGTCATTACGCACCTGCCTTGCGAACCTTTAGGGTGTATTCATTTAAGTCAGCAAGATTCTTGATGTTGTTGTCAGCAATAATCTTGGCGTTGCGTTCCATCATTTTTGCAACCTTTGCCTTTTGATTCTTGATGAATTTCTGCTCATTCTCATAAGCAAGGCAATCCATATCGCTGAGATGTGTTTCTTCGACTTTGCAAATGTTGCAGTATTCTTCGTCATCAATAAACGGAGTCATTATGCAACCGCCTTTACATAAGCCTTGGCTTCAGCAAAAGTATTGAAGCGAATTCTATCGCCCTTGGTTAATCCCTTTGGCTCAACAATCCAAGAAGAATATCGCTTGGTGATATTAAAACCATTGCTCGTTGCATAATATCCAGGAATGATTGATGTGATAGTAACTTTATTTGTAGTCATTATGCACCTACCTTTGTGATTACGATTGCCTTGCAATCAACTGTTACATCTTCGCGTGAAAGCATTTCGTCAATTGCAACTACAACCGCTGAAAGTGTCTTGTAAGAATCACCCTTGTAACCATTTGCAAAACCATCTGAAGAGAATGAGCGGAACCAATAACCGCGATTTGACTTTTCGATTGAAACGCCGCGATACATCCAATACTTTGAGTCGAATGAACCCTTGACTACTGTGACTGATAATTCTTGCATTTTCTGATCCGTTTCTTGGAAACCCGTTCGTTTTCCAATAACCAAACAATAGCACCTGTATATACAAAGACAAGCCATTTGGGGCATATTTTGGTAACGATTTGATAACATTTTCGAGCGTGGCAGGGGGCGTTTCTAGGCTATTTCAGGGCTGAAGGGTACTCTTTACCCTATGACCACCATTCTCGCCGTACAGACCCCTTCAGGGGCTTATTTGGGCGCTGATAGCCAAATCACCGATGGTGACAAGCGCATTATCAGCCCTAGCACGCCTAAAATAGTCAAGCTTGGCAGGTATTTGGTAGGGATTTCAGGCGATTGTCGGCCAGGAGATATTCTCACCTATAGCTGGAAACCGCCTGCCTACGATGGCACCGATCCAATCAAGTTTATGGGTCGCAGGGTCATCCCAAGCATTATCGCAGCGTTCAAGGCTCAGGGGTATGACTACACCAAGGAAGGAACCTCATACTCATATCTGATTTCATTTGCAGGCAATGTGTTTGAGGTCGGTGATGACCTTTCAATCTCCCAATCAGCTGACGGCATTTATGGAGTTGGATCGGGAAGCCCCTATGGTCTTGGATTCTTGGCGTGTAGCGATAACCCCAAAGATGAGATTCTCAAGGCGCTGCAGGTGTCGGCAAAATACGACATAAACACTTGCGAGCCGTTTCAAATCGAATATCAGCCAAACTGACTTAATTCCCTGCTACCCTTTCAGCTCGAACGAAAGGAACGGATTATGGAAATGTTGTTGTGGGCGGTGGGTCTAACTATCGCCTTTTTATTTTGTATGTGGATGATTATCGAATCAGATGATTATCTTGTAAATCAGACAAACAACCCTTGGGATGAGGCAGACAATGACTCAACAAAATAGAGCTTTGTTTTCAATCCACACAACCGCTCACGGATCGGTGGCGATATATCTTGAAGAGCAAGATGCCATCAAAGATTTGCTTGAGGATGTAGTGGGTCAAACAGAGATTCTTGACCTTGACGAATTGCAGGCAACGGGGCGCGAGTCAGTAAAAACCGAAGGCCACTTTGAACGCCTAGACAATGCCCGCGATGCCTTTGCTGAGTTAGCTATCAAGGTTGCTCATTTAAGCCGTGAAGAGGCACTCGACTTGGCTGCCGACATAATCAGAGCCATCAAGTTCCACGATGTAATGACCGAGAAGGAAAACACATTCACTGGATTGAAGGCGGTTAAGTAACTTGGCAAACCCGAATGGTCGCAAAGGCGCACAGTTTGAAACCGATGTAATGAAGTGGCTTCGCAAGATGGGAGCTACGGCAGAGCGTTTGGTCAAAGCTGGCGCAAATGATGAAGGTGATCTTGTCGCAATCGTGGCCGGTAAGACTTTCATCCTCGAACTCAAGAATCGCAAGACTGTGAGTTTGCCTGAGTTTTGGCGAGAGGCGCAAGCCGAAGCCACCAATTACGCAAAGGCGAGGGGCATCGAAGATGCACCGCCTGCATACATTATTCTCAAACGCCGAAGTTCAGGCATTGAGAAAGCTTGGGTAATCCAAGACCTAGAACAATGGCTGAAAGAGAAGAAGGCGTGAACATTGAAATTGACACGCCAGATTTTCATTCGGCAAAGTGCATCGGGCTTGAAGATAAAGATTTCTTCTTCCCGCGTGCAGGCAAGCAAGAGGCAGAGCGACTGCCACAACTGCGGGCGATATGCAGCAGTTGCACACACGAAAGGGAATGTCTTTCTTTTGCACTAGATAAACAGATTGTTTATGGCTTTTGGGGTGGCAAATCACCCCTTGAAAGAGAAGCCATCATTGATCGTAAAACCAACAGGGTTGCGGTCAAGGGTGTGGCGTTACAGATTAAGAATCTACGCCAGGCAGGGCAATCTGTTCGGGAAATCGCAGCATCGCTTGGAGCTGGCAAATACTATGTATGGCGAGTTTTCAGGCGATTAGATGCTGCGAATAACAAAGGAGCAGTCCAATCAATAAAACAGACAGAAAACTCATCCGAAGGCTCTTGGTCATAGCGGGTGCAAGCGTGGTCACATCATTGACCGCACAAGCTATCAATCCTTTGGTGGCAGTTCCATCCATAATTGAATACAGAGAAAGACCGCCTTTGATGCAAGTTGATCCAAAGGAGTTTGCGCGGGAGCTTTTAACCGTCAAAGACTTCAAATGCTTCAACAAGTTGATGAGCAAGGAAAGCGCTTGGCAAGATAAGAAGAACCCGCAGAGTTCGGCTCAAGGAGTTGGACAGTTGCTCGATTCGACCGTGAAAAATCTCGGTATGAAACGCGGCGATTCGCGGGTCGCTCAGACAATTGCTGCGCTATCCTATATCGGCAGGAAATACGGATCAGGTGGACCTTGCAAAGCTTGGGCCTTCTGGCAAACAAATAAATACTACTGATACTCACAGGGGGAACGGAAATGAGTCTTGAGATTGAACCGGGAGTCATCGAACTAGATGACACCGCACAAGCTTGGTTGCTGCAGTATAAATCAACCAAGGCACAGATAGTTGAGATGGAAGAGCGCTTGCAGGTTGCACGCGATCATCTTGAGATGGCTCTCGGCAATAGCGAGCTGGCCTTGATAAAGGGTCAGCCCGTTATTCGCTGGACAAAGACAGAAAGCACGCGCTTCGATACAAAGAAAGCGCGGGAGCTTTTGCCTGCAGAATTGGTTGAGGTCTTAGAAACCAAGATTGTTTCTCGCAGGTTCTCAATCGTCACGGATGAAAGTTAGCAATGACTTTTACTCCGCTGAAGCCCGAACTTGAATTGCTCGCAGATGAACTCAAGCGCGAGCTTTGCCAAGTCATTACTGATGCAGGTATTTATTCGCCAAGGTCAAAACAAGTGTCCATTGGACCTTCGGAACTTGGTGAAGAATGTACCCGCAAACTTGCTTACAAATTGCTTGATTGGGAGAAGGTAAATGAATCTTCGGGTGGCTCTTGGGCGGCTCAGGTGGGAACTGCAATCCATTCTCACTTGGAAGCAATCTTCTCGGCCAATCCTGAAAGATACCAAACCGAATCAAGGGTTGAGATTAGAGCAGGTCTTAAAGGTACGGTGGATTTATTCCATAATGATCGCAATATGGTTCTTGATTGGAAAACAAAGTCACCAACAGGGATTAAAGAAAAGCGATCCACAGGAGCATCTGCCAAAGAAATAACTCAGGTTATGACCTACGCCTATGGCAAAGCAAAAGAAGGTCAACAGGTTGATTATGTTGGCTTGGTATTTTTGCCGACAGGTGGGCAGATTCACGATATGTATATCGAGCTGCACCCATACAACGAACAGATAGTTCTTGAGGCACTTAATCGCCTTGATTCTGTTTATGAACTACTCTCAACAGTAGATGTTGAAGCATCTCCTGCAATGTGGGCAGTCATTCCTGCAGTGCCATCGCGCCTGTGTATGTATTGCCCCTATTTCAAGCCGTTTAGCGATGACTTAGCTAAGGCTTGCCCAGGTGATTCGATTGTGTGAGCGTGATGGATGCGATTGCATCATCAAGGTTTACCCTACGATCAGCGACCTCAAAAGAATTGAGTTGGAATCAAATCCACCCCAATACATCCAAGAAACACCCAACAACTAGAAGAAACGGGGGATGCCAAATGGCATTTTCAGCACCTGTAGTAAATGAAGGCGTTAAGGTCGCAGACTTTAACGGACACCTTCTCATCGTCACTCCTGTTGAATACAAAACAGGAATCAACACCGTCAACGGTATCGCAGAGGCAATTGAGGTCAATGTTGTTGACCTTGACACCAATGAAGAACACTTGAGCCTTCTTTGGTTCAATGTTGCGCTTCGTAACGGATTGAAGCCACTGATCGGCAAAACAGTTCTCGGCAAAATTGCCCAAGGTGTTGCAAAGCCTGGCAAGAACGCGCCTTGGATTCTGCTTGATGCAACAGGCGATGCAGCTGCCGTTGCAAAGGCGAACGCCTACATCGCAGGTGGCATTTCAGCGCCTGCGCCGGTTGCACAAGCAAGTGCGCCTGCACCTGTGACAGTTACTGATGTTTCTCAGCTCTCACCTGAGATTCAAGCATTGATTGCTCAGACCAACGCAACACTCATCAAATAATTCTTGCGATGACGGGCCTTATCTTGGTGCGCTGCGGAGAACATTGAGATAAGTTCATTGCAAGGAAACTCACCTTCTACCTTTCGAGGGTGAGCGAAGTGGCAGGTTTGCGGGTTCGGGGGAATCCATCGGTTCAATTCCGATCACTTCACAAGTAAACAACCTGAACGGGGGAATGTAAGTGCCAACATATCAATTCGTTTGTGAATGTGGGGCTGAGTTTGAGCGCCAATTTGCAATGGATTCTTTGCACAATGCCATTTGTGATTGTGGAAAGTTAGCCAAGAAGGTTTTTGTTCCGATGGGGATAATCCTCAAAGGAACAGGATGGGGAAGCAAGTGAGAACTGCCGTCAGTTTATTTGCAGGCGTTGGGGGATTTGATTTAGCTCTTGAACGCGCAGGTGTAAAAGTTGTTGCCTCAGTTGAGATTGATACAAAGGCACAATCGGTATTAAGAAAGCGTTTTCCACAATCAACCATTTTCGACGATGTATCGGGGGTATCAGGTGAGCAACTTAGAGCAGCAGGATTTGAAGCAAGAGGCGGAATCATTACAGGCGGTTTTCCTTGCCAAGATTTATCCGTTGCCGGTAAGCGAGCAGGATTGGCTGGAAAACGGAGTGGATTATTCTGGGAAATCTGCAGAATCCTTGACGAAACAGGATCGGAAACGGTTATCCTCGAAAATGTGCCAGGTTTACTTTCCTCAAATAACGGAAGAGATATGGCCACAGTCATTGAAGCGCTGGTCGAGCGCGGGTATCGCGTGGGATGGCGGGTGCTTGATGCTCAATACTTTGGAGTTCCCCAACGCCGTAGAAGAGTGTTCATTGTCGGATGTCTTGGAAACTCAGGGCGATCACCTGAAGAAATACTCTCTATCGGCGAAGGCCGCATCGGGTATCTTGCGCAGGGCAAGCCAAAGAGAGAAAGTGTTACCCGAAAGGTTGCAGGTGGCTTTAGAGAAGGTAGTTTTGGGCAATTCGTAGAATCGGATCAGAGCGCAACCCTTAAAGCATCAGGTGGTGTTCTCGGTGGCGGTAGCGAAACAATTTTGACTCAATGAGGTACTTAATTATTGACGGAACTCGCGTGAACGATGTGCGCGTGTATGAAGATGGCATCGTGCCGACAGTAATTTCAAGATATGGAACGGGTGGGGGGAATGTACCAATGGTATTTCCGATACAAGATAGTAGAGAAATTGAAAAGGCTCAGTGGGGTCTTGGATTGAGAAGCGATGGAAGTCCTTCTTATACAATTGACACAATGGGAGTTCAAGGTTTTGCAAGCGAGCAATCTGTTCGCCGCCTTACACCAAAAGAGTGCGAGCGCCTTCAGGGATTTCCTGACGATTGGACCGAAGGCCAAGCTGATTCAAACAGATATAAGCAAATGGGCAACGCGGTAGCGGTGCCTGTAGTTCAATGGGTTATCAATAATGTTGTGGGGGAATAATGAAGCTAATCAACGCCGACTGCATTGAGGCAATTAAGGCGATGGATGACAATTCCATTGATTCAATCGTCACTGATCCGCCGTATGAGCTTGGCTTTATGGGCAAGAGTTGGGATGCAACCGGCATTGCTTTCAATATTGCCGTGTGGAGTGAGGCGCTACGCGTTCTCAAACCCGGTGGCCATTTGATTGCCTTCTCAGGCTCACGCACTTATCACCGAATGGCCGTTGCCATCGAGGATGCGGGCTTTGAAATTCGCGATCAGATTATGTGGGTTTATGGGTCAGGCTTTCCTAAGTCAATGAATATTGGAAAGAAACTTGAGGAATGGGAAGGTTGGGGTACTGCACTTAAACCCGCACACGAACCGATGGTGTTGGCTCGCAAACCTGTTGTCGGCACTGTTGCAAACAATGTGCTGACTTATGGCGTTGGCGGATTGAACATTGACGGGTCAAGGGTTGGCACTGAGATTCTTACCAATCCGCCAGGTGGTATCCCAAGCGGTGCAAATCATTTTGTGAACTCAGCAAAGGAATTAGACCGCGATCGACCTGCATCAATAGTCGAGGGCCGCTGGCCTGCCAACTTTATTCACGATGGTAGTGATGAGGTTGTGGCGTTGTTTCCTGATACTGGGAAGAGTGGCGTTGCGGTTCGTAGGAATGGTAATCAATCAAAAGGAATGTTCCCTGTGGCTATCGCCGAAGGTAGCGCCGATGTTGGATTTAATGACAGTGGCAGTGCCGCTCGATTCTTTTATTGCGCCAAGGCAAGCAAGCGTGATCGCAATGAGGGGCTTGATGGGTTTGAGGAAGTATCAGCATCAGAGAGAGTGGACCGCGTTGAAGGTTCAGCCGGTATGAACTCACCAAGAGCTGGCGCTGGTCGAACATCAGGAGCCGCTAATCATCACCCAACGGTCAAGCCAACATCTCTGATGCAGTATCTTGTGCGGCTAGTTACGCCACAGGGGGGGGTTGTTCTTGATCCGTTTATGGGTTCAGGGTCAACAGGCAAGGCTTGCGCTTATGAAGGTTTTGATTTTATTGGGATTGATCAATCGCAAGAATATGTGCAAATTGCACAGGCTCGCATTGATTTCGCGTTAGGGGATAAGAATGTTAATTTTTGATTTCTTTTCAGGCACTGGTTCATCAACACAGGCGTTTAAAGATGCTGGTCATACAGTGATTACATTCGAGCTTGACCCATACTTTGAGGCAACAGAGAACGCAGATGTGTTCACACTGAACGCCCAAGACCTTATCGCTCGCTATGGCAGACCTGACTTTGTGTGGGCTTCACCGCCTTGCACTTCTTTCAGTGTTGCCTCAATGGGTCATCATTGGATAAGTGGCGGGGCAAATCCGATGCCACGCACTGAGGCAGCAAAGGTCAGTCAAGAGCTTGTGGCTCACACCCTGAATCTCATCGCTGACCTTGGACCCAAGAGCGGTTGGCTTATGGAGAACCCACGCGGAATGTTGCGCAAGTTGCCTGTGGTTGAGGGCTATCCACGCCGAACAGTTACATATTGCCAATATGGTGACTCTCGAATGAAGCCCACTGACCTTTGGGGCAATGTTCCTGGTTGGACTTATCGTGAGCCTTGCAAGAATGGTCAGGGATGCCACGAAGCTGCCCCACGCGGATCAAAGACAGGAACTCAAGGTCTTAAAGGTGCCAAGGAGAGAAGCCGAGTTCCTTACGCCCTAGGGCAAGAAATTTTGGAAGCAATTGAAAGAGCGTGAAACGCCTGAACAATCAATTGCGGTTGGTTTTTGGGATGCTTACGGTGAATGGTTGCCAAATACGCCAGCTCATCTTGCAAAAGTAGCGCTCTTGGCCTTAGAGCGTGACGGTTGGATTATTATTAGGGGGAACGGATAAATGAACAACGAACTATTGACCACCGCACTTCGCTTTGCATCGCAGGGAATTGTCTGCGTGCCAGTGGCAAGTGATGGGTCGAAGCGACCTGCAGTTTCTTGGAAGGAATATCAAGAGAGAAAGCCTACGACCGAGGAATTGCTTGGTTGGTTCTCAGGCAATACCTACGATGGCCTTGGTGTGATCACAGGAGAGGTCAGTGGGTTGCTTGAGATGCTTGAGTTCGAGGGTCGAGCGGTAGCCAAGGGATTACACCTTGAAGCACGATCAGCGATTGACTCTGCAGGCCTAGGCGATATTTGGTTGCGACTGGTCAACGGATATATGGAGATGACACCTTCAGGTGGTATTCATTTCCTTTATCGCGTTGTAGGTAACTCATTGCCTGGCAACACAAAGCTTGCATCACAGGCAGGTGATGACGGCGGTTGCCTTATCGAAACGCGCTCTGAGGGCGGGTTTTGTATCACCGCGCCATCAGGGGGCAACGCGCATCCAAGCGGCAAGGCGTGGGAGATTGCTTCAGGGTCAATCGAAACCATCCCGATCATAACTTTATCTGAACGCGAAGAGCTTTTTCGCATCCTGCGTACCTTTGATGAGGTGCCTCATAACGACATTGTGCGCCAAGAAGTCACCAAGACCGAGATTGACCTGACCCAACCCGGTGATGACTATTCAAGCAAGACCACTTGGGTTGAGATACTTGAACCCGCTGGTTGGAAGCGAGTCTTTACTGATCGGCAAGGCGTTACCTTTTGGCGCAGACCCGGCAAGAACGAAGGCATTTCAGCTTCCACCGGATTTGGCGATTACGACAACTTTTATGTCTTTACGACTTCGACCTCATTTGAGGCCAACAAGTCTTACTCGAAGTTTGCGGTCTATGCCCACCTGAACCATCGTGACGATTTCAGATCAGCATCACAAGCGCTGCGCTCGCTCGGTTACGGCTCCCAAGGGTTGCAATCTCTCGGTGATTCTTTTCTTGTTGGCAAGAAGCCTGACATTGAATATGACGAAGCAACTGGCGAGATAATTGAACCTGAATCAAGTTGGAAGCCTGTTGGCTTATCTGATTACTACGATGGCTTATTCAAAGAGGTCAAGGCTAATATCCTGACTCGCACCGATGGCAAGAGCCTTATCTATGCAGGCAAGGTTCACTCATTTTATGGCGAATCAGAGTCGGGTAAATCGTGGGTCGCACAAATTGCAACGGCTGAACTATTAAGGGCAGATAAGAAAGTCATTTACATTGACTTTGAATCCGATCCGCAGGATATTGTCAAACGCCTGAAAGGTCTTGGAGTAAGCCGAGCCAACCTGTTGCAGTACCTGACCTATATCAGACCCGAATCAGCTCGAAGCGTTGATGATCCGTATTGGGAATCTATTCTTGAGCCGAACAGTGCAAGCCTTGTGGTCATTGACGGTGTAACCGAATCCCTGACTATGTGGGGCGGTGAAACGGTAGATAACGATTCTATTACCAAGTGGATGAGAGCCTTCCCACGCACCGTTGCAAGCCGTTCAGGGGCAGCAGTGGTTCTCATTGACCATATCACCAAGAACTCCGAAACGCGGGGCCGCTTTGCGATCGGTGGGCAGGCGAAGTTGGCAACGATTGATGGTGCCGCATATATCGTGGAGCCAATCGAGGTGCTATCGCCGGGGCGGGTCGGAAGCCTGACCCTGCGAGTGACCAAAGACCGTATCGGTGATGTTCGAGCTTCAGCTGGTATGTATCGCAAGTCTGATCGTACTCAAGAGGCTGCGGTCTTTACAATTGATTCGACCAAGGCCGCAATGCAATATGTCATTGGCGCTCCCACATCTGAGAATGAGCTGACCGAACGCACCGAAACCAAGAAGCTCAGTGAGATGGCAGAGTTCATTCACAATCATCCTGGTTGCTCAAGGCGCGAGCTAAATGACGGTATCAAGGGAGATAAGAACCTGATCGGTCAGCGGCTCGACATACTTGAAAGGCGCGGTCTGATCATAAATAAAGGCACTGCAACCAAATCTAACCTGTGGATAACTTCGGATGGAATGGACAATTTCGGTCTTGTCGAGGCCAGAATTTCATACATTGGGGGAGCTGGTGAGTAGCGTGCAGCGTGCAGAAGCGTGCCGTTTGGGGTCAGCACGCACACCGGAGTTTGAGCGTGGAAGCGTGCGTGCCGTTCCCTATTTCTATAGGAACGGCACCTGCACGCACACTCTCAGGGCAGAATTACGCTGATGAAATTTGTTGGCGATGATCTCAGATGAGTTTAAGTTACAGACCTGCAGACCCTGTGGAAAACTTTTTTGGTTGGGTCTTGTCTTTGGCTTTCCAACCAAATTGGATGTGGAACCTTTGACAATCCATCAAGAGATTATGGCCAAGCTGCTCAAGACACAGAGAACTTATCTTTTGCACAGACTCGGCAAAACCTTTGAGGCAACCCCTAGAATTGGGGCTTATATCAATGACACCCAAAACCCAGTCTTAGGGTCACACATTTGCGATCCATCTCAGTTTCAATTTGGTCAAACCGAGCCACCTGATTATTGGGGGCGATTTCAATACAAACAAGACACAGGAGAGGGAGTGCCATTTTGAACTGCAACATCTGCCACAAGCCATCACAGAATGAGGGGTCTTGTTGGAAGTGTCGGCTCAACCTTGAAAGCCACTTGATTGAACTGCCTGAGCTTCATAAGGCATCGAGTGAGTTTATTGCGCCGGGTCGAAGCGGATCAGGAACCGTCAGTCAAGAGCGGTCAATTGGGGTCAATGTGTCTGCACTCGACTTTTCAGTTGCAACTGACTTGCTCGCCATCTTTCACGGATGGGAAATCCTCATTCGCACCGATCGGCAATTGACACCGCCTGCGTTGGTTGCTAAAAAGTCAACCATTGAGGCTGAGGTCGAGGCAACCTGTGCTTTCCATTTGGCTCATCTTGATTGGATTCTCAGCCAAGAATGGGCAAATGACTTTGCTCAAGAAGTAGCACAATTACACGCCAAGGGAATGGCTGCCTGCCAAAGATTTATTGAGCAAGCTCGCAGGATTCCCTGCCCAACAGATGATTGCAATAAGTTCGTTGCCATTGATGCAATGAAGGTCAAGGAGAATGGGTTGGGCGATGAGGTCACTTGCTTTGGTTGCAAAGAGTCTTGGTCGCTGATCAGATTGGTCAGCCTTGCAATGAGCAATCCAAACCGTAAGTTCTTCCTTGATGTTGAGGCAATCTCAATGTGGCTTGGCATTAAACCAAGGCAGGTTTACAACATTGTAAAAGAGGGAAAGGTTGAAAGAAAAGGCAATCTTTACAACCTTGCAGATGTATTGAAGGCGCGCTAAAAACTTGCATTGATTGCACTCTTTCCTGCTATGCTTAGGCATCAGCTTTTCGTGTATCAACACACAGAAACCCACCGCCACAAACGGTGGGTTTTCTCTTTCACCGACAGGAGTGCATCTTGATTGAGATTGCCGTCTGTATTGGTGAGGTTGACACACACATTGCAACCGATCAGGTTCTTTCATTTGATGCTATTGAATCGTTACTGACACGCGCTGCACAAACAACATTGTTGGCATACAACGCGTATATGTTAGCGAGCGAAGAGTTTGAAACAGTGACTGAGGATGAGCCAGAGTAAGCTCTGCTATAAATGCAAGAATGAAAAACCTTTTAGCGAATTCAATCGCTCACAATATGATAAAGATGGTTATCGCAACATTTGCCGTGATTGTCGTAACACCCATCGCACTGTTATTCGCAAGTATGAAAAGCATTATGATTTATTACTTGAAAAGCAAAACGGTTGTTGCGCTATATGTGGCAAGAGTGAAGAAGAGAATGGCCAACGATTAGCGATTGACCACAATCACACAACACATCAAGTGCGTTCGTTGTTGTGTCGCAATTGCAATACAGGTCTTGGTGCGTTTAAGGATAATGAAATGTTAATGAGTAATGCAATTGGATACTTACAACATTGGAAAAGCAATGGCACTTTCTAGACCTTGCGTTGATTGTGGTGTTGTTGTTAGAGCAACACGATGTGTGATGTGCGCAAGACAGAAAGAGCGCGCCCGACCTACTCGCACTCAACGCGGATACGATCACTATTGGCGAGAGCTATCTAAACAAATGCGTGCCGCCCAACCTTGGTGTTCAAAGTGTGGCTCGACCAAAGACTTAACTCTTGATCACATAACTCCTTTGGCACAAGGCGGCATCAGTGACCAATCAAACGCGATGGTTCTCTGCCGTCGTTGCAATTCAGAGAAAGGTTCGCGCTAGTAATAGCACACCTAATCCGCACAGACCCCCACCGGGCAATCCCCCGTACGGGTACAAAGTTCGGCTAAATGACCCCCTATTCAC
>ERZ869925.459-NODE-459-length-30064-cov-24.177247_pt1 | contig 30064 bp, 34 predicted proteins | sample MGYA00579311_ERZ869925 | MGnify/ENA primary metagenome ERZ869925 (study PRJEB32216, sample SAMN09231817) | wastewater metagenome | place: USA: Maryland | collected 2016-07-30 | study: EMG produced TPA metagenomics assembly of the PRJNA472060 data set (Reclaimed...
TTGCTGGAGGCTTTGGAGTGGGCCGTAGATAATCCGCACGATGACGCATATTGGATTTCACAAGCCCGCGCCGCCATCGCCAAAGCAACCGGAGAACAGGTGTCCGGGAGTGCGGAATTGCCCGCTGAATGAGCGCGAGGAGGAAGAAGATGAGCATTGATTTTATGATACTGCGAATCGGAGACGAGATTGCAGAATACACGAATTGCGATGAGGTCGACTTAGCAGAGGCATTGACGGCAATCGAGCCGATACTGCAAGAGCAGGCAGAAACTCACGCCAGCGAGCTGCGCGCCTACGAGGCTACGGTGGCGAACCTGGAGGAGCGCATACGCCAGCTTGAGGCGGAGCGACTCTCAGAGCACAACGCAATCGAACTGCTGCGTATATTCCAGAGGAATCTGGGTAGCGACCGCGAGATGTGTGACGAGCACGAAGGCGAATTGTGGGACAGAATTGACGCGACATGCAAGGCGCTCGCCGCCGCCCCGCAGCAGAAGAAGGAGCCGCGCCATGAGTGACAATGACGAGATGCGGGAAGTATGGGACGCACACGACAAGGCGCGTAATAAGGCATGGAGAGAGGAACCCGGTACATTTGACACGCTCGACGCATTCAAGGCCGGGGCCGCATGGCAAGCCGCCTACACCGCCGCCCTGCCGCCTGGATTCGTGGCGGTGCCTATGACGAAAGACCGCATAAAAGAAGAATGGGATGCGTTCATTGCTTACCCAGAAGGAAGTGGAAAGCTATACGTGACAACTACAAGCGCTTTGCTTTTCGCATATCTAATATCGTCAATGACGGCAGACGCCATGCTCGCCGCCGCGCCGAAGAAGGAGCCGCGCCATGAGCGACACGATGCGGGAAGCGTTTGAGATTGGGCAGCGTGAACGTCGATAAATCAGCCAGCGCCATCCGCCGCGCATCCATAGCCGGAGCCGTCGCCATGGTCAGGAACACACGCTCTGCCTTGCGACGGTGCCGAGAGGAATCAGGCTATTCGCTCGGGCAGATCATCGAGCGATGCGATACGTTGAAGGAAGCCAGTCTACAGGCCGGCGTTAGTTATCGAACAGTTATCAGATATGCGAGGAGGTGGGGAATTGAGTAACAGCGATGCATTGGCAATTTTTCAACAGCTCTGGCCGACTGAAGGCTATGCCGGAATCAAACGACACTTGCCGGATTGGAGCCAGAGCCGCGCCAGCAATTTCGCATGGCGCAACGGAATCAGGATGAAGCCGGAGAGCAAGCGCGAGAACTATCAGCGCACTGGCGAGGCATTGCGCGCTGCAATGCGGGAGAAGGCTCAAGCATCATGGGATGGCAAGCCGGAATCCACGACCGCCAACCGTGCGCTGGCGATGAGGTGGTAGCCATGAAGCGACCCTATCACCAGTGGACAACGGCGGAGGCGCGCATCATGCTGGAGGTGTACCCTCATCAAGGTTGGGAGGCGGTCCACAAGCTGCTGCCGCATCGTGATGTTCAGGCCATCCATTCCTTTGCTTCACGAAACAGGATTCGGTTATCCGAGAAGTTGATTGCCGAACGCGCCATTCGTGCCGGCAACTCGCCACGGTGGACGATGGATGAGCGTGCCATTGTGGCTGAACTGTACCCGGACGGCGGCTGGAAGGCTGTACATGAGCGCCTGCCGCACCGCTCGCGTATCGCCATCTGCCTACAGGCCAGCAAGATGGGCGTTGCCATCAGCGAGGAGCTGTCAGTCAGGCAGCATCAGGTGTCGGGTAGACTCGGTGGCCGTCACCGGCACCCCGCCACCAGCGCCTCAAGCCCCCCGACGTAAATCTCGGTAACGTCCCGGTCAATGAGCAATGCCCGCACCTGTTCGGCAATGTCATCGTCTGCGCCGATGCTGTCAAACAGGCTAGGGCTGCGCTCTGGCGTCGATTTCACGCAGGATACCGGAACGGTCGGGTAGTGCGGCTTGGTGCAGCATCCGGTCAGCAATACAGCCGCCACCACAACAACGGCCTTCATTTCCGCGCCCTGTATTCGTGGATGATGCGGGCAGCATCCTCACATCCTTTCGGCGTCTGCTTTTGGAGCCACGCAACGCGGGCCTGCAAATGCTGGGCCTCGTTGTCTGCCTTGCGCTTGGCCTCGGCATATGCCGCCGCCTTGCGCGCTGCATCATCCGCTGCCATGTCGGCCTGCGCCTGTATCTGAGCCGTGAGCCTGCCCACCTCAGCGAGCGCATCTTGCCGGCTGTCCCAGACGTACCAGCCGTACACCAGCATGAAGCCTAGCGCGGCTACCTTGAGTGCCTCAACCGGGGAAAGTCGAATCATCTTCAGGATGCCCCCATAATGCGACCACGATAACCAGGAACCAGACACCTATCAGCAGGACCGGGTAGAGGAACAGCGCCACGAAAAGGTTAGTCAGGCGTTCCATTGCCGCCCCCTTGGTCAATGAGCCGACCGATGACGCCGGACAAAGCCAGCACGATAGCGCAAGCACCTAGAACGCGCGGATCCACAGCTGCGCGCATGTCCTCTGGAATCGTAACCCATACAGACCCGACGCTAATCAGAGCCATGTTCGCCCACGTGCTGTACCACTTGAGAAAGCCGCGCCAGTCTTGGACAAGTTTCATGCCTCACCCCCTGACAGACGCGAGCCTGCATCAAGCACCGGCAAGGCAGCCGTTCGCGGAAGCGGCACGGCCATCGGCCAGCGGTAGCCGACAACACGACCTTTCGAGAATGGCGCAATCGTCACGGCGTTACCCTGATTCCCGCCGATGCAGACAAGATTGCCCGACTTGTCGGTGCCGATGACGAAAGCAACGTGCCCGCCGCCGTCACGCGAGAAAACGACAACGCATCCGGGCAGCGGAGCGGGAATGGCTTTCCCCCACGTCATGTAGGAGCGGGCTGATTCGTACCGGCTCGACACGATGCCGACAGCTTCAAGACAGCCGCCGACGAATGCAGCGCACCACGGCACCTCATCCGACTTGATGCCGCCGCGCTTGATGGCTTTCCACCACGCCAGAATCTTCGGCTCATGCTTCGCGCCTGGTATCTCTTTTGTGCCGATGTGCTTTTTCGCTTCGGTAATCCACGTCTGCTCGCTCATTTCAGCCCCTCCGGGTTAATGCCAAACTTGAACGCCCCGACAATCACGCCAACCGCCAGCACGACAGCCGCCGCCGCTTTCACGAACGACACCAATGCGCCGGCTGCTTTCCATGCGTCAACCAGTTCCTTGACGTCCGACCGCAGGCCGTCAATTTCCTTTATCTGCTGTTCCATCTTCGCTTCGAGCGTGGCCATACGTTCTTCTGGCGTCATCGGTCAGTCCTTGCAGTACATGCTGTTTGGTTTATCGTCGTGCCGCCACACGCGACTCGATCTGTGATTGGCGGTTGCGGATCTCATCGACAGCCTGCCAAAGGGTATCCGTCTCGGCCATTGTTTATTCCTTTCAATCAGTGCCAGCTTTCAGTAATACGTGCGGACGATGCAGATGCCGGTCTGTCCGCCACCGCCATAGTTACCTGTTGCACCGTCGATACACACCGACCCAGATCCGCCGCCGCCGATGCCGATGGCGCCAAAGCCAACTCCATTGCCGGCCATTGTTCCGCCCATGCCATGCAATGAATCGCCTCCCTTTCCGGTAATAACTTCAGTGCCAGACAACCGACGAGACAGGTCGCCCTGTTGTCCGTTCTGCACTTTAAGGACGGTCCAGTAGGAACCAAGCAAATTGACAGAGCCGCCGAGGCCGCCGGTTGCCAAGCCAATAGTATTGCCATTAGCCAGGTTCGTACCTGGATGTCCGCCAGTGCACAGAATGTACTGACTTCCGGATGCCGAGAACCTCGATATCCCGCCAGCATTACCTGCAGAGTTGGCGACCGCGGCGCCGCCAGCGCCGACGGTAACCGTCTCGGTTGCACCAAGCCTTGATGCTGCGATGATGGCGTGCATGTACGCCCCGCCACCGCCGTTGGCGCCGACCGCGATATTGCCCGCAGTAGAGTTGGCAGCACCACCACCGGATGCCCCGCCGCTTACAATGATTATCTCAACAATAGCGTCTGCCGACGCATCTCCAAGGTTTAGCGGGTTATTCCACGTATGCGTCCCGGCTGTATTGTAAACCTGAATATCAACAAGCCTCCCAACCATGCCAGCCTGAGCATCTGCGGCAGAAATAACACTGAGCGTCGTTCTCATGGCGGCGGCATTGGCATCATTGAGAAGGGTAAGGGCAAACGCGCTGGTGGAATCAGCAACATCTTCAAGCACGCCAATCTGCGCAGGGCTGAAAGAGGATTCCGCACTGGCGCTTGACCAATCAGACCCGTTGTAAACAAGCATCTTGGCAAGGGTCGTGCTGAAATAATAATCGCCAACCTGCACGGCACTGCTATTTGGACGGGTCAAAGGGTCAGATGCCAGTGCGCCGTAGTAGTAGGTATTGATGGCGCCATCTACAGTAGGATCGCCGTTGTCATCAAATGTCAGGAACTTGTTGGCACGAACAGCGCGCGGCGGGAGTTCGCCGCCAGTTAGGCCGTCAGAAATGGGGAACTTGATTCCGCGGTTAATCATAGTAAGCAGCTGCTGCAACAGGATCGTCAGGCGGTCCAGTGCATTGCTAATGACCTTCGGATAGAACCCTCCCTGATTGGTAAGGTCGGTCGGCTGCATAGCCTCGATCTCACTGGTCACCGTCACCGTGTAGTAGTCAGCAGGCAGAGCCCCGCCCACAAGTGTCACAGATCCACCAGGGTTGGCGTCCTGGTTGGCATTGAGCGTTACCGTGTAGTCAGTGGTAAGTGTCAGCGCGCTTTCTGTGTTGGTCGTCTCGTCCAGCTTCACCACCAGCAGGTCAGCCGCCGCAAAAACCTTGAACGCAAAAGGGAACGTATCGGTCAAGCCGTCGCCTCTGAACGGCCCGGCGGTACGAACCTGGCTGGAAATAGTCACAGCGTAACCTCCTGAATGAATAACCGCAGGCTATCCCCCAGGAGGCCAGGCATGTGCACCTACTTACTGGCAGGGCTCGCCGTGCCAGTCACCGTCCCACGTACCGCATCAACCGGGCCCGTCGGCTCGATGTCGCCCGCCGCCACCCCGGCCAGGTAGCCGATGGGGCGCGCCGCCAGATTGCCCGGCAGACCCACCGACATGGAGATCAGCGTACCCACATCACGCACCGCACGCTGCGGACTGCCGTCCTCGGCCACCGCTTTGTAGACAGAAACCGGCGCCTTTGCTGCTGACTCCAGCATCGACACCGCAGGCGAGGACGCGAGGCGGTCATCGTAAGGCTTGCTGTTCCATGCGTTGACTACCGAGTTGACCCCTTGGCCAACACCCGGCGCCATCGCCGTGGCATTGCGCAGCGGCGCCCAGAGGAACAGGGCCGCCAGCCAGTCGTCAGTGTAGCCGTCGTCGTCCTCGTCATCAGGGCCGCCACGGAACAGCTGCATGATGAGCTCGCCCACCACGGCCTGGATCAGGAACCCCATCGTGAACACATAGATGCCGCGCCCGTACCCTTTGCGGAGTCCCTGCTCGCGCATGAGGGTGACGAACTCGGACCCCAGCAGGTTGGCCTGCATGTTGAAGTACCCAGCAAACTGCGTGAACATGCGGACGAAAGCATTACCGCCCTCGATGCGACTAATATCCTCAGCCAGGGTAGAGCCTTGCGTCTGCCGGATAACGCCGTCAGCAAACTGCACTGCGGTATCGTGATCGGAGCCGGCCTCGCTCGCCTGGTTGTAGGCAGCCGTCCAGATCACCGGACTCATGGTGTTATCGAAGGCTGACTGCAGGAAATAGGCGTGCTTCTTGGTCCATGCCTCGCCGCGCTCGAGCAGGGACGGGTTGAGCAGAATGTCGTTGATAGCGTCGGTCATTACCGCCACCTCGTTGACCATACGGATGCGCATGTACTCGGACGCCTCGGACACCGACGCAGCCAGTTCTTTCGGACCCTTCATGTAATCGACCATCGCCGACTTGAGCAGACGAGGCTTGACCATGACGGCCGCCATCGAGAAGCCTGTTACCTGCTGCACCGCGTTGGCCAGGTTGCCGAACATCGCCGCCATACCTGCACGCGCACGCAGGACCGAGAACACCCGCATCCATCCGTGATCTCCAGCAATCGGTGTCTCCACCTGCTGCAGTGCCGAGCGTCGCAGCCACGGAGTCAACAGCCCGTTGACAGCGCCAGGTGCCACGCGAGCCAGGCCCGAACCCACCTTTTTGGACAGAAGGCGCTGCACGTCACGCACCGGCATCTCCATGTGCGAGAACAGCAGCACTTTGTCGATGTGCTGGGCCAGGGTGCGCAGGTCCAGCATCAGCGGCCGGTTGTATTCCACGCGAGCCTTGGTGAACCCCTTGGGGGTGGTCGGGAAGGCGTAGGCCATGCTGGCGTTCTCGGCATCCTGCATCTTGCGCAGGTCAGCATCCTGCGCCACGCGGGAGTCCACCATCGCCGGCACGTAGCCACCGCGACGGGTGATGCCGAACGGGTCCACAAACTCGTTGGCCGTCACTTCGTCGAAGTATTTGCCGAACACGTCCCGGTGGGTTTTCTGCGCCAGCGGTTTGGTCGACTCGAGCATATCCCACACCCCTTGCGCGAAGTCGAAGTGTGCCTGGGTGATCTTGCCCTCGGCCACCATGCGGGCGATAAACCCATCCCACCGGCCAGTTTCCAGCATGCCGTCGGATGTCTCAGTCGCCCACCCACGACCCAGCAGCAGCTTGCGCTTGTTGCTCTCGTTGCCGGTGTGCAGGATGGCATGCAGGATCTCGTTGATGGCAGACCCACCACTGTCCTTGCCGAAGGTATAGCCGAGCTCGGGTGCTGCGATGATCTGCCGCTTGAGGGTCGGCGCGATGCTATCCACCAGCGCGCGGAACTCGGCCAGGCGGGCCGCCTTATCGGTGCGGTATGCGTTGGCCGCGCGCTTGATCGTGCCGTAAACATAGGTGGTGAACGGCCCACCCCATGCCTTGCCGTCCAGGTTCTTGGCCCAGGACTCCACGCGGGTAGCAAAGGCCAGCAGCCCCTTGAACTGTGCCATGCGCTTCTCGGCCGGGGTGACTGCTGACACCTCGCCGGGGATGGTGTCAGGAATCCCGATCTCCTCAAGGCGAGCGTACAGTTGGTCCTCAACTTCCTGCCGGTCGATCAGGTCACCGCCAAGCTCCAACTGGCGCGACCGCTTGGCGATATGCAGCAGGGTGTCGATCTCGTCCTTGAGGCCGCGCACCTGCTCCACCGTCAGATCCTTGAACGGCTTGGCGTTGGCCTCGGCTGCCGCCACTGCCTCGCTGACCACCGCGTACATCTCGGGGTCGTTGGTCTTGAACACCTCGATGTACTCGCTGGCCTTCTTGCTCTTGGCCGGTGCGATGCCGTACTGCCCCAGGATCACGCGCACCGCGTTCACGATGTCCATGTCGTAGGTTTTGACCAGCTTGTCATCGGCACGCCGGGCGAACTCGCCCCATGTCCGCAGCAGCTTGTCGACCTCGGCCACCGCGTCGTTGGCCACCTTGACCGCGTACACATTGATCGTCTGGTTGCGCTTCTCGGCAGCCGCCGTGGCCAGATCCCCCGACTTGATGGCCTTCGCCGCCGCCTTCGCGGCACGAGTTTCTGCATTGGCGTAGGCCACCGCGCTGCGCCGCAGGTCGCCGATACGCAGGCGCGCCACCATCGTGCTCGCGTAGGACTTGGCCGCCTCGACCAGTATCTTGGGCTTTCCGGTAGCCCGCGCCAGCGCATTGGCCTCAGTGGCCACCATGCGGGCGCGCACCTCGTTGTGGATGGCCTTGTCCGCCTCACGCTCAATAGCCTCCGGGGTGGCAAGCTCGCCGTACTGCTCGAGCATGCGCGCGTCGGTCAGACCTTCCACGACAATGCGGGGATTCTCTGCCGCCGCCACCGTGCGAACCATCTCGTCACCGGACGCATAGCCGAACTTTTGCGCGATCAGGTCAGGGTGCCAGCCGCCCACCTTCACCACCATGCGCAGGTTGCGCAGGTGCTCAATGATCTCGGCAGGAATACCCATGTCCTCGAGGCTGGCCTCGTTGAGCCGGCCAGCACGCACCTCTGCCGGGTTGATACCCTCGCCCGCCATCGGGTCAGGACCAAGCACCGACGGATCCAACTGGTTGCTGTAAACCGTGCTGCCGCGAAGCTCGGCGCTGAACGCATCCTCGAAGTCACGGTTGTCCCACTTACCATTACGGTCCACCGCGAGGTAGCCCGACTCGGCCAACTTCTCGCCCATCGAGCCAATCGTGTGACCACCCGCGTGGACGATTGGCCCGAACCCCTGCCGGGGGATGGGGTCAGTGATGCCCCAGGACTCAGCCACGTCGACCGAGCTCAGACCCCCCATCTTGGCCATCGCCACGAACAGGGAGTCGATACTCGGATCCAGCTTCTTGCCCGTCTTGCGACGCTTGACCGGACCTACCTTGTCGTCGGCCTGCACCCGGCCGGTCAGGAAGTCCCATGCACGGTAGACCGGCTGCGCCATGACCTCGGTGCGCACCCCCATGCGGACCTCGCGCCGACGCGCCAGGCTCTCGCGCTGCAGCTTCTTGATCTCCCGATTGCGTGCGTTGCGACTGTACTGCAGGTCGCGCAGCGCACGCGCCTGGAGGTCGCGCACCGCGTCCTCGGTAGCCTGTTCGCCGAGCGATTGGATACGCTTGAACTCGTCCGGGGTCAGGCCGGCGTTGGTCGCCTCCTGCTCTGTACGGAAAATCGGCATCATGCTCCGGCCCTGCTCGGCCAGTGCAATCTCCTCCTCGGTGGCGAGCATGCGATCGAATACCGCACGCACTTCGTCGTTCAACTTACCAGCGTCAGGGCGGACGCGCAGCAGGTCCTTGAGCGACTTGTAAACCGAGATCATCCACTGGCGGAACCGGGAGAACGCCGGCTGCAACTCGATGCTGGGCGCCTTGCCCTCGAACAGATACCGCTCGAAAGACTCGGCCGTCTGCTCGTGATAGGCGCGACGCTCCTCGAAGTCCATCGTATGCCACTGGCGCAGCTGGTCCTCAATAGTTCCCTCGATGCCGAACCACTTGAGCAGAGCAGACACGTCTGATGCGATGGCCTGCTCGCCCTCGGAAAGCTCCCGCCCCTGGGCCAGCAGGTCACTGACCAGCGCGATGTCACCCTCGAGGAAGTAATGCCCGGCCTCGTGCAGGAACGTCGAGAGGTTGGCGTTCTTGAGCAGGGTCATTGTGGTGGTGGAAGGGGTGAACGCCCCACGCGGAGCCTCACCACCTTGGTAAAGAATGTTCGGATTGGTGGGATCGAACCCGCCGGTGGCGGGCTTGATCTGCTCGGGGTCGAAGGCGACATAGCTGGTGTGCTGCTCCCCAAGCGTGAGGGCGTCAGGGAAAATTACCCCGTCGTACCCCTTCGCGCGGATAGCTTCAAGCACGCTGTTCTGCAGATCGCGGCCGTAGCCCCAGAAGAACTCGCCATCCGTGAATACCTCGAAAGGGTCAGCGTCCTCGACAGACACCCCCAACTTTTCCGCAGCACCTTCTACGTCGCTTTCATCCACTACACTAAAAATAGCCGCGCGCAATTCCTCTTTCTGCGCGTCCCCCATAGCGGCCCAACGGGCATCAAAAACGCTTCCAATGGCAAGGTAATACTCACCCGCATCCCCTCGGCCGTCCTCGGTGAAAATAGCGGTAACGTCCGCCCCTTCGGTAGAGAAGTACATGCCACCGCGCGCGGCCCTGAACTCCGAAAAGGTCGCGCGGCTGCCGTGCTTAACCACCAGCGGCTTACCAGAACCATCGACCACCTTGCTATCCCCGAACCACCGCCAGAAGTTAATCAGCCCCTCCTCGGTCGGGTGGATCCGCTGACCCTCGCTGTTGGTGGCGGGACGAACCTTGCCGTCCACTTCGATGGTGTCGGCACCTTGCGCGCTCAGTTCGCGCTCGATGCGATCCCACACCTTTTCCTGCAGCGCCTGCGACTTCCGTGTACGCTCCCTCGCCGGCTTTGCCTGCGGGTTGCGAATCCGCCACTGGTAGACCAGCTCCTCGGCGATGCCCTGCCGGCGGTGCTTCTTGTCCACAACCAGCGTATCGCCGAAATTGTAGGAAGCGACCACCTTGTCGCCGTCAAATACTGCCGCGCCGTCCTCGCTGTACTTGGCGACCAGACCCTTACCTGCGGCGAAGGGTTCAGCATCAGTAGGCTCGACGGTCGTCAGCACACGCGGCTGCAGCGTCGCGCCGTTGGCGTCGCTGGTAATCTTGGGGTTGCCGAGGAATTGCTCTCGGGTGAAGCCGGCGAAGGGGTGGGCCGCCCCCGACTGGTACAGGACATTGGGGTCGCTGCCGTCGTAAGTGCCGCTGTTGCCGATGGCGCTCTTGATCTGCTCGGGGCGGAAGGCAAAAATGGTGTCTGCCGGCGCAGCATTCTCCGTCCCCTCTGCCTGATCCCTTACGTTTTTTACAATAAGGCCGTCGTATCCTTGCAGCTTTGCCTGCTCCGCAAGCATGTTTGTCGTAACCTTTCTACCTAGTTGCGGTATCCCCTTCCAAGTTGCCCCGGCAGCATCAACTATTAGCGGATTTTGTAGCGCGGTATAGACAGGCATGACATTGCCGCCGTCGGCAAATGAGGTACTTATTGTGCCGTAGTGCTCCAGCATGAAAGCAGACGCTTCCTTGAATTGCCCAGAATCCCATAATTCCTGCCATTCGGCTTGACTTGCGGGATCGTGCCATCCCTGCTCATAAAACATGCCAGCATAAGAACTTGCCGCCTCGGGGGAACTACTCATAACGTGCGCGCCGGCTGGGACTCCGGTCATAGATCCACTGTTACTGCTCTCCGTATCGAACTCAGCAAAATCAGCAGTTGTCCCATGATAGACCACCAGCGGCCGACCCTCGGCGTCGACGACCTTGCTATCACCAAACCACCGCCAGAAGTTACGCAACCCCTCCTCGGTCTGCGCAATGCGCTGACCCTTGTTGTTCACCACCGGCCGGGGCTTGCCGTCCACCTCGATGGTGTCGGCGGTGTAGGGGGTCGTGCCGTTGGCCTCCTGGTCGAAGGTGGTGGGGATGCGTCCCAGCTTCTCGGGGTTGAAAATCTGGTAGGTGATCTCCCCGTCGTCCTCGAGCTTGAGGCCGTCGTAGCCCATGCGGATCATCTCATCCGTCGAATACTTGTCTGCCTCAACCCACCCGCCGAGCTTGAGCGCACGCTCGTCGAGGATGCGCTCGACCACGGCACCCTTGCCGGTAGCGGCAACTTCGCCGATGTCCTTGTTGCTCGTGAACCAGACACTCCCGTCCGCAGACCGGGAGAGGTCGAACCCGGCGCGCTCGATGGCCTCGGCCGCCTCGGGCGTCGTGCCGTGGTAGATGCTGACAAGTCCACCCGGCTGGCTCAAGCTCTCCCCGCCGGTGATGCTCTCGGCCTGCACCTGGAGACGCTGTTTCTGCTGCTCGAAGAACGCTTCTGGCGTGATGCCCAACTGCGACGCACGCACCGCCACGCGGGCGGCGATCAGGGTGGCGTCAAACTCGTTCTTGTCAGCGGTGAACCGGCCCAGCGAATTGAGCTCGGACAACACCGTTTCCTTCACCCGGTCACGCGACGCACGGAACTCGTCAGTGACCTGCGCCTTTTCCAGCTGCGCCTCGACCTGCGCTTTCAGTTCCTCGCCCTGGGTAGCGTAGAACTCGCGGGCCTCGGCACGGGTGAACCCATCCGGATTGACCTTGACGTGATCCGCCAGCTGGGGGGCGAACTCGCTGGCCGCGATCTTGGCCACGTACTCGCCCAGCGGGATCTCGACCATGCCGCCGGTGGCCGCCTTCTCCTGCAGCTGCGCCGCCACGGATGGCGATACCTCAGTCACCTGTTGCGCGAATCCCGACTGCAGCAGGGCATTGGCGTCGATGTATACCTTGTCACTACCCTCGGCAGCAGCCTCCTGCACCAGCGCCTCAACAGCCGCCGGGTCACGCTGCAATACCTTGCTGGCCCTGGCCAGTTCGTTCAGCTTCTCGATGTTGCCCGCGTCACGGTCAGCCTGCTCGGCCTTCTCCATGTTGCGGGTGGTGATGCGCTGCACCCCCTGGAACCCGGCACCGGTGACAGCGCCCGCCAGCAGCCCCATCGCCGCGGCATTGCTGACGCCTTCCATCAACGGCTTGTCCTGCGCCCAGTTCTGCCATACCTGCTCCTGCGCGGACTGTGGCAGTTCCTCGAACACCCCTTCGGAGATGCCGGCCTCGGCAAGCTCGCGCCCCAACCCCTTGCGGATCTCGGCACGAGTGATGGCGCCACTGGCCAGTGCGGTGTCGATGTCGCCCACGCCCATCTTCTGCGCCAGCTTGCCGCCGACAACAGAAAACAGTGACGTACCAGCCCCGAGGCCGACCGCACCGATCTGTTCCTTGCCGGACAGCAGGCCATCTGCGTTATCTGCCCGCATCTGACTGGCAGCAGATCCGGCACCGATGATCCCCTCGCCCGCCGCGCCAGCTACGAGCGGGGCAGCCTTTGGGGCCAGCGCCAGGATGCCACGCCCGATCAGACCGCCCGCCGCCATCTGCGGCAGAGACTCGCCTACAGTCACGCCGATAGTCGACGGGTTGCTGATCGCAGCAGACATGGTGTCGAGGAACCCCTCGGCCTGCTGCACCTTGCGGTTTGCCTCCTGCTGTGCAGGCGAGAACCAGTCGTCGAGGATCTTTGATGCGTCATTGAAGCGCACTCCAATGCTATCCAGTCCACGACCTAAGCGACCACCGGCCAAAATATCCACAAGACCGACGGCGGCATTGGGAAGCCCAACCGCACCCTTAATCGCGGTGACGCCTACGTCGCGCAGCGTTCCCGCTACCGTGCGCTCGATGCCGGCCAGATTCTCCACGTCGTCGTGGGCCAGCTTGGCAAAGTCTGCGTCGGTGAACTTGCGACGTACCACCGGTGCGTCAGCTGTCGCCTTCTCGATCTCGCCCATGCGCGCCTGGCGTGCGGTATCTTCCGGCAGCGCCTCGACTGCAGCAGGGGGGATGGCCAGTGCCTCGGCAATTCGACGCTGGCGCGCCACCTCGTCCGGGTTGGCATCCAGCGCCAGCGACGTAGACGCCTTGAACCGGGCCTGATCCTGCGCGAACCCGTTGTCGACCACGGTCAGGTATGGGTTGTCTCCGGCAGTGGCGTTGGCAGACTGGCCTTGCTCGATCAGGTCGAGGTACGGGTTCTTCGACATTATTGGTTTCCTTGACGCATGCGCCCCTGCAGATACAGACGGGCCATGTTTTCCTGGGTGGGGGCGTACATCGGGTTGCCGGGATCCCGTCGATAGCCAGCGGCAAGGGCTTCCGCCAGCAGGGGGCGCTCGGAGTCAGGTATAACAACTTCACCGAGAGCGTCATCAGCAACGAGAGCCGCACGCACAGGAACGTCATCACGCCACTTGCGCTTGAGCGTTACCTCGGCCGCCAGGGCTTTGCGCATGACGCCGACGCGCTCCTCTCTGGTAAGCGGCTTCCCTGCCGATCTCTCGCGCTCGGTGATGATCTGCTCCACGTCCATGCGCACGCGGGCTACCACCGCCTTATCCTCTGGGTCGGCCTTCGACTCGAATACATCAAGGCCCATCTGTGCCGCGGTGGCCTTGAAATCGTTGTCGTCCATCTTGGCCAGTGGTAGCCGGCCAGGCTTCTGGAGGTCGTCCCACTTGCGCAGCAACGCCTCTGTTTTCTCCCTGCCGACTCGCGTGCGCATGGCCTCAACCTGGGATCGTGTCATACGTCCAAGCACCGTCGGATCGCTGACAGTTAGGTACATATCGGCGCCATCGAGCTCGCGCCGCTTCTCCTGAATCTGCAGACGGGTCAACTCCCGCTGATCCGCGGTCAGTGCGCGACTCTGATCCTGGGCGCGCTCGGCCTGCCACGCCACCTCGAACCGATGCTGGTCCGCCTCACCTAGCCCGAGATAGGCGTCACTCCGACGGATCTGCGAGAGGGTGGCGCCGTCATCGGCCAGCTTCCAGAGGCCCGCCTCGTGCTGCGCCTTGAGCTCAGTCTGCTGCGCGTTCCATGCCTGCCCCTTGGTGCGCAGCGCGGTCTTGACTTCCTTGCGCAGGGCCACGTCGGTGATGCGCTCATCGACCAACTTGTCCATGTCGAACAAACGCACTGCGTCGTCCTTGCTACGTGGGCCGACCTCGGCCCAAATACCGACAGCCTCGTTGTCAGCCTTCTGCGCAAACACCGCCCGCTGGAGAGGATCCTGCACGGCTTCCTGCGACTGCAGGCTCATGCTGGCGCTGTTCTCGTCGTAATACGATTGTGCTGCCTCGGCATTACCGGACTGGATCATCGACTTGATGATGCCCGCGTGCATGGGGCCGACGGCCTCGGCCAGTTTTGTGGCCCGTATCTCGGGGCTCCACCCTTTGCGCATGGCCAGTCGGTCGATCGTTGCCGCGATGGCATCGACTGACTGCTGGCGCATGGTGTTGTCGCCGTACAGCAGAACACCCTGCTCGATAGCCGTCTTGATCGTCGCCTCATCAGTCTCGTCGGCGAATGTTTCCTGCTCCCGGACCATGTGCCCGGTAACGGTGCCGCGGAACTGCTGGCGCAGCTGATCGCTCTGCGCCTTGAACTCGGCCTTTTGCGCATCATTTCCCAGGCTATTGGTCAGCGCATCGAGCTCGGCGCCAAGCCTCTCGTCGTACTCGCTGGCCAGGTCTTTACCGCTCTCGCGCTCGAGGGCGTTGCGACCCTTCTGCTGCAGCGCATCAACCTGCAGGCCGAGTCTCGCCGACACCGCCCGGTTCATGGCGTCGTTGACCCGGACCTTGTTGGCATCCTGCTGCATGTCCAGGGCGATACGGCTCACGTCGGAACCGGCTGATTGCAGTGCGCGGCCCAATTGCTGGCCCTGCTCGTTGGCCACATCCTTGACCGTAGGCGCAGCGACCTGCACCTGCGGCTGGTTGCTGATGCTGGTGGTGAGGTTCTCGTAGCTCGGAACGCGCGGCATTTATGCGTACCCCGACACATTCAGGTATGAGCCGCCCGCGGAGTCGAGTGTCCCGCCAGCCTTCGGCCTTGGCGCGAAGGCGCCGGCTTTGTTCAGCAAATACCAGGAGCCGGCCACCTGACCTGCACCGGTCAGCAACGATGATGCGGCCGCCATTCCAGGGCTGATGCCACTGGCTGTGCTGCGCGCCATCGTGGCCTCGTTGGTCAAATTGGTGGCTTGTGTCCGATAGCCCCAGGCCGAGCGCAGGGCGTTGGCCTGAATGGTCTGCGCGTCGATCTCGCCAAGGATGTCGGTGGAGTTGAGAATGTTCTGCGCCGTCGGGGAGTTAGCGATGTCGATGCCGTTGGCCGCCATCGCCACCCGTTGCCCGGCTTTGATGCTACCCGTCCGCATGCGGAGCTTCTGCTCCTCACGCTGCCCGGCTAGTAGCTCGTTCTGCGCGGAGAGCTCGGCCAGTCCGGCATTGATCTCGGCGATCTCGGCCTGATAGCGAAGGCTCGACTTCTGCGACTTCGCGCTGTAGTAGGACGAGACGATGCCCATCAGAGCCCCGGAGGCTTGAAGGGCCAGTGATGCCGGCCCGAAGAATCCGGCGCCGGCGGCAGCTGGGGCTGCGGTGGTCATGTCGTGCACCCGGTAGTCGGTGGGAATACCCCACCGTACCCGCCCGGATGCGTGGCATGTGCACCAGATCAGCCGCCCAGCGCCACCTCGAGAGTCAGCGCCACAATGGTCAGCGGCAGCGGATCCGCCTGGCGCACGTACACCTGCCCGTCATCATCCCAGCCAGGAAGCACCATGACCTCCAGTTCCTCGCTCTTGAGGGATGGCGGGCTGCCATAGGGCTCAGTGGTGCGCTGCTTGGCCTCTACCAACTCGTCAATGGACGGCCCGACAAACACGCCACTGGATCGGTGAACCCGCAGCCATGCCCGGTTGATATTCTTCTGCCGGCCCTGCCCGCTACTACCATCGCGCAGCGCCACCGATAGCGGTAGCGTCTGGAGATCAGCCTCAATCGGCAACCCCACGTGCACCTTGACAGAGGGCTGGTCGAGAGATACGGCGCCACTTGATACCACTCGTTGCGGATGAACCGCTCCGTCTGCCAGGATGCTAACGGTGCACCCCTCAAGGTGGTCAAGCCCGCTGATGCTGTCACGCGCCCATTCCCATTCTGTCAGTGCAGTCCCGCGCAGGTCGGCAGGTACTACCTTATCAGGACGAACAACGGCAACAGTTGCGCTACTGGTGGACTCCACTGTCAGCTGCACCGCCGTGCCATCTGCAGCCCTCATGACTACTTGATCACCAACATCAGTGGTGCCGGGAAACACGAACGCGGGAGCACTGGAGGTCAGTGTCAGCACCTCGTCGTCATCCCAGCTTGTGCCACCCGTCAATGCCATCGTGGTGGCGCTCGTGTTGTTCCCGTCAAAGGTGGCGCCAGCGTCGACAAAAAAGGCATCGGCCTGATCCGCAAACAGCCGACTGGCCATGCGCTCGATGTAGCGCACCGGAGTGCCGTCAATGTCACGCGAGATCACTGCATACAGCCGGTCCTCGCCACCCTCAGCCACTACAGTGATCGACTCGAATGTGCCGTTGATAGTGTCATGGCGATGCCACGCGCCCACCTGCTGCTCGGGAACATAGGTCAGCCCCAGCAGGTTTCCGTTGTCGCTGACGAACCATGCCACCGGGTAGGGCGCCTTTGCATACGCCATGTCCACGATGTCGTAGGTATCGAACAGATGGGTGGCACGCAGGGACAAGTCGCCAGTGAGATAGCCGCCGGCCTGCCAGTTGTACGCAAGCTCGCGGACGTGGCCGCCGCGGGCTGCGGCATAGATCAAGGTATTGTTGATAACAATCGGCTGCGCCTCATTGGCTCCGACGTAGGACTGCGGACGCACGCTGATTGTTGATGGCGTCAGCGCATCGGCATTGATCGAGGTTATGCGCCACTCGGCTGCAGAGGTCAGCGCCACCAGGTCGTTGAGCGGAACCAGGTGGCGTATTGTATTCACCTCACGAGCAGCCACCCGGAACGCAATGGCATCATCCTCTCGGCTCGGCAAGGAATAGGCCATGTCCGACTCCGACCCCGGCTTTGTCAGCCAGAGCGACTGCGGCGAGTTGACGGTGCCGGCAAAACACCGACGCTGCTCGAAGTAGGACACAGCCGCAGGGTAGTTGTCCGGAGTAGCAAACGGATCCTGGTGGATTGGAGGCGTCTTGCTGATGTCCGGCGCGATATTGTCATCAATGAATGACACGGCAGCCGACTGGCCAATGAACCCATAAAGGCCATTGCTTTCCTTGTAAACATTGTACAGAGACACACCCGCAACCTTTGCCCAGGTGATTGTGTTGTAGTTGCCGGAGGTCAGTAGGTTATTGGTGCAACTCACTCGAGCAGAAGAAATCGACTCGATGCGGCCGTCATCTGAGACAGAGCTCACGCAATAGCTGTACGTCGTTGTGCCGGAGCCGACTGTAGCCGTCGCCGCTACCGCTCCACCGCCAGATGTAGTACCGACACCCAGGCTGGTGGCGAGATTGAGCGCAGACCCGGCTGGCTGCGGCTTGCTGGTATCAGGCGTCTTGCTTGAGTCGTCGATGAAGGTGGACCCGCTCGTTGTGCCGAGGTAGTAGTAAGTGCCCCCGACCAACTTGTACACCTCCCACCTGTTCACATTGGACGACGGAACCCAGATGAGAGTGTTGTACGCCCCAGTCACGGTCAGGTCGTTGTTTCCGGAAAAGGCCGCGGATGGAACCGACGCGGACGTCTTGTTCAGGAACTTGTTGTAGCTGTAGCCAGTAATCTTGTAGCTGTGACTAATAGGTGTAGATGCCCCAGCCGATCCGCCTGGAGGCGCAAGTGTCGGTGAGAACGCGATTGGCGCAAGCACCCACTCTGTCGCGCCAAGGCGACGTAGCTCCGCTGGCGGATGCCCCTGATGAACCAGTGTCAGCACATCACCTGATTGCACATAGTGAATAGAGAACAGATCGGCCTCAGCGTAGGGATTTGGGATCTCATACTCGCCGCTCGCCGGCTGCGGGTGCCAGTACGTCGCGTTAGGTGGCGCAGTCCCGGTCACCGTCGAGGAGCAGTAGTAAACAACCCCGCCGCTGCTCACAAGATCGCCAGGGTTGTACTCCACAATCGCACTGTAGGCGGATGCACTCGGTGCCAGCAGCGTAGCCCCTCCAGTATGAAACCGGAAATAGCCCGCCCCCGCCTCGATCACCATCGTCTGCGTGGTCGAGAACGTGAAAGGAATCAGTCGCACCGCTTTGCTGGAGTCCTTTACCTCACGCACGAACGCGAAGCCGGCACGGTTCTGCACCGGCCCATGCGGCAACGCCATCATGTTGCGCATGACAGATGCGCCAGACTGGAACTTGGCATCGTCGCTGCGACCAAAGAACTCGCCTGATACCTCGCCACCCGAGAACGAAACCTGCAGCTTGCGCACGCTCGCCATGTCAGCGCCCCCCGATCCATGCTGGGGTATGCGTATTCGGCACCTGCCGCTGATTGGAATCCGACACTCGCGCCTGCCCGAGGTAAGCCGCCATCATCTGCTCGCAGGTTCGAGCCTGCGCAGCGCCGGCGTCACCTTTCAGGATCACCCCGGCCAGCAGCGCCGACAGCTTCCAGGAGAGAGTCATCGTGAACAATGGGGTAAACAGCGTGGTGTCAATCACCCTTGCTGTATAGCGGATCACCGCATTCTCGGTGTTACTGTAAATAACTCGCTGTCCGGCGTCATTCAGGCCGAGAGCGAAGTCAGTCCCTTTGTCGTTAGTCGACTCCGGCGGCAGTACGGCCTGCACCCGGATGCAATCAGCAGGCAATGTATAGGTGTAGAGCCAATGCAGGGGCGTATCCACCAGCTGCGCCAGCGTAGCGTGGCGAGTGGCAAAGCCCCATGCGTGCATCTCGAGCAGCATATCCCTGGCTATAGGATAGAACCTGGCGCAATGCTCGGCCTGCGCACTCCCCTCGGGCGGGTCGAGACTGGCCACCGTGGCGCGGTCGCCCAGGTTGGACAATGCGAGGTTGGCGATTTCGACTTCCGAGGCCATGCGGTTCTCCCGTTAAAAAGAAAGGGGGCGCGTGGCCCCCTTTGTGTTGCGTCGCCTGGGGCTCGCCTTAGACCAGGCCGTCGGCGTTCTGCTCGGCTTCCGGTGCAGGACCAGCGTCGTCGGACACCTTCGCCTTGCGCGGTCGCCTTGCGGCCTCCGGTGCAGCGGGTTCCTGCTCGGCTTGCACCGGCTGGAACCACTTGCCCTTGAAGCCTTCCGGCACCTCGAACACCTCGCCGGGGCGACGGCGGGATCCGCCGTAGAACCCAATCTGGCTTGCCTTGACCTTCATCGGATCACTCCTTAGATGGCGTCAGGCAGGGCCGCCCACTTGGCGATGTCATGCGTCAGGAACGCATTGGCATTGCCAGCAGTGGTGTTGTTTGTGTCAGGGGTATAGGTCACGCCGAGATACCGCTCGTAGGAGCCGCTGGGAAGCGGCGCCGCGAACACGGTATAACCAGTGACCAGCGAGGCCTTGGCGATAGCAGGCGAGGTCATGTGCACGGTGGCGCTGTTGTTCAGCGCAGCAACCGAGTCAGACACCACCTTAAAGGTGACGTTGGCAGCGCCACCAGCAGCCAGGACCGTATCGGAGATCTGCACCACGATGTACATCGGCTCGCCGGTGCCGATGTCCTGAGTGGTCGGCGACGACCCGAGGTCGATCACATCGCCAAGCACATAGGTGGAGGCGGCAGTGCCGACCAGTGTTGCGTCGTCGCCGAACTCTGCAAAATTATCAAGGATCATGTCGTTGCTCCTGTAACAAGGGAGATGCCCCGGCCGGAACCGGGGCGCTCAGGCTCAGATGCCCGTCTCGGTGGAAGTGATCGCGTCGCAACGACGCAGGGGGATCCCGCGGAACTCGGTGCGCATCTCGCCGTCGGCACCACGGACAGTCTGGATGGCCAGCGTGCCCTTGTTGTTCGACTGCAGGTCCAGTGCATCAAGCGAGTCGCGGTTCATGTAGAACGCGGCACGCCCCATGCTCAGGGACGGGATGCGACGGATCGCCTTACCCATCAGGTCAGCCAGCACCGGGCCGGAGTTGCCGGAGGCCACTACGTTCTCAAGGTCGTACTGGATGCGCACGACATAACGCCAGTCGCGGACAACCAGGCCACAGTCCCACTTGTAGTGAGTGCGATAACCCTGGAACTTGCCACCGGCGGCGTCCTCGAGAGTCTGCTCGCCGAGGTCACGGTGCTGGAGGCCAGCCATCGAGCCCTTCGGATAGATGCCGTGCACGGTGTTCGGACCCCACACCACCAGCCAGATTGATGTGTTGTCGGCGTTGTCGGGAGTGGCTGCGTCGGTGATGATGTTCATGCCGTTTTCGGCAGCCTGGTCATTGAAGCGAGGACCAAACCCGGTGAAGGCTTCCGGCTCAGTCGACTCGTTGCCGAGGAACAGAGTGGATGCAAACTCCTGATTCATGCCCTCGATGAAGGCGTAGTCCTCGGACAGACGGAACGCAGCGGTGTTGCCGTTCAGATCAGCCAGCGACTTGTCGACTTCGGCGTATGCTTCCAGCATGCCGCAGGAATCCGTGACCTGCACGGTGCGGGACTTGCTGGGCTGCACGCCGTAGTTCAGTTTGCGCCAGGTAGCCTGCGGCAGGCCGGAGCGGACAGTGGTGCGGTGGCCGGTGGGCAAATTGCCCTCGACCCATACCATGTCCGGAATGATCTCGTTCTGCTGCGCCAGGATCTCGATGATCGCGGAAATACCGCCATTCGGGTCCATGCGCTTGCTGATGTCCAGCAACGTCGGGTGGGTAGTAGCGAGCACGCTCATTGGAAAATCTCCTTACTTTTGAGTCGGGTAAAGGCGGTCGGCCAGGGTCTGCGGGCCGGCTACGCCGCCACCACCTACCACGAGCCTATCCTCACTGATGGCTTTACCTGCCCGGTAAAACGCCCGGATGATCTCCGGGTGATTGCCCAGGCCGGTTTCGTTAAGCAGCTGGCGCAAGGCATCGCTGCCAAAGGTTTCCAGCGCCTTCTTGGCCACCCCCAGGTTCTCGGCGAGCTTGTCGCCACCGAACTCGGCATCGGCTTTCGTTGACGCTATCCACTCGGCTTTAGTGGCCTCGATCACCTCGGCTTGGCGCTGTGCCATTGCCGGTGCGAGCTTGTCCATCAAAGCCTGCGCGGCTTCCTGCGAAAGGTTTGCCTCGCGGGCAAACTCCGAGAACGCCTTGATTCCCGCCTCGTCCACGTTGGACCCTTCGGGAATGGTGAACTCGTAGCTTTCAGGTGCACCGTCAGCTTTCGCTTCCGGCTTACCCTCACCCTCGGCGGACTTACCACCCTCGGCCGGAGCCGGGGAGCCTTCTGCAGGTTGCTGCTGTTGGCCGTCCTGCACCGCTGCAGTAGCGGGAGCGGGGGCGGCCGGCTGTGATGCGGCGCCGTCAGTTGGTGTTTGCGCGGGTTCCGTCATCAATGTTTCGTTGCTCATTGGCTTCTCTCACCATCGTCGGGTAGAGCTCAGGACATAGCGCATGGATCTGCGAGAGGAGTCGAAGGCCACCGTTCTTGTTTCCCTCGGCAAAGGCCATTGCCATCGCGTTGGTGTTGAACGACGCCCGGAAAACCCCGGCTTGCTCCAGAAGGCGCCAAACAATACGGCGCCCGCGCTTGCTGCCCATGAGCCACTTGATGTCACCCTCCTCGGTTTCACGCGCCAGGCGGTCGCGGGTGTCGCGCTTCTCTTTGCTGCGCGCCTGGGCGTTTATGTCGAGGGGGTCGTGGTTGCTCATGACCAGAGGCTAGAGCTAGAGAGAGGCGGCATGTGCACCCCTTAGCGGATAAAACAAAATTGCTGGTTCGGCTTCTCATCGTGCTGCCAGCCGAGGCAGTGCATGACCTCGTGTGTCACGCAGTCCGGGTAGACGGATGGGCGCAGTCTGATGTGGCACACGTTGCCGACTTCAAGCGCGTCGCCGTTCACGCCCGCCGGTAGTTCATCAGTCAGCGAGAAGTGAATGACAACATTCGTGCGGTCAGCCTCCGGACGTGGCGCGTCGAAGATGGACGCGCAGCCTGTCAGCAGCAGGGCTACTCCGAAGGCACGCACAGCGCCAACCCAGCATCAGCAATCACCTGCAACCCGTCCGAGTCCTCGGCATAGACGGAGCACAGCGGCTTCACAGCCTCGGCAATGTCCGCGCTAACGTGGCCGGATGAGACATAGTGCGTAGCTGGGCCGGATGCTGACAGGCCGGTCGTAAAGCCTCCGGCGATAGCTCTGGCTTCGTCTACCTTGCTGGCCGGGACAATCATTGTTGCGTGAATATACATCAGTACACGCCTCCTGCATTCCGGTTAATAATCCGCTCCACCATGTCGATCTGCGCTGCTGTACTCGCTGCGCCTCGGATGACTTCGGGGCTGAATACTTCGCCGGAGAATCGGAGAGAGGTGCCGGCTCGTGCGCCGAAGTAGAGGGGGTTTGTGCTGTAGTTGCCCGCCCCCTGATCTGTAGACGATGTTGCGGATACAGCATTCACGCTCAGCGCGGCCACATCTCCAGCGATATTCCCCACTCCGGTTAGTACGCGAGAAATAGGAGCAGCGTGGCCTGCCGTTGTTTGCGTGGAGAGCGCAGTCCCGCGTGATGCGAACGAGAAATTAGCCGCAGCACTTGCCGGAGCGGACAGTACAAATGCGCCATTAGTTGTCGTTGCGTTCGTGCTCAGCTCGCATATAACCGCCTGCGCCGCATCACTCAACTTCCTAACCCCAGCCCACACAGTCACCTTGTCCGTTGCGCTGAAATCCACCGAAGCCGTCTGCAAGAAGTCGTCAATGCCGTCGTACTTGATGCGCCGAGGTGCGCCGATGTCGTCGTAGTCGGTGGCTGTGTTGACGCGCTGGTAGGTGGTGGCAACGGAGCCTAGTTCTAACTGGTAGCCAGTTACCTTGAAGGTGCGGCTGCTGTTGGTGTTGTATTTAACGACGCCGTTGGCGAGTAGGTTTGTGGGGCCGGAAGTAACGGTAACGGACACACGATATACGCCGTCCCCCACGCTGGTCACAGCGTATGTCAACGGGGACGTCAGCAGATTAGAAACAATAAGCACAAAATCGTTGGCAACATTTGTTGCCGTTGCACTTCCGAAAGATGGGGCGTTCCCATCATCCATTTTTACAAAGACAGAAAACGTGTGCTGCGCTGATGCAATGGCAACCCCCATGTAAACATACGATGTTGTTGAGCCATCGCGTCCGAACGATATACCTGTGGTGAATCTACCAAGCCAGTTTGGCAGTGACACGCCAGCGATCAAGCCTGCTTTCCAACTAGAGTCAGCGGTTCCTCCGGGGAACTCGCTCTTTGTGCAGATATTCACCCGCGCCTCAATCGTAGGCCGAGAGGCTGGCGTGTTTTGATAGCGGTGGTTGCCTTGTTCATATACGGCAGACACGTTATCAATCGTGCCGGAGAATCCAGAGCCACGGAAAATAAGCGTAGAGCCAGCGCCGGACGCTAGAATGTACAGCGTATAGGTTCCCGATGCGCTGATGGTCGGCGTGGTAGTTGCCGTGCCGGATGCAATAACAGTCAGACTTCCAGCCGTGCGCGTGACTGTGAACGTCACGACATACCAGCGAGTAGCAACAGCGCCGATGTCAGTAGACAAGTCAGCACTTGAAGTTGTCGCCGTTGCCACGCCAGAGCCGATTGCCCATCCAGCCCCAGCCGCCCAGCCTGTTGCGCTGGAAAAGTCGCCATTGGTGACAAGGTTCGCGCTGCGGACAAGCCCTTTGCTTTTGTCACGCTGCAACCCAAGCGGCTGCCCGTATGCCGTCCACGGAGTCGTGCCGGCTGCGTCTTGGAAAAGCGTTGATTGGTCGTAGAGGTCGTAGAGAGCGCCTTGCTCGCCGTTGGCGAATAGGGCGGCGCGGATGGCCTCAACGCCTAGCAGGTTATCCCTGCATTTATTCAGGCCGAACCCGAAGCCCATGCGCATGATTACTTCAACCCGACCATGTTTGATGCAGACGTGCCAGTCGAGTAAATCAACTCGACATCGGCAATCGGCAGAATCGTACCGCCAGGCACGCCCACAAACGTCACGTCGTTTCCCGCCTTTGTCTTGACCTTGATGTCACCCATCGTACCGACGTAGATCGCAGCCATAGCGGGCTGCGGGGTGGTGTCGTGCTTTGTCAGCGCGATGGCCACGGTGGCGATGTATTCCGATGCCATGATGATCTCCGAATTAAGTTGTGTATCCGCTGAACATATCGACCACGTTGGTCAACCCCTCGGCGCCACCGCCACCGGCCTGCGCCAGGTCGCGGGTCGTACTGGCTGCCTGAGCAGCCTCGGCCTGCTGTCGCGCTGCTGCCTGAGCTTGCGCACGCTGCTGGCGAATCAGTGCCACTTGATCGCCGGGGACAATGAGCTCGGGGTCAATGCCAAGTGCGTCGGCATACATATCGGCCCAGCGGTCAGAGTCGAACTTGTCCAGCACGTCAGGCTTGAAGCTGGCCACCGTGCCGAGGTTGCCCACGAAACGATCCACCGAGTTGGTCACCACCGCACGCTGCGCCTGCGCCAGCATCGACACGAACTCGACGCGCAGGTCCATGCCCTGCATCTCGGGGGGAGCAGGTGGCAGGATGCCGGCCTCGACCATCGAGTTGAACGTCATCTCGATCAGGGGATCCAGGAACTCGTTGTGCAGTCGCTCGAGAACAGGGCCGAGCATGAGCAGCTTTTCCTCGTGGCGCTCGGCCACCTCGGTGGCGGTCATGCGCCCCATGTCGGAGCCGGCCAGCATCAGGAACAGGTCGGCATAGAACGAGCCTTTGATCCGCTCGCGCACGTCCCGAATATCCTCGAGCAGGAAGTCGAGGCGCAGTGGCACCTCGAACGCGGACCTGATGCCGCCCTGCGGGTTGCTGGTGTCCACGTAGGACACCCCGCCCGGCAAGGTGTTGACCTCGGACCCTTTGGCCGACACCGGCATCTGCAGGGGTGGGTTGGTCTGGAAGTCGATGGCCTGGGCCTTGCGCAGCTGCTCGTGCTGCAGTTGCTTGATGTCACCCAGCGCCTCCATGCCCGGCGAGTTGCCGTAGACATCGCCACCGGTGCAGGCCCAACGAGGCGCCAGTGCGCGGAACTCGCGGAACCCGGACTCGCGCAGCATCTTGCCACTGGTGTCGGCCGGATCCAGATACACCGAACGGAACGGCATGTTGAGCGAGTCGCGCTTGCTCTGATCGCGCTCGAGGCGCGGCTCGATAGCGTGAAGCACCGTCACCCAGGCGTCGACATTGTTGCGGTCATACATAGCCCGCACCGCAGCACTCACGTTGTCCTTGCCGAACTCGGCAACCATCTGCCCCACGGTCATCTTGAACTCGCGGAACAGGGTATTGACCCGGCCCTTGTAATCCGTGGCCAGTGCGTACTCGCCGACAGTCAGCGGGTGGTGGTGAATCACGTTGTCGAAGTCGGCAACCACGACGCTGGCGCCAGTGCCGAACGCGCCAAGCTCCTCGTAGATGCCGTGAAATGCGCGGTAGGTGTTGCTGCGCGCGAATACCATCTGCATCAGGCGAGTGACATCGGCCAGCCAGGTCTTGACCGCAGAGGACTCGTCGAGCTCAGGGTCCGCCGTGGTAAGGCGAAACCAGGGGCGCGCCGGGCTGGTCATGCCGGCCATCATGCCGGCCGCCAGTACGCGCAGGGCGCGCGTGCCGGTGCTGTCATAGATACGGTTGTGACGCTTTCGCCCATCGTTCTGGTTGGTGTTGAGGAACTTGCCGGAGCGCGGCAGCAGGTACTCGCCGAGCTCCTGCCAGTGGGTCATCCAGCTTTCGCGCTCCTGCTTGAGCGTGCCCCACCGTGTATTGATCTGCTTCGAGAGGTCCATGCGTCAGCCCCCCAGCAGCGTGGTCTTGCCAAGGATCGAGTTGGACAGCCCAACCCCGGCAGGGCCGGTTAGCATCGTGCTCCCCACCCCACCCGCAGACGCCTGCGCGTTCTGCGCCATGATCCCGGAGATGTTGGGCTTCTTCATGTTCAACCGGTTGAACTCCTCGTCAGCCTTGCGCGCGGCCTCTTTGGCAGCAGCGGCAGCAGCATCCTGCGCCCGTCGCTGATCCCTGGCAGCATCACGCGCAGCGTCATACTGAATGGCGCCAGTGGTGACAGTAAGCGCAACAGCCGCCGTGATCGCCAGGGACATCTCAGTTCTCCAGCGCCATACGGCGCGTCTGCAGGCGGTCAGCCTCGTGGGTCAAGCTCTCCTCAATGGCGCTCACGTCCTCGAGGTCGGTGGTCCACAGTGTCGTCCACCAGGTGTCTAGGTGGGCTACCCCTGCACGCTTGGAGCCAGCCACTGCTGGCAGTACGTGAAACCCCTCGAGCACCTGCGGGCCGTCATCCGTTGTCACCGTGATCCCGCCGTGCATCACACATACGTTGTCCTGCAGCGTCTGCGCACCGGTCAGCACCGTCCCGGCTGGGATGAACACCGTGCGGGCATACATTCCACCGTGAACGAGGTGGCTGGTGGGTAGCGCAATCTGCGGCAACTTGGCCAGGTGGTCCTCGAGCTCCCTCACCCGCTCAGGCGACGGCATCCCGGCCAACAGTGCGCGGGAGGCGTCGAGCGTCGAGATGTCGAGGGAGGTAGTCATGCCGCCGACAGTACCGGCCAGTGGTAGCGGCATGTGCACCCGTCAGCGCAGGGCGTAGGGGTCGTGGTCGGCGCGGGCGGGCTTATTGCGCAGCGCCGCCAGTTGGTCGCGTGGCGCCACCGGATGCGCGAAGGTAAGGGCCAGTGCGTCAGCCAGGTCAGGGCTCCCTGCGTCCGGGAGGCGTTTCTTGATGTCGTCCTTGCTTTCCAGCTGGATCCGGTTGGCTGCGTCAAACTTGTAGGTGGGCGTGGCCAGTTCCAGCTTGAGCGCATCGAGGTTGGGTATCTGACCGCCAGCCCTCACCCACTCGGCCATCTCGTGCCACATCTCGGTCCGCTTGTTCGTGAACCGGGTGTCGTTGGCCTTGCCACCGAAGTTCACCTCGATGACGTGGTGGCCCAGCTGGCGCAGCCGGTCGATGACGCCCGCGCCACCACCGGCGTCAATGAACACCGCGTCCGGCTTCCAGCGGTCCATTTCCGCCGCCACGCGCCCTGCCAGGGCCATGTTGTCGATACCCCGGTACACCTGCGGCTGCATGGCCACAAGCCCCTGCCGCCCGAAGATCACGGAGCGGTCGCCACCGAACCTCGCAGGGTCCACGCCCAGGATGCGCGGCGCGTGACTGATGTCGCGCTCAGGGTAGTCACGTCGCGCCGCCGATTCCGCATCCGTCAGCGACAGCAGTTGATCGTCGCCAGCCGCCGAGAAGTCACACAGGTATTCACGCTGCCATGCGGTGTCGGCCATCGACGAGTGCAGGCGGGTCACCTCGTCCGGGTCCAGGGCGTCAGTGTCGTGCACCGTGTAACGAGCCGCCGCCCACCCGTCCCGGTCCCTCGCCGCGAAGAACAGGGACGAGAACAGGTTGATCCCCTTGGGCGTACCGATAAACCAGGCCCAACCCTTCCGGTCAGACAATGCCGGCTGCACGATCTCGTCCCACACCTCGGGCTTGATCTGCGCCACCTCGTCAATGACTGCGCCGTCCAGGCGCACCCCACGCATGGCGTCCGGGTTGTCGGCGCCGAATATGCGAATGGTCGCGCCGTTGTGCTTGAAGCGGACGTAGAGCTCGACCTCGCTGATCTCCACCTGGCCAAGCGGCACCAGCGGCGCGACCATTTGCTTGAGGCGCGCCCAGGCGATGATCTTGGCCTGCTTGAGGTAGGGGGCGACGTAGAAATACAGGGGCAGGTCCAGCTGGCACTTGACCGCAGCGTCGAGAAGTTTCTTGAGCGCCAGTTCTGTCTTACCTGCACGGCGATGCAGCGCCAGCACCACGAACCGCTTGCCAGCCGCCATGCGTGCGCACTCTGCTTGCCACTTGCGCATCGGCAGGCCGAACCGGATGGCTTGAGGATTAGGAGGCATCAGGGAACTCCGAGACAACTTCAATCCTGGCGGTCGCTGACAGCGATAGCCCGCCCTTAATCTCGGATGGCAGTACCTTGCCTAACAGCGTCATAAAGGCAACAGGGTTCTCCTTTGCCTGCTGATTCAGGTACTTCTGTCCGCCGACATCCTCAAGTGCGCCGAGAATCATATCCTTCAGCGCCTTTGTAGTCTTGTTCGGCGTACCCTTTGTTCGGCCGCCGGTTTTCTTTCCAATCGCCATGACTAGCCTCCTCTACTTTGTCCTACAATAGATTGATTGATTGTCAGACAATATCAACCTCGACCACCTTGAATCGAACGACGCACTGACACCTGGCCGTCCCGTTGCATATCCGACGCACCCCCGACTTGCTGATCTCGAACTTGTCAGCAAGCTGGTTATAGCTCCACCCCTCGTCCTCTCTCAGTTGCAGGAGTAGATCCACCTCCCGGTTGGTCAGCTTTGCCCTGGGGTGTGAATCCCCAACCCTCTGCCCCCGCTCATTCACCGCCACCGTGATTTTCATAGCCATTCCTTTTTGTTGTATGGCCCTGAACCGATCAGTCATCCGGCCGGAACAGGTGTGGATACGTTGCCCTAACCCACTGATGAGCCTTCTCTATTGCCTTGGCCCTGGCCATTGGGTCGGATGGGGTGTTCTTGGTTTTTGACGCACGCATCAACCTGGAAATAGCATCCGCAGGCAGCAGATTGTGTGGTCTTTGCCCCATGACGATCCCCTTACTTTGCGATGATCTTGATGGACCCGTCGGCCAATTCAGCCAGTGCAAACCCAGGAACATCCCTTCCGGCCTTCAGTTCAGCCATTGCCTTCTCGCGGATTGCCTGGCACCAGTCGTCAATCAGGTCCACAGAGGACAGAAGGTAGCCAAGCGTGCGATTGTTCACCTCTTTATGAGCACTGCCGAGCTGGGGAAGCAGAGGTATGGACATGTCAACGAAGTCATCTGCCACCGTATTGATGACGTGACCGGCTACTGCTGGGCAGGTTGTCTTTGCCTTGCAGGCGGAGCAGGCTTTTGCTGATGGCGACAGTGGCAGGCTGTCAGTGTCGGGAAAGCCAAGGCAGTCAATCGCCCTGGACAGGCTCGACACTACATGATCCACGGCATCAACGATGTCGCTGTCAGAGTGAGCGCCTTCCAGTTCGCTCTCCATGCGCAGGGATCCAGGGCAGCGCATCCATTTTTGGGCATCTTCCAGTATGTTCAGCATGGCGCATCCTCATTCATTTTTTTCTGGCTTGTAATTTCCGCAATAACGGACCCACCTTTGACCGGCTCAGACCGGAGCCAGAACTGTGTGGTGAAGTGCTTGTCGTCTACGCCAATGGCATCGGCGATCCCGTCGCGGCCGGCCTTGAAACGGGCGATGAGGTTGTCGTCGTCCATGCTGTGACGGGTGGGCGGCACAAACTCCAGCGTCAGCACGATCTTGCCTTCTGGCGCCTTGATGCCGGCCTGCACATCCAGCACAGCGGCTCCGCCTGTAGCTGGTGCCAGCGTAGGCGATGCCAGGCTTTCGACTTGTAGAGGTTGGCGTGCCGACCCATTGCTACTCTAAATAAAAAGGCCGGGTGGTGTCCGGCAAGTCCTGCCGCAGCCCGATTGTTCTGCGGTGGTAGGGAGTGGTTGTGGGTGCAGGTGCGCATCGGCTGGCATCAGCCTGCCGCCCTGCCGCTACTAGGCCACGGCTTACGCGAACTGAATCCCGCAGTCTATGGCGTTCACGTTCCCACACGGCTGGCCTCTGAGGGTTTGGCCCTGCCCGCCATGGTTCGGGTCACAGGGGACATGCGTGTGGGTTGTG
>ERZ869925.463-NODE-463-length-29996-cov-55.684246_pt1 | contig 29996 bp, 39 predicted proteins | sample MGYA00579311_ERZ869925 | MGnify/ENA primary metagenome ERZ869925 (study PRJEB32216, sample SAMN09231817) | wastewater metagenome | place: USA: Maryland | collected 2016-07-30 | study: EMG produced TPA metagenomics assembly of the PRJNA472060 data set (Reclaimed...
ATTTAGGAACACATTCAATTTCATCTGAAAAAGGTATTTATCAATTCAACGATAATAACAATCAAATAGCTTTAGAAAAACTTGAACACTACAATCGTATTTATATGGATACGACAGACACGTCAAGTGATGAGTTTGGTAGATTTAGTTTGGAAGCAAATCCAGAATTCGGTCTTGCTGTTGCCCACAGTAAGACTGGTTGGAACGGTTCTAGTTTTAGACTTAATAGAGATGGTATTGAAGGTTATACTTTTGATGAAACTGGTTCTGTTGTTGAGAATAGATTTAACTTTACTAAAGATTATTTTTCAGTAGATAAACAAATAAAATCAGATACAGGTCTTGAGGTAACTAACTCACCTACTGGTATATTTAGTGTTGATAACGAAAACCCAAATTATTTATCATTCGGCTTTCTTTCTAACGATATTTCGGAGGATGAATTTGGTAGTGTTCTTGTGAATTTCAATCCAGAAGAAAGTATCACATTAAGAAAAGATAGACCCATATCTAATAGTAGTGGTGCTATAAGTCTAACTGATGGTGACATTTCATTATCTGTTGCTAACCCAGACTATCAACAAAATATTTATATTCAATCTGGTGATATTTCATTATCTGTAAATGATGCTCAAGTAAATGCAAATAATATATTACAGATTTTATCTGAAAGCACTTACTCTAAAAAACTTATAAACACAGATGTTGGTTTCCAAATCACTAATGGACCAGAAGGTGAGTTTTTTGTAACTCCAACTGGTAATTATTTAACATATAATTTTACAAGTGATGGTACTACAAATGGTACACCACGTGTTTCTATGACGGCTAATTCAGAAGAAGGTATTAACTTAACTAATTTTGATAGTTTAAGCAATCAATTATCATCAGTGGTTGTGTCACCAAATCAAACGATAATCAATACTTATGATAATACTAGCACTTCATCAACCTCGTTTTTATCTACTGGTACAACATTTGACAAACCAATTAGTGTACCTAAAGTTAAATTTAATTCATTAACTGGTCAAACAGCTAGTGAAGGTGAATTGGTTTGGAATGATGTTCAAGGTACAATGAATATTGGACTTAAAGGTTCTCAAACAGCTGTTAAAAGTGGTGTTGATTTAGTGGTTAGAGTTGTTAACAAAGTTACTCCAAACACAACACTTACCAAAGCAGCTTATCAAGCTGTTAGAGTTTCTGGTGCACAAGGACAAAGATTGGCAGTTGAATTAGCACAAGCTAACAACGATAATAATTCAGCAGATACTATCGGATTGGTATGTGAAACAATAGCACCTAACCAAGAAGGTTTTATTATGACTGTTGGTCAATTGGAAGGTATCGACACTACAGGTTCATTACAAGGTGAAACTTGGATTGATGGTGATGTAATCTATTTGTCACCAACAACTGCTGGTAGACTTACAAATGTTAAACCACAAGCACCACAACACTTGGTGGTAATCGGTTATGTTGAATATGCTCACCAAAACAATGGTAAGATTTATGTTAAGATAATGAATGGTTGGGAGCTTGACGAGTTACATAATGTTTCGATATCAACAGGTGTAACAAATAATCAAGTATTAGCTTACACTTCATCTACTCAACTTTGGGAAAATAAAAATGTAAACAATATTGTAATTACAAATGTTGAAAAAAACTCAATAGAGTTAAGGGCAAATGGTATAGGATTAAATACGTTTACAAGATGGGGTTATTCTACTGCTGCTGATACAATCACAGGAAATGCAAATGCAACAGCAACAGGGTCAATGCTTGGTAGACAAGTTAGATTCAATTACGTAACAAGCACAGTAGCAGGTTCACTTGCTGGTTTTAGAACTACATTTGCATCTTGGGGAGGAATGAGTTCTGGGGCTGTTTGTGAGTGGTTGTTTGGTACTGCTGATGCAGCAACAGTTGCAGGAGCTAGAAGTTTTGTTGGATTTACAGGTAACTTTGCTGCTCCAACAAATATTGAACCAACGAATTTAACCAATTGTGTTGGTATAGCACGTTTGTCGACATCAAACAATTGGCACATAATACATAACGATAATACAGGTATTTGTACATCTATTGACTTAGGAAGTGGATACCCTTCAAATACGTTAGAAGTTGATTTAATTTATTTGAGACTTACATTTAACACTAATGGAACAGTATCATATTTAGTTGCAAATAAAACAACTAACATATCTACATCAGGTGTTTTATCTACTAATTTGCCTGCTGTTGCATTATACGAACAAATATGGATAACGAATAACACAACTGCTTTAGCAGCAAGACTTGGATTTTGTTGGAGAGCATTTAGCAACCCTTATTAATTATGAGATATTTTTACACTAAATACGGTACTATAATAAACGAAAACTATCAAGTTGTTCCTATGATTGAGGGTAACCCTCTTTATGAAGAATACTTATTGTTTTTAAAAGCTGATGGAACAGTAGAATCTTCTGATTATGTTACAGACGAAGAGATTCAAGAGTGGAATAAACAATTTGTACCAAACGAAGTAGCTCTATGGAAAATTAGATTTGTTTTATCACAAATGGGTTTAGAACAAGCAGTGACTGATGCAATAAATTTATTGGAGGAACCACAAAGGACAGCAGCAATATATATTTGGAATTTTGGAACAGCTATTGAAAGAAATTCAAATACTGTGATATTCATTAAAACAACACTTGGCTTAACAGAAGCTGATGCTGATAACATTTTTATTCAAGCAAATCAAATTACATTATAATTAAAATAAATTAATATGCCAGTACAAGTAAGTTCAGATAACAAAGGTTGTTTTGCCAGATGGGGCCAACAAGGTGCAAAATACTATTATGAATGTGGTAATGAAACACAACGTGATAGAGCAAAACAAAAAGCACTTATGCAAGGCGTTGCAATTGGTGAGTATAATCTACAAGAATCATATACTGATTATCCAGAAGCTGCATCAGAAAATGCAAAGATTGCATTGAGATGGGCCGAAGAAAATGGATGGGGTTCTTGCGGAACACCAGTTGGAAAAGCTAGAGCAAATCAACTTGCAAACAGAGAACCGATATCAAGAGAAACTATTGCAAGAATGGCAGCATTCGAAAGACATAGACAAAATTCGGATAAAGAATTAGGTGATGGTTGTGGTCGTCTAATGTGGTTAGCTTGGGGTGGTGATGAAGGAATCGAATGGGCCCAAAGAAAACTAGAACAAATTGATTCTGAGACTAATCTGAAAAGACCATTAACTTTTATAGAAAGAATGAGACAAATAATCAATAAGTAAAATCTTACACTGATGGAAAATACCGTTTTATTACAAAAGAAATTAACTATGAAAGAATACTTACTAGCACTAGTGATTAGTGCATTGACCGTTATAGCACCAGCAAAAGCATTTGTTGTGACAATATCATTATTCGTACTAGCTGATACAGCATTGGCCATATATTGGACTGTAACAAAAAATGGATGGAAATCATTCAAGTCATCAAAATTATTCAACATTGTTGTTAAAACTTTCTTTTATATGGGTGCTATTCTATTGGCTTTTCTAGTTGATACATTTATATTTGAAGGTGTGTTGCTAGGAATTAAATTACTTATCACCAAAGGTCTTACATTGATGTTCTGTTGGATTGAATTGAAATCGATTGATGAGACATCAATGAAACTAGGAAATAAAAGTATATGGGTACACTTCCGAGAATTGATTGGAAAAAGCAAAGACATAAAGAAAGATTTAAACGAAGTAATCGAAGACGACAAGAAGAAAGAAGAATAAGAATAAATTAATGTTTTAAAATATGGAATTAGCAAAAAAATACAAAACTCTATTAGAAAAATATGAGGTTAACACACCTTTTAGACTTGCTCATTTCTTTGCTCAAATTCATCATGAGTCAGCAAACTTTACAAGACTTCAAGAAAACTTAAATTATTCAGTAGATGGTCTTATAAAAACATTTGGTCGTCACAGAATAACAGAAGCACAAGCTAGACAATTTGGTAGAACACCTAAACAAAGAGCAAACCAAGAAGCTATTGCTAACATTTTATACGGTGGTGAATTTGGTAGAAGAAATTTAGGTAACACACAAGTTGGTGATGGATTTAGATTTAGAGGTAGGGGTTACAAACAAATTACTGGTAGAGCTAATTATAGCAAATTAAGTAAAGATGTTGGTATTGACTATCTAAACAACCCAGATTGGTTATTAAGAGAAGCTGATGCAATGCTTTCAGCACTTTGGTTTTGGAAAAGCAATGATTGTAATGATTTTGCTGATAAAGATGACGTTGTGGGTCTTACCAGGGTTATCAATGGTGGTCGAATAGGTTTAGCTGAAAGACAAAAATTAACTAACGATTATAAAAAAGTAGATTGGGATGAAGTTATTGATTAAGTTAATATTGGTGTTGCTTTTATTTACTAGCTGTGGTGCAAGAAAAAGCCAGGTAACCACGGTAGATACAAAGATTGATTCAACTAGCATCGTCAAAGAACAAGTATCACAAGTTTCAGAAAAAACTGAAACTACAATCGATACCACAACTATAGAAGAAATCTATTATGAACCTATCGATTCATCAAAATCATTTATAGTTAATGGTAAAGAATTTAAAAACGTTAAAATTAAGACCTCAAAAACTAAAAAAGGTATTAGCAGTGCTAGGAAAGAAGAAAGTTCCTTAGAAACCAAAAAAAGCACCTTAAACGAGGTATCTATGGATATTCAAACCAAGGACAAAGTAACTAACAAAAAAGAAACTGGTTATACTTGGTTATGGTTGATAATAATTGCTGGTCTAATACTAGGATATTTAGAATTTAGAAGAAAATGATAATATTACAATTAAAATGGTTCTGTAAATTGCTTGGTGTACGTGGTATAATGCTTTTTCCATTTATCATTGTTAATAATAAACGTGATAAGGTATTGATTAACCACGAGACAATTCATTATGAACAAGCTAAAGAACTATGGGTGTTTAAATTTTATTGGTTGTATTTTAAATTCTATTTCCAGAACAGAAAAAGATATACTGGTTTTAAGGCGTTGAAACACTTTTGGAGTTACCGTTCAATACCTTTCGAACTAGAAGCTTTTGGGAACCAAAAGAATTTGGATTATTTGGTTCATAGAAAACCAAATGCTTGGAAGAAATATATTGCGGGTGAGTGAAACGGCTTACACGTCTGTCTCATAAGCAGAAAATACCAGGTTCGAATCCTGTGACCCGCAACTACCACAATGTTTCATTTATATAACAAGACTTAAATCTATTTTAAATGGAACAACAAGACTTTACACCAATTGGTGGTAACTGGGCTCAAGATGCTGCATATAGTCTTAGACAAATCATTCAACAAGCTTCTGATTTATTACAAAAGTTTGACGAGAATAGTCAATTGATTACTTCTGGTATAACACAATCTGAATCAAATATATTATCAGCAATAAACCAATCTGAAACAAATGTAACTCAAGCAATTGATGATAAACCCATAGTTGTTGAAGTAACGACTTATAATACAGCAAGACGAGAAACATTATATGTTTATAATCCATTACCAATTATTAAACCACAACCAAAACAACAAGTTGTTTATAGGAGAGAAACAATTCAACCAGCACCAAGAGTTATTGATACTGGTAAACAAAAAGCTTATGGTAACGTATGTAGTGGTATGAAACATTATAGTGATGAAATTAAATGTAGGGAATGTGTTGATAGATGGCTTGAAGAACATAAGGAAGGTTTTACTATATTTGAATTAAACGCAACTAGAAGTTTTTGTCGTATTGAAAAATTACCTTATTCAGCTGTAAGTAGCAAATGTAATCCACCGACATCAATTGTTGATAGAGCAGCAGTTAAACGATACAGAGAATGTATGGCAAGAAGTAAATAAAAAGGCTCTCAGAACGAGAGCCTTAATTATTTGTGGATGAACTAGCTAAACCACCTTTCTAATAACACTTCAATAATAATTATATATAACAGAAAAAGCTAGTTTTTTGGCAGATAAATGAAAAACTATTTACAATCTCCTAATTTTGGTCTACCATATTCAATGGTATCTTTTATTTTTATTTCACCAGTACATTCATTTTTTGTTTTAAAATAACCACCTTGGTTAAACATAAATGGCACACTGATTACTTTATCACAATTACAATCAATTGGTTGGTCTTCATCACATGATATTAAACATAATGATAAAATTGCTAATGTAAATATTTTTTTCATAATTTATTCTTCGATTAAATTAAGTAATCTTTGTGTTAGTTTTGTTTTTCTTTGTCTGTAAGCACCATCTACTTTGCAAGTGATATAATCTAACTCTTCAAGTTTTTGAATTGAATCAAGGGTTATTTTACGTGATAATCCAATTGAAGCTGCAATGTCTTGAGATGTCATAAGACATTCTCCATAGAATAAGTTTTCTTGGATTGTTAGGATAACCAACTTATCAGTTGGATTAAGTTCTTTTAATTTAAGTAATTTTTTCATTGTTTGTGGTTTGTTTTATTTTTTATTATTTTGTGGTTTGTATCGGCCTTGATGAGAGGGCCAAACCACTGAACCCTCTCGGCCTTAACTATGTCACTAGTTATTGTTCTTTATTATAAATATCTTTAATAATACAAAAGTACTAAAAAATGTTAAAATAATCCAATATTATTTTTCTATGGTTGATATAGATATTGATAGATTAAATCTATTTGATTGTAACAATGTTCACTCAATGTATTATAAATATTTTTATCAAATCTATCATTCATTAATTCTGAAACATATATTCCAATTGGTGTTGGACCACCGTTATAAATAAAACCTTTTGTTTCAAACATATTTTTTATTTCAGCATTTATTGTTTTTTTTGTTATATTGGTATTCTTATCTGTGAATAACATTTTTTGTATCACATATTTTATATCAAACTCAGAAACTTTGATAGTGATGTTTTTAATTAAAATTGAATTTGTTGTTTCCATTATACAAATATTTGTCTATTATGTTGTTCTTTAAGTATTGATAATAATTCAAGATTGAAATCTGTTTGATTATAAATCTTTTTTAATTTATTTTCTAAACCAGTTTTTCCTTCAACTAAATACATATATTCTAAAAGTACTTTAGGAATATAACAGTTGTATTTTGATTTGAATTCTGTTAATTCTCTAACATCAGTAAGTATTAAATCTTGTAGTTTAATCGCACTTGAATCATTAATTTCATTATCTTCGATTTCTGACACTTTTTCTTCAACTTGAACCTCTGGTATTAATTCACTTAAAATTGAAGATTGAATGGTCTCTATTTCATTTTTAATTTCTGATTCAATTGAACCAAGAGATTTGTTATATAAATCATCCACATATTCAATTCTATCCCAATTGATAAAAATAGTTCTATGTTTTGTAAAAGTATCTGTATTGTAAGTACTAGTATTGATGTAACCTTTTTGTTTTAAACGTTGAATAGCTTTATCTATAGCACCAACTGGCATTGAGATGTGTTTGCTTATTTCTGTTGATTTCCAAGTAATATTTACCTGGTCATTTGAATAATGAATTAATTTAAGTAATACTTTGAATTCATTAGGTGCCAAGTGAAAATCTAAGTTTTCAGTTGAAGTTGCGTTAGCATAAAATAACGCATCAAAGAAGTTTTGTTGTTTTTTCATTTTGTTTTTTTTTATCTGTGTGTTATGTTGTGTCTTAACCTAGACACAGAGCTGGAGGCAGTTGGCCAACTGTTTATCCTCCAGCACTAGGGTTATAAAGTTGTCTCTTATATTATTAAATATATGCAAATATACTAAAAGTATAACTAAAGTATAATTATTTTTGATATTATTTTTCTATTGAAATTGAAATACTATAGATTTTACTTATAATTACTACTGGACTACTTAGTCCACAACTGGACTACTTAGTCTTTTTTTGGACTACTTAGTCCACAACTGGACTACCTAGTCTTTTTTTGGACTACTTGGGTAGATTTACTAGAGTAATATATTTTACTAGAATAATATAAAATACAAAAATAATATAAATAACTAGAATAATATAAAATACTAGTATAAAAAAAAATTATATAACTTTTTATTTAATTGATATCGACTATGTATTTTTCTTTTTATCATTATATTTATAATTAAAAAAGAAATATGGGAAAACAATTATCAATTGAAGATTTATTAAAACAATATCAACGTTATATAATTAAAGTAGCATCAACTTTAACTAAAGATGATTATATCAAGGAAGAGTTAATTCAAGTTGCTTCAATTGGTATATGGAAAGCTTACACCAACTTCAATGAAGCCGAAGGCTCTTTACACGGTTATCTTATTTCTTATATTCGTGGTTCAATGTTGAATTATTTAACTGACCATACACGTACTATCAAGCCTTCGGCTAAATTAATACACGATACCAACAAGGCCGAAGGCGAAGAGTTAATTAAAACTATATCAATTGAAAGACCAATAAATGAATATGGTAAAAAAATTGAAGATATAATACCAATTGAAGAAGAAGATAAAACATTAGATGACCATCAAGAAGCAATTAGAGTACTTTTAAGACAATATCTCAACCAATTGAAGGAAAGATATCAATTTATTTTAAAACTTCGTTATTTCGAAGAAAAAACCATTGAAGAGATAGGACATCAATTAGGTATCAGCCGACAGGCTGTGGACCAGCAATTGGAGACAGCATTATTTCAATTACAAGACGCCTTTGGCGTTGAAAGAAAAAGACTAAAAGGACAGAGAGTTCAACGAGAAAAAACATTAGATAAAAAATAAGGGCCGTATAGGCCCTTTTTTATTTTTTACTATTACTTATATCAAAATCATCTGAAAATGTCTCTAAGAGCTCAAAAATAGCTTCTCCGAAGCTTTTAGATGACAACATTAATTCATTGTTATATTCAAATTGTTTATTTGCCATAATTGTCATCTCAATTGCAATAAAAGATTTTTTAAGAGGTATATCTTTTTCTTTTGTTCTATTGTATTCGTTATCCAAAAGATATGTTTGATATTGATTACCAAAATATTGTGGCCCAAGTAGTCTCATATTAGCTTTTATTCTTCTTCTTATCATATTTATACAATCAAATAAACTATCTTGTGGTGTTAACCACGTTTCAACCCTTATAAAGACACTTTTACATATTTTACAATTGCTAGTACCAATGATAATTTTTCCTTTATCAACCTTGTATTCTTTTTGTTTTCCGATTTTTTCTCCCATGTTAAATTGTTTTAGGCGTCAAATTTACTATTTTATTTTTAGATAAGCAAATTTTTTTTAAAAAATTTTATAAAAAAAGTGAACTTTTTAAAAAGTCGTGATATTTATTAATAAATAACAACCACTAAAATATAAACAAATGAAAAACAAAGAATGGTTACAAGAATTAATTGAATTAAATAATTCTGAATCAACACCAGAAATGGCAGAAAAACAAACAAAAGAACTTGAAGAAATGCTTGAAGCAGCAATTATCAAGAAACAACAAGAACCACAAAGTGATTGGGACCGTATCATGGAAGCAAAACGTTTCAACGAACAAAATAAAATAACGTTCCAAACAAACCCAAGACAATTCAACCAACAGTCTTACGATGCAAACGATAAAATAGCAAAAGACTTAATGATTAACTTCCTAACAAAAAAAGGTCACATCATTACTCAATCAGAAGAAACTTATTCAACTGATATTATAACAAACAAAGGTAAATATGAAGTTGAAATGTCATCAAAGAACTTCACCACAAGAGAAAGCTTCCCATATGAAAAAGTTAACTTCCTTGGTAGAAAAGCAAAATATGGAAATAACTATTATTATGTAATCATCAGCAAGAACCAACAATATGCGTTGGTTGCGGCAGCAAAAGATATATTCAAAGAAGAAAATAAAACAGTAGTTTACTGCAACACCAATAGAAATGGATACGATGAAGTTTATCAAGTAAATAAAGACCAGGTAAAGTTTTTTAAATTATAACTTTACTTACAATAACAAAACAACTAATATTAAAGAAAATGACACACAAAGAAATTGAACAAATAGAGGATATCAACCTTAAAAAAATTATGAAGCTAATAAAAAAGCTTGATACTAACCAAAAAAAATTACAAAAAATCATAAACAAATATCCAAATGAAAACAACAACTAACCAAATGAAAGAACTAGCATACAACGTGGCAATCGGCCACGTAATAGATATGAACCTTAAATTACAAAAAGGTAAAGAATATTCAGATAGTCTAAATGAAATGATTGGTATAATAGTTAAAAAAGAAGTTTTAAGTGACCTTTACTTTAATGAATATTGGACGATTGGATATAACTGTTTATGGTTGTTAATCGACCAAGCTGAAATGAGAGAAGAATACGAAGTATGCAGCACAATAAAAAGAATAATTGAGAACGAAGAAGATATCTACAAAGCTTGGGTTATGACATTACCAGAAGATGACCAAGAAGATGCGTTAGAAGAATTACAATACACTCAATTAGCAATTAAACAAGAACGTAATGGATAATCAGGAATACAATAAAAAAATAGAGAGTCTTGCTAACAACGTAATCAAAGTTGTCAAGACTTTCGTCATTTTCCCAATAATACTTATGATGCTAACACCAATGGGATATTTAGCAAGTTTGGGAACTACAATACTAACAATAACAATATTTAATCAAATAAAAAGATATGTGGGCAAAAGATAAACAAACACTAGAATTTTTAGAGAGAATGGGACCATATTTTCATATGACCCTTTTTCACCATCACGAAATAACAGCAAAAGCAAATGAAATCGAAACACCAAAAGACGAAGAAATGGTGACGTTTTCATATCCAGATGGTTCAGAATATTCAATAACCTACGGCAAATTAAAAGAATTGGCCAAAAAGGAACAAGAAAATTTTATCAATCAAAATGACGATAAATCAGATAACACAGAGGGATTGGAATAAACTAAAGGCTTATGCCCTTGCAATTGTTGAAGATGAGGATTATGCTTGTGATTTAGTTCAAGACTTCCTCATCAAACAATTAGAAAAAGATAAAGGTGACTTAGAAATGAATTCTGGTTACACCTTCAAAGGATTACGATTATTGTTTTTAGAGAACATATACATTGAAAATGCTGACTTTAGAAAAAGATTTGCTGACGAATATAGACACTTTAAACAATTGGAAGAAGAGGAAGAAGTTGATGAGCAGCAAAAGGTAGCTGAAGACAAAGATAAACAAAATAAATTAAATACAATAACCAATGTATTCGATGATTTAAACAGCTTTGACCAAAAACTATTTTATATACATTATAACAAAGGAATAAGTCAAAGACAAATAAGTAGAGAAACGGGTATTAAACTAGGAACAATCCAATATCGTTTCAAGCTTATTAAACAAAAAATAACAAATAAATTAAACAACAATTAAAATGGCAAAAGGAAGAAAAAAGAAAATACAAGAAGAAGTTAAACCAATTGAAGAACAAGCAATCGATTTAACAGCACCAGCACAAGAAGACGAACCACAATTGGAATCAGCTGGTATTGGTGATACGGTAGAAAAATTAACAAGTTTATTAGGTATTCAAAAATGTGCTAAATGTGAGGAAAGAAGAAAGAAATTTAATAAAGCTTTCCCTTTTCTAAACCATGAAAAAATGGATAAACTAGAAGGTAAGGATGTTGAAGTGATGAAAAGAGTTTTAGCAACAACGTTAGTTGAAAACGATGATGCTAATGCGATATTCGAAATGTATAATAGAATTTATAAACCAAGACCACAAGTAAAAAGATGTATGTGTCCAGGTCTTTTTCGTAAACTAATTGAACGATTAGAATACTTAATGCCAGACGAAGAATAAAATAACAACCCCTAAACACAGGGGTTGTTTGCATTTACAATAAAAGCTATTTAATTAATAAACAAAATACTATGGCTAGAAAGAAAAAAATAGAAGAAGATAAAGACTCTATTACAAAACAAGAACTATATCAACAACAATGGGTTGATACTTATTTCAATACCAATCTAAATGGACGTATGACAAGTAAGTTCTTAAAACCACATTTAACACTAGATGCGGCTGAAGTTGATGCGGCAAGGATGCTAGGAAATGCTAGGGTGAAGGAATTAATTGAAATCAAACAAGAACAAATAAGACTCAAACAAGAAGTAACCCTTGAATTTATTGTGAATGGGTTAAAAAGAATTATTTACGATGTAATGCAAGAAGAAGTTGAAAGAGATGAGAACGGTAGAATAACATCAAAACCAGATAGAAAATCAGCATTAGCTGCCTATCAACAATTAACAAAGATTGCTGGTTTCGAAGCACCAAAAAAACAAGAAGTATCTTTAACTGGTCCAATTGATATTAGCAAATTGGTTAGCTTTGATGATGAAGAAAAACAATCCTTAAATGATTAAGATAAATCCAAAATACAAATCATTATTTCAAAACACACATAGATATCATTTGATATCGGGCGGTAGGGCAAGTGGGAAGAGTTACACTGTAGCTCTTTACTTGCTTTTGCTAACAATGGAGAAAGATAACGTTATCTTATTCTCACGTTACACAATGACATCGGTATCAATATCTGTGTTCCCAGAATTCATTGATAAGATTGAAACACTTGGTTTAACAGATTTATTCGAAATCACCAACAGTGAAATTATCAATAAACAAACTGGTTCTAAGATAATCTTCAAAGGTATCAAAACTGGTAGCAGCATTCAAACAGCAAATCTTAAATCGATAGCTGGGTTAAATATTGTTGTAATCGATGAGGCGGAAGAATTACCAAGTGAAGAAGTGTTTGATAAAATCGACTTGTCAGCCAGACGTAAGGACAAGTTTAACAAGATAATCCTTATCTTCAACCCAACGTCCAAAGCTCACTGGCTCTATGAACGATTTTATGAATCACAAGGTGTCGAACCAGGTATCTGTACTCAAACCGATGATACCAATTATATCCATACCACATATCTTGATAATGCGAAACATTTATCAGATAGCATTATAAAGCAAATAGAGAAGATTAGAGACACGAACATCAATAAATATAACCACATTATCCTTGGAGCCTTTTTGGACGTTGCAGAAGGCGTTATTTTCACTAATTGGGAATATGGAGAATTCAATAATGAATTGGAATATGGATACGGTATGGACTTTGGTTACAACACGGACCCAACAACTTTATGTAAGGTAGCTATTGACAAAAAGAATATGGTAATCTATCTTGATGAGATATTGTATAAACCAGGTCTTACAACACCACAAATCTATTCTATGATTAACGGTGAAGTAACCAATAAATTAATTGTGGCCGATAATGCTGAAGGTAGATTGATTGATGAGTTGAAGAAGACTGGAATAAATATAAAAGCTTGTACCAAGGGTGCTGGTAGTGTTGCTGAAGGTGTTAAACTATTGCAAGATTATAAACTGGTTATCACCAAGACTTCAACAAACTTGGCCAAGGAATTGAATAACTACATCTGGCACGATAAGAGAAGCAACACACCAATTGATTTTTATAACCACTTGATTGATGCGATAAGATATTACGTAACGGATAAAACCAAAAATCCAACAATAACTAAATTTAAAATAAGATAATATGAAATTAGAAAACATTACAGTAGAACAATTTATGCGTTTACAATTGATTGTGGACACATACAAAGAAGATGAGAATAAATTAAATGGTGAGTTAGTAAAATACCTTTACGGTACGTTAGATGTACCTAAGAAAGAAGCTGATGAAACTCTTATCAATGTATTAAACATTATCAATGATAAACCAGATTTTATTCAACGTTTTGAATTCGATGGTGTTGAATATGGTTTTATACCAAAGTTGGATGACATAACAGTTGGTGAATTTATTGACTTGGACCAATATATCAAAGAAGGCAAACAGTTGCATAAGATAGCTGCTATTCTTTATCGACCAGTAACCAAAAGAAATGGTAAATTATATGACATTGAGAAATATGAAGGCACCAGCAAGTATGCAGATACCATGATGAAGGTTAATTATAAAGTTATCTTAGGTGCTCTGGTTTTTTTTTGGAATTTAGGAAACAGTTTATTGAAAGCTTCACTTACTTATTCACAAAAGATATCGAAGACACTGAAGACAGAAATGAACGACGATTAATTAGTGATGAAGAAATTTTTGCTGAAGAATTTGGTTGGTACCCAATGTTATATGTTGCTGCCAATGAACAATTCTTAAAAATAAAGGAAGTGATTCAACAACCAGCAGCAGAATTTTTAATGTTTATGAATTTCTATAAAAGAAAATGTGAATTGGATAGTAAAAGAATAAAATCATCATATAACAAATAAACTATTATATAAATAAAAAATATTATGAACCAATTTTATACAGCATTAAATATTATCAAAGAAAGAGTTGAAAACAACCCTTTGGTACATACTGTGATATTTGCAAGAATGGATGAGAAAGATTTATACAAAAAACAAATTTATCCAATCGTACATATTATTCCTTCACCATCAACTTTCATAAACAGCCAAGTTAGCCAATTTACATTTGAGGTTGGTGCGTTTGAACAAAGAGATATCAACAAACATCAAGCTGAAGAAAAGTTTGAAGGTAATGATAATGTTATTGATAATTTGAATTTAACTGCTTCAATCTTAATTGATTTAATTAGTTATCTTCAAGGGCAAAACAACGATGATAGAATTGAAGTCGTATCTATTGGTGATTTAAACCCTATTCAGTTCAATGATTTTAATATTCTTGATGGTTGGACCGTATCAATTACTTTACAAGTACCTAATGACCAAGTTGATTACTGTTAATTATGTCACAAAAAAGAAATCAAATAACAACAATCAATAGATTCCTAAATTCATTAGTTGAATATCTTAGAGATAACACACCAAAGAATACTGGTGCTTTAGCAAATAGTTATAAGGGTGATGGGGATTTAACTGGTATTGAAATATATGGTTTGGATTATTTTAAATTTATTGAAAACGGTGTAAACGGTACACAAAAAAATTGGGGAAGTCCTTATTCATTTAGTGATAAAATGCCACCAGCATCTGCTTTCTCTAATTACACTAACCCATATGCTGTTGCTAGAAGTATTTATAGAGATGGTATTAGACCTAAAGATATTATCACTTCTTCAATCGATTCAAAACTAAAAAGATTTGGTGATGATTTAATTGAAAGCATTTGGGATGATTTTGCTGAAGAAGAAAAAAATAAGAAAAACGTAGATAGATAACAATATGGAAGAACAATTAAATGGTGTACCATTATCACCACCAAGTTTAAATAACGAAGAACAAAATATAAAAGAATAAAATGGCTGGACCAAACACTACAATTACATTCTCAGCACCACTTACAAGTGGTGACACAATAACACTTAGCTGGACTGGTGCTGGTGGTACCGTTGTATCTGCTTTAATGACAGCAGTACCTTTACGTGCCACTTCTTTTCAATTTGACGTTGGAATAGATTCAGTTACTCAAGCATCATCATATGCTAGTGGTATATTTGTGGATTATTTTAGTAACTTTAATGTAACTTATAACACTGGTGATAATTTTGTTGTTGTTAATAGCAAAAATACAAACAATCCAATTAGTGGAACCAGCACATCATCTAACGTAACATTTTTCCCAATCTATAGTGGTGCAACATCTGGTGTTACTTCTTATTCAAGAGCTGACATTGTTGCACGTTCACCATATTTTGCAATAAATACTTATACTGGTACATCGGATTCAACATTGTTCACAATCAAACAATACCAAGGTGATATAACAGGTTTTACCAATGCTAGAACAAGTTATTCAATAACCAAACAAAAAATGGTTAGTACTCAAAATAATGTTTGGATAAATGTTGCTAATCTCGTTCAAGAAGACCTTGAAGGGTATATTTCTGGTTATACAAATAATAATTACTTAACAGCCGTTAATTTAGGTAATAAAGAAAGTAAATGGGTTTATGTTACAAAAGAAACACAATACTTAGGAGCACCTATTCAAGATGATAATGAATTATTGTTTGTTATGGATGGCTTTTTAAATACAAATGAAACCCAACAAATTCCAAATATTTTAATGACAGGTGATAAACGTTATTTATATCGTGATTCACATGAAAGAATTCATTTTAAAACTGACAAACTAACAGGTGTTAGTTATACAACATCAGTAAATCCATCAGCAACAACTATAATTTACTCTGGTGATTTATCAACTAACCAAGGATATGTTAAAAGTATTAAAGTTGATAACACAGGTTTATCTGATGAATGGGTAAAATACAAATTCGATTATTCTGGTCAAACATCACAATACGTTACAGTATATTTTTATGATGAATGTAAGTATGATAATTACGATGTTGTATTTAAAAACAAATACGGTGCATTAGAGACACTTTCTATGAGTAAGAAGAGTAGTAAGGTATTAAACACCACAAACAGCTCTTATAATCGTTCTATTGTCGATTTAGAAGGTGTTATTGATTTAAACAAACACGTAACAAAACAATTTAATGTAACTGGTAATGAAGAATGGACTTTAAACACAGATTTTCTTCCAGAATACATGAACCAACCAATAAGAGAAATGATGCTTAGTGAGGAAATTTGGTTGATTGATAAAGATTCTAATATTGTACCAATAGTTAAGGTGGATGAATCTTTAAATTATAAGACAAGTTTAAATGATAAAATGATTCAATATACCATAAGAGTTAGATTATCACACGAAACAATTAAATATTTTGTATAAGAATGAAAGTTAAATTATATATTGGTGAACAAATCCCAACTGGTGTATTTAAAAAAGTAACCAGAATTGTTATTAAATTTGGTGGTAACCCAGCATTGAATGACAACATCATATTCGACATCAAGAAGAACGGTTCAATCATTGAAAACGTTGATAAGACGTTTATCAATGGTTCACCTGGTATTCTCTATTCTACTTTAGGTGCTTCAGCAAATGAATCTGCTTCAAACTTAGTAGAATCATTAAGCACTTATGATACCGATGCTTCAATCACCTATTCTCTATCACAAGAACTAAATAATTTTGGTAATTATGATGTTTATATTGACGTGCTTACAGATGCGGCTGATACAATCACAAATGATGTTATATTGAATATAGGTAATCAAATTGATATTTTAAACCCAGAAGTTATTGCTGAATATGAAGTAACAGAATTATCATACGAGCCATTGGATTTATTTGATGATGAAAATATTGAGTTCACAAATAAATTGAGTGACATTGAAAAATTATCAAACGTTTTCATGGATGTTACTCAATCATTCACAATACCAGCCAACACAAATAATTCAGATTTATTTCAACATTATTATAATTTAGATATAGACAATACTTTCAATGCAAATATACGTGCATTAGCTTATATTGAAATCGATTCAATACCTTATCGTTACGGTAAACTACAATTAGAAAGTGTACAAACAAAAAACAATAGAGCTGATAACTACAAAGTTACATTCTACGGTGGTACTATTCAATTATCAGATTTATTTGGTGATGATGTTATTGCTAATTTAGATTATGATGAAACAGATACAAACGAATTAATTAAGGTTAGAGATTTCATATCAAGATATGATTTTTCTTACAATCAAACCACATTTTTAGATACCTTAAATGACCCTACTGTTTTAAGTGGTGATGTAATCACACCTTTAATTTCTTACACCAATAGAGATTGGAATTATGGTACCAACGATTCAACTGATATTAGCACAAATACTGGAGCAATCAAAGACACTGAATTAAAACCAGCATTACGTTTAATACGTGTTATTGAAGCTATTGAAGCAAAGTATGGTATTAGTTTTACTAGAAATTTTTTAGGTAAAGCAATGTTCCAAAATTTATTTATTTGGTTGAATGGTGGTGATAAAAAATCATTCTTTTTAAATTTTGTTAATCCATTTACAGTTGTTACACCATCATTTGGTACTGAAGAAGGTTATGCACCAAGTGTTAATACAACAGATGGTACAATAGAAATACAAATGTTAAATTCAAGCATTAGAGCCGATGAGTTTATTATGAACTTATATTGGCCGTTTGATGCTAATGGAAATTTACGTTCTTTTGATGATAGTACATTTGTAATGACAGTTAGTTTTATTGACCAAAGATTTGGTAGAGAAGGAAATGTATTTTATAGTGAAACAAAAAGTTTTGACACTACATCATTGCACGTATTCCAAAGAAATTTCTCTGCCGAAGCATTAGGTATGACTTTAACAGAACCATTAAAATTTAAAATCAGAATTGAGACTAATAAACCGTTGATTTGGAATTCAGTTCAATTACAAACAAACTTCTCATGGACACCACCATTAAACGTTTTCACTTACTCTTATAAAACAGTAAGTGCAAATGAAGATAATCTTGGTATTAACGTACTATTACCTAATCTTAAAGTTGTTGATTTATTACAAGGTTTAATGAAACAGTTTAAACTTATAATCAGACCTTTATCTGGTAATCAATTCTATTTAAACACACTTGATGGTTATTATTCAGATGGTAATTTATTGAACCTTAACAATTATGTGGATATTCAAGATATAACCTATGAAAGACCATTAATTTATAGAACATTAATATTTGGTTACGAAAAAACAAATAATGTTTTGGGTAAAAAATTCAGAGCATTATATGACCCAATTAACGATGAGATTGGTTATGGTGATTTAAAAGCTGTTTATAAAACAATTGAAAATAAAGATGAATTGAAAATCGATGTTCCTTTTGAAAATATGCTTTTTGAAAGAATGATTATCGATGCACCAAATGCTGATGAAGGTAGATTAACAAACATATCAATAGGTCAATCAATTAGTCCTAATGATACTTATACTACCTTTAGCCCAAATAATTCAAAAACAATATTTTTCTTTAACAATGGTTTAGCAGATATTTCTGAAACACCAATTAAAGTTAAATTTAAAACAGGTTCAACACAGACAATTAATTCTGTTTATATAATTGGTAACACAAATGATGAATTATTGGACCAAGTTACTGATACAATTAATTTTAATGCTGAAGTGGACCCATGGCATCAATTCACAATAAATAATTCATTGTACCTAAACTATTGGTCAAATTGGATAAACAATATCTATGACCTTAAACAACGTAAGATAACAGTTGAAGCTGAATTACCTCCACGTTATATTCAAGAATTATCATTAAATGATGTGTTATTGTTTGGCAACCAAAGATACCGTATCAATGATATGACAGTAAATCTTTTGAATGGTAACACTAAATTTACTTTATTCAAAGAAATTTATGACTGGAACAGATATTCAATGCCATTCGACCCAAACTTTGGACCATATAAATTTAACCCAAATGGTTGGTATTACACAGATTATATTGATAATGGTAATACAACAACTCTTTACGGTAGTTTTACTGGTTATAACGGTGTTTCATATGGTAGAATAATCCAAATACATCCAACAGGAGAAGTTGATTTATCTTTCAACCCACAAGGTACAGGTTTTAACAGCAACTTATTTGCTTTCCAAATATTGAATAAACAAGAGGACGGTAAAATAATTGCAACTGGTGATTTCACTAGTTATAATGGTACGTCAGCTAATAGAATTATTAGACTTAACGAAAATGGTTCTATTGACACTGGTTTTACTTACGGTACTGGATTCAATAACCTTACAGCACAATCAGCAATCGATACCAATGGTAAAATTGTAGTAGCTGGTAGTTATTCAACTTATTCTGGTGTTACAGCAAATAGAATTATCAGACTCAACACAGACGGTACAATCGATTCAACGTTTAATTCTGGTACTGGATTTAATAATGTTACTAATTCAGTTGTAACCACATCAAACAATGGTATGTATGTCAGTGGTTATTTCTCACAATACAGTGGTGTTACGGCCAATAGAATTATTAAATTAACTAGTGGTGGTACAATTGACACTAGCTTCTCAGCTGGAACAGGTTTAAACTCAAGTACAACTCAAACAGTTGGCTTAATTGGTAGTGAAAACGATTCTGTTTTTGTTTATGGTTATTTCACACAATATTCTGGTTCTACTGGTACGACTAAATTCTCTAACAATAGAATTACTAAATTATTACCAAATGGTTTAAAAGATGAAACATTTGTTAATGGTTCTGGATTTAATGGTGGTATTGTTTTAGGTAAACGTGTTTATAATGATAAATTATTATTTGGTGGTTTCTTTACACAATATGCTGGACAAGTTACTAACACTGGTTCTTTTAATTATGTGTTAGTAAATGAAAATGGTTCAATATATCGTACAATACCAAATGATTATTTAAACGTATTTAATATTGGCGGATACTTCTATGCTAACAAATCAAACGGTAATACTGAATTAATATTTGATGAGACAGTACCAACAATTGATAGAGATGGTATAATTGCAAATGCTGGTGTTAAATTTTATGGTATCAACATATTAAAAGATTTGGAATGGTCGGCCACAAAAATAAATTTAGGTGATAATACAGATTGGGTAGAAGTGTTAACACCATTTGGTAATGGTTTTGGTGAATGTTTGATTAAAATACAACCAAATACAACAAGTAACACTAGACACATGTGGATTAAATTCCAATTTGAGGACCATTTCAGAACTGTATTAATCACACAGAACGGTTTATAAACACTACTTTAAAAAACTATTAAATAGATATGAAAGAAATAATTGAATTGCTGCAATCCAATGAATGGTATGATGGTGATGAGTTTATCCAAATTGCTAAGGGTAAATATCATCACCCATCTACTGTTAAAGGTTGGTTTAAAAAAATAAAAAGACAAGTTAAAACAAAACAAACTAAATAATGGCTGATATTAATAAAATTATTGGTATTAAGGTTGAAGATAATGCATCAGCTAATCTTAATAAGATTGACAAGGGGTTAACCAAAGTAACTCAATCGACTTCTAACTTAAATAAAGAAACTAAATCAAACACTCAAGCATTAGTAGAAAATGGTGGTGCTATGGGTCTTTTAAATGAGCTTACTGGTGGTCTTGCAATGACATTTAAAGATGCTTCAGAAGCAATTAGTCTTGCTGGTGGTTCTTTAAAGGGGTTTAATGGTGTTTTAGCTGCAAGTGCTATTGGTGCTATTGTTGTTACTGTTGGTTATTTAGCAGAAAACTGGGAAAGAGTTGCTAATGCATTAAAAGGTGCTACAGCAGAACAAATAGCTTATAATGAAGCTGCTAATCAAACTAATATTAGTGTTAAACAAACAAATCAATCAATAGAGTCATTATATAATACTTGGTTAAAATCACCTATATTACAAAATGCTAATGACATAAATAAAGCAAATGTGGCTTTAGAAGAATTATCTAAAACTATAGTTGTTTTACAAGGGTTACAATTCAAATTAGGTGATGAAGCAAATAATAGAAAAGTATTAGATTTAATTAACAAAAGTGTGGATACTTATAAAGAATATAATAAAACACTAACATTTAGAGATAACATACAAAAAGCTTTAAATAAAGCTATTGAAGATGAAGCTGAAGCACAAAGATTATATAATAGTTGGTTAGCTGAAGGTGCTGTTGGTGCTGAATCTTATTATGGTGACACATTACGTAAAGCTCAAAAAACAGTTAGAGAATTACGTAGTGATTTAGATGATGCTAATGAATCATTAATTAACCAAGGTATTCAGTATAAAATAAGTACTAAAATTGTTGATGACTATAAAAAATCTTTAGAAAAAGTACCAAGTAAAAAACAAGAGGTTAAAAAGGAAATTGAAACCACAATAAATCAATTCGTTGAGTTAAGTAAATCAGGTGAAAGAGCTACAAAAATCCTAGAAGAATTTGGTCTTACAGCTTCTAAGCCGTTACCAGTTGCTAAATTACCAGATATTTTTGATACTTCATTAGAAAGAGCAGAAAAACTTCAATTTGCTATTGATGAAGAAGCTTTATGGTATGATGAAAGACTTAGATTATTTCAGGAATTCAATCAACGTATAAAAGAATCAACAACATTAAGTGAAAAAGAAAAAACTAGAATTCTTTATGAAAGTAGAATGCGTGAAATTGAGATTGAACAAGAAAAATGGAATTTTATAACAAATGCTGCTGCTAATGCGTCAAATGATATTTTAAACATTATTACGGTATTTTATAAAGACCAAAAGAAAGCTTCAAAAGGTTTTGCAATAGCTACTGTTATTATTGAACAAGCTAGAGCTGTTGGTATGGCAATAAATAATTTAGTTGCTGCTAATGCTAAAGCTGTTGCGGCATCACCATTAACTAATGGTCAACCATGGGTTGGTATCAACACAGCATCAACAGTATTGGGTATTGCTGGTGGTATTGCTGCTGCAATTAAATCTATTCAAGCAATTAATTCAGAAACATTAACTAATTCAAGTGGTGGTGGTAATACTATTGCAGCACCACAAGCTAATTTCAATATCGTTGAATCTAGTGGTACAAATCAATTAGCAGCAACCATAGCAGCACAACAAAACAAACCTATAAATGCATTCGTTGTTGGTGCCGATGTTTCAACACAACAAGCTTTAGACCGTAATCGTGCAACAACGGCTACGTTCCTATAATTAATACAAAACTAATAAAAACTATTTAATTAACAAAAACAATTATGAAATTATTTGACGTGAAATATGAAAAACCAGAAGATGGCGAACTTTATGCCATTTCAATTGTTGAATCACCAGCAAATGGTTTTCAATTCATTGCTATGAATTCTCAAGTTGAAATCAAATTGGCCGAAGATAAGAAAAAACAAATCCTTTATGGAATTGTGTTGCGTCCAGAACAATTGATTTATAGAGAATTTGAAGACGGTACTCCATTCAATTTAAAATTCTCAAAAGAAACTATTGAAAAACTTTCACAAGATTTTATGGCAAAAGGTTATCAATTAAATTCAACCTTTGACCATGTTGGTGGTTATTTGGATGGTACTTGCGTTGTAGAGCAATGGATTGTATCAGACCCATCAAACGATAAAGGTAATGCTATTGGATTACCAGTTGAAGAAGGTGATTGGGTTATCGGTATGAAATTATCTGACAAACTATGGGCCGAATATATTGAAACTGGCCGTGCAAAAGGTTTTAGCATTGATTCATTCTTAGACTTAAGAAAAGTATCAATGTCATTACAAATAAATAACAATAAAACAAATAAAAAAGAAAAAATGAGCTTATTAAAAAAATTAATTAAAATGTTCTCAGAAGAACCAGTTAGTCTAGCTACAATTACTATTGAAGGTATGGGTGACTTAACTGCTGATGCTTTTGAAGTTGGAAACATCGTGTATCAAGATGTTGAAGGCGTTATGGAGCCATTAGCTGATGCTACTTTTGAATATGAAGGATTCAAATATATGACTGATGCTGAAGGTGTAATCGTTGAAAAAATGGAAGTTGTTCCAGCAGAAGAAATGCCAGCTGAAATGTCAGCAGAAGAAATGATGATGGAAGAACACTATGAAGAAACTCCAGCAACTGAAACTGCTGAAAAAGTTGAAGACATTGCTGAAAGTGTTGCTGAAGATGTAACTGGTCCAATCGAAGAAGTTGACGTTGTTGCTCTTCAAGAGATGGTTGCTTACTTACAAGAACAGTTACAAATTCTGTCAAATGAGAAAGAAGCTATTATATCAGAGAATACACAATTAAAGGAACAATTATCAAATACTCCTAATTCAACTAAACTTAAAGCTAACGAAGTTAAAATGAATAAAAAAGAAACTACCGTTGATGTTTTAAGAAGTATCATTGAAAAAGGAAAAAACTAATAACATAATAAAAAACAAATAAATTAAAATGAAACAATTTATCAAATTAGACACATCTACTACTGTAACTTCTCGTTACAATGGTGCTCTTGCTGGTGAAATTTTAGGTCAAGCTTTATTGAAATCAGACACTATTGAAAAAGGTGCTATTACTGTATTACCTAATATCTTAGGTACTGGTGCTTTACCAAAAATCTCTCACTCTAACTCTTTCTCAGCTTATGACTGTGCTTTCACTCCAAGTGGTACACAATCTTATGTTGACAAAGCTCTTGTAACTAAAAGATTCCGTTTGGATGCTGAACACTGTAAAGGTGATTTCCGTCAAATGTTCCAAACTGAATTGGCTGGTGACTACGGTAACAACCAAGGTATCCCTGCAACTGTATTGGAAGCTATCTTAGCTCAAATCCTTGCTGACTTTGGTAAAAACTTGGATGACAACATCTGGAATGGTGATGACAGTTCAACTGAATTCAACGGTTTGTTAAGACAATTCTCTGGTGACTCTGAAGTTATCGATGTAACTGGTGTAACTGTAACTGCTGCTAATGCTGTAGCTGAGTTAACTAAAGTTTACCAAGCTATCCCAGAAGCTATTATGGGTGAAGCTGATGTTGTAATTGCTGTTGCTCCTAACGTAGCTAGAGCTTACAAATTGGCACAAGCTGCTGTAACTGGTGGTTTATTTATGGTTGGTGACAAAGAATTGGATTTCTTGGGTATCAGATTAGTATCAATCGGTGCTTTACCAGCTAATAACATGGCTGCTTATAGAGTTAAAAACGTATGCTTCGGTACTGGTCTTGAATCAGACTTGAATGACGTTAAAATCACTGACTTGTCAGATTACTCTAACAACGACATTGTACAATCTACAATTTCATTCAACGGTGGTGTTGGTTACTACTGGGGTGCTGAAATCGTATGGTACCGTCCATAATCATTAAAGATTAATATCAATTAATAACTAAGGGTGAGTGAAGTTTCACTCACCCTTTTTTATAAATGTTAAAAATTATTAGTATCTTTGTAAAAAAGACTATGAAAGAAATTTGGAAAGACATAAAAGGTTATGAAGGTATTTATCAAGTAAGTAATTTAGGTAAAGTTAAATCATTATTAAGAAACAAACTTTTTAAAGTATCATTAAATAAATATGGGTATCCTAGAGTATCGTTTAAAAATAAAACATATACTGTACATAGATTAGTTGCTGAAGCATTTATTCCAAATCCTTATAATAAACCAACGGTTAACCATAAAAACAAAATTAAAACAGATAACACTGTTGAAAATTTAGAATGGATGACAATAGGTGAAAATAATAAACATAGATACGATAAACCAAATATGACAATATTCAAAGAATTGATGAATAAAGAGATTAATAGAATAGTGCCATTAAACTAAAATAACAAAATAACAAAACTTAAAAATACAATTATAAAATGAGCTGTGATATTACAAAAGGTAAAAACCTATTAACTTGTAAAAATGCCGTATCTGGTATTAAAGCAATTTATATGGCTAACTTTGATGAATACGATTACGTAACTTCATCAACTCAATCTGGTCATACTTTGACTGACTTGGGTACATTAGCTGAAGTATTCAAATTTGAATTGAAAAACAGTGCCAACACTTTCCAACAAGATATTAACTCTTCAAGAGATAACGGTACTACTTTCTTCAACCAAGTATTGAACTTCACTTTAACTAAACTTTCAACACAAATGGAATTCCAAGTAAAAATGATGGCTTGGGGTAGACCTCAAATCTTCGTTGAATTAAATTCTGGTCAAGTTTTCTTGATGGGTATTGAACATGGATGTGAGATTGCTGGTAACTCTCAAGTACAAGGTACTATGGATTCATTAAATGGTTACGTGTTGACTGCAACTGGTATGGAAAAAGACCCAATCTTCTATTTAGATGATGCATCAATTACTGCATTAAAAGCATTAGTTTCTACAGACAACGTACAAGACTAATTTCCGATTTTCTTATTATCTTAAATGGCATCCTTATGTGGGTGCCATTTTTGTTTTAGCTCAAATTTTAAAAAAACTATTTTATAATAAAACTAAGAAATATGCCAATAATTTTAAAAATAAACAACGATACAGCACCAATCACCGTTGATTCAACTGTGGTGACAGTAGACTCTACTTCAATCACTGCTGATAGAACATATGTGATGACAGGTACTGGCACAACTGAGTATTCAGTATTGGTTACACCTAGAGAAATGGTTGATACCGTATCTATGGAATTCTATGATGAATTAAAAGATGTGACAACTACATTTACTGCGTCAACTATAGATGAAAATAGATTAATGAGAATTAATTTTGATTTGAATGGCGTTCAAGAAGGTTCTTCATATGAAGTTAAGATAAAGAAATTGGATGGTTCTATTTTATGGACTGGTAAAGCCTATGCTACATCACAAGATGATTTACAGAATTTCCAATTTATCAAAAAAACAAATAATAATATTATAAAACTATAAATTTATGAAAAAATTAAACGTAGTAAATTTAAACAACTATGTAAAACCAAATCCACACAAATTGGTTACTCAATCTAACCAATATGTTACCAATGGTCCAGACAACGATTTCTTCTACTATGTTGAAGATAGATATATGGGTTCACCAACAAATCAATCTGTTATTGACAATATTGCTAACTATATTATGGGTAAAGGTATTAAAGTTGTTTCTGGTAACGTTGATATCAACCTTATCGTTTCAAAAGAAGACCTTAGAAGTTTTATTACCGATTTTAAAATTCATGGTGGTGGTACATTCCAAGTTATTTACACTTATTCTAGAGATAAAAAAATTGGTAAATTGGTTTATTTACCAACACGTACCATTGCAATCAAAAGACAACAAGATTTAGCTGATGAAATCGAAGGATACTGGTATTGTTTTGACTGGAAAAACAAAACAAGATTCAAACCACAATTTGTACCAGCATTTGGTTATGGTGAAAACAATGAGACTGAAATTCTTTATATTAAAAGACCAACACCACAACCATTGTTCCCACTTCCAGATTATTTATCTGGTTTGCAATATGCAAAAGTTGAAGAAGAGTTATCTAACTACTATGTAAACCATATTCAGAATAATTTTGCTGCTGGTAAGATAGTTAATATCTATCAAGGTAAAGATTGGACGGATGAGGCTATGGAAGAAGCTGAAAATGCAATTCTTAATAAAGTAAAAGGAACTAGTAATGCTGGTAATGTTATCATTGCTTTTAATGATTCAGTTGAAGGTAAAACAACTGTGGATTCAATTGAAATCACTGATGCTTATCAACAATTCGAAACTCTTTCATCTGAAGCTAAAGAGAAAATCCTTTTGGCACACAAAATCGTAGACCCAATTCTTGTAGGTTTACCACAACCAAGTGGTTTTAGTTCACAAGCTGACCAAATGGCACAATCATTAAAATTACTTTACAGAAGCCAAATCAATCCAACTAGAGATATCATCCTTAAAGGTCTTGAAGAAGCTCTTAAATTAAATGACCCAACAATTAAATTAGAGTTTGTTGATTTCGAAGAAATGGATACCAAAGATGAGGCTTTAAATACAGCTGAAATCTTCACTATAATCGAAAAACTACAAGCAAATGTAATCACATATGACTTGGCTCTTTTAATGGTCTCAAAAGCTCTTAAAATGAGTCTTGAAGAGGCTAAGGTTTATTTACCAAATAACACTAATGAAAATTTAATAACTGACTAATATGGCAACCGTAATATTGTTAAAAGAAGACGAATTAACTAAAAATACCATCTTAGGTGGTAATATTGATGTGTCTCGTTATGTACCAGCAATAAAAGACTTTCAAAAAACAAAATTAGTTGAAATACTTGGTAAAACCTTGTATGATAAAATCTGTACCGATTTTGAGAATGATTCATTGTCTGGTTTATATTTGGAGCTATATGAGGATTATGTTAAAGAAATGGTTATCCACGGTGCAGCAGAAAACTATTTAACATTTGGAGCATACATGGTGGCCAATAATGGTATCACAAAAATGAGAACCGATAATGCTGAAACTGTTTCTAAGAATGAGGTTGATTTTATGGTTCAAGCTTCAAGAAAATTGATGGAGCATTACGAAAGACAATTCAATAAATGGATAAAAGATAATCCACTACCAGAATATCCTGTAACTGTCGAAAGAGACAACAACGTACTTCAAGTTGGTAGTTGGGTACTTAGAAATAAAAACTCTTGTTGCAAAAATGGATACTAATAAAAAAGAATATGAGATAAAGAAAAGTCATATTATCAAATTGACTCAATATTATCAAAAACTAATAAATAAAGACAAAAATACTAAAGACGATGGCAAGACAAATAATAAATAATATCCCAGCTGATAGTGGCAATGGTGATTCATTAAAAGTGGCGTTCGATAAAGTAAATGCAAATTTTGCTGAAGTATATTCTGCCGTTACTGCAACAACTGTAACCAAAACATCTGATTTAACAAACGATGGTGCTGATGGTACACACCCATTTATTTCAACAAATGATTCAATTGCTTTTTCAGCTGTTACTTCATTGCAATCAACTATAGATGATTTACAATCACAAATTGATACGTTAAATGATACCATATCTGACTTGAATGCTGATATTGTAACACAAGCTAGTACAATTTCAACTTTAAGTGGTATAATCAACACACAAAATGGTCAAATTGCAGTAATGCAAGCCGATATTGCTGACTTATATAACATTGTAAATAACTTATAATCATTATGCAACACATAATAGGTATATATAAGATAACTAGTCCAACAAATAAAATTTATATTGGTCAAAGTGTTAACATATTAGGGAGGTTTAGACGTTATACATCACCTAGTAAATCACAAAAAGCTTTATATAATTCATTTGAAAAATATGGTGTTACCAATCATATATTTGAAATTGTTGAAGAATGTTTAGAATCTGAATTAAATGTTAGAGAAAGATATTGGCAAGATTATTATGATGTTACTGGGCCAAATGGTTTAAACTGTAGGTTAACAAAAACTAATGATAAATCTGGTGTTATGTCACAAGAGACTAAAGAGAAAATCAAAAAAGCCCAAAAAGGTAAATTATTAGGTAGAAAAGCTTCAGATGAAACTAAAGAAAAAATGAGACATTCTAGATTAGGTTTTAGATATGACCAAAAAATTAAAGATAAAATGTCTAAATTAAAACACGATAAAAAGATGCATCATTCAAATAATAAATTAATATTAGATTTAAACTCTGGTATTTTTTATTATAGTATAATTGAAGCAGCAAATACTTTTAGTTTAAACAAACAAACATTATCTAGTTGGTTAACTGGTAAAACAAAAAATAAAAAACCAAATTTAATATTAGTATAATATGATACAAACAATTATAAACACTCCAGCTGATTCTGGTCTTGGTGATTCTCTTAAAGTGGCATTCGATAAAGTGAATGCTAACTTTCAAGAGCTTGTTGCTATTGATGCTAGTTTCTCTGGAGATATACAAACTCTTAATACAATTATCAGTGATGGTTCAACTTTGAACCATACACACACTATAAGCCAAATAATCGGTTTACAGACAGCTTTGAGTGGTAAGGTATCTACAACTACCTTTAACACACAAATCTTGGCTATAAACTCTTCTATTCAAGCCATCAATACAACCTTATCTGAAATCATTGATATTCTTAACACAAAGATTGGTGATGCTCCATTTAGTGGTGTCACATATGGTAGGAGAGATGGTGCTTGGGTACAAATAGCTACTGGTAGTAATTTTACTGGTGGTACTGTTTCTGGTGCTACAAATTTTATTGGAGGTTTATCAGCAACAACAATATCTGCAACCACATATCAAAATTTACCACAACCAGATTTATCTGGTTATGTTCCTTATACTGGTGCAGCACAAGATGTTGATTTAGGAACACATTCAATTTCATCTGAAAAAGGTATTTATCAATTCAACGATAA
>ERZ869925.464-NODE-464-length-29900-cov-22.993064_pt1 | contig 29900 bp, 38 predicted proteins | sample MGYA00579311_ERZ869925 | MGnify/ENA primary metagenome ERZ869925 (study PRJEB32216, sample SAMN09231817) | wastewater metagenome | place: USA: Maryland | collected 2016-07-30 | study: EMG produced TPA metagenomics assembly of the PRJNA472060 data set (Reclaimed...
GCGTAGAGCGCATGTTCGCATCATCAGTGCCGTAGTAGTAACGAGCACGATGTGTGTTGATAGTGTAATCGTTTCGGTGGTAGATACGAGGCTGAGTTACCCATCCCTGGTTAGGAAATCCAGTGTTGTAGTAAGTTCCTATTCTTAATTGACCACTGTTAGTACCCAGTGCTCCTGTAGCGGCAAGGGTGCTGATAACGTTACCATCAGCCATGATGGTAATATTAGCCCCATCATATGTAGCACTAATAAAATGCCACTGATTTAGCGATAGCTTAGCGCCAACACCGACTATGTTTCTAACTATACCGCCAATGGTTGAATACCAAGATAGTGAACCATCACCTGCGAGAATTAAGAAGTAAGATAATGTAACTCCTGATACAGAGTTATCGAAAAGGACTAGGTTGAAGTTAGGGACAGCCTTTGCCCATATCTCTAGAACGACGTAGTCAGTAGGGTTGAGTGACGCTGCATTGTTCACAAGTATCCCAGAGTTTGTGACTACATCTACACAGGAGATAATATTTCTTTGAACTAGTCTATTAACGTTAGTAAGCTGATTACGAGCACTCATTGGTAATACAGTTGTTGACCAGTTAATTGAAGTTGCTGTGAGGGCATTGCTACCAACCTGATCAGCAATAGCAGTACCAGTACCTTCCTCCATAAGGAAAGAACTTACTGGAGTGTAGGGCTGCTTAGCATTGAAGTAGTCATCCTCAGCATTAGCCAGGGTGAAATAATTATTATAGATCTGCATGTCTTTCATATACCCCTGGAAAGGCTGTATGTCAGACCCAGATACTATACGCTTTCCGAACAGAAGACGTGTGAGTGACCCTGTATTAATGCTCATTGTGGTTGACTGGAGAAGGACACCATCAATCCATACGTCTATGTTAGTCCCATTGGTTGAGAATGCGAATCTGTGCCACTTATTAACACCTATCTTAGTCTCAAATGCGAACTTAGTTATTGTAACGTTCACCGCTACACCGTCTGAGAAGATATAATAGATACCAGCTATCTGACCAAATCCCATAGCACGCGTATTCGCTGTAGCAGTCTCAAGCGCACATATAGTTCCGAATGCATCACTCGTCATGTAGAACCATCCAGTCACAGTAACATTACCAGTACCGGTATTAATACCTACTGGGCTAGTTTTAAGTAGAGATGAGTTTACTCCTCCTTGAAAGAATCTTATTGAACTAGTGTATGGACGAATAGCGAGTCTTGATGGCATGCATGAGAGTTTATTCTTTTGTTTCTACCTTTTCTCCCATTGGCATCTCAGATACAGGAACCTCACCATCACGTAGCATAGCCTTATTATCAGCACTTTCAGACTTAAATTCCTTCAACGTAGAGTACTGACTGAAGGGCTTAGGTTCCTGAATATCCAGCACAGTACCTTCAGTTGTTTTCACTGTCTTAATGTAGGCAAGTTGTTTTTCGTAGTAGGCTTGAGACGCTACTGTATCTACATCTTCACCATCCTTAATAAAGTAACGTTGGTCATAGTCAACAATATCTCCAGGAAGGTAGAAGCTAATGTCATACAGCTTTCCTGTAATCTTCTGACCTGCTTCAACAAAGCTGTGGTCACCGACAAGTACTTTAGTGTATCCGTTCATAGAATAGTTTATTTAATTAGGATCCATGTGCTGTGGTCTGCAGCAGTACCGGCTGTGTAGGTGTTCTCAGTGCTAGAGAAACCGAATGCCCAACCTAGTGATCCCCACGCACCACCCAAACCGAAGAAGTCGTTACCAATCATAATACTTCCTCCGATAGGAATCATAAATGAGAAGTCAGGAACAGCACCACCAGATGGGACAGTAGCAGTGATGAATAATTGCAGGTAAGCGATAGCAGCAGAACGAGAGCGACAGTATAAGCTTTGAATGTTACCACCACTTGCCTTTACGTTTAGCGTAGCATTGGCACCAAGGTTCTTGAATGGTGTCCACGATCCATCAGGAGCAGAGACAGGAAGCAAAATCATCTGAGCAGCGCTCAATGGGTTGTTCTCGTACTTAGGAGCAAACATATCACGAGTCTTCAAACGCATCGCGCTATCACCTTGTAGTGGACCAATCTGTCCGTTCGTAGCTACTGGGTCAGTGACGTTGTAGACGATGAAAGGCAAGTCATTTTGGAAACCGGTAGCACCTGACTGTACTGCAGTAAAACCAGACCTACCAAGATCTAGAGTCGATCCATTATAGAATTGGTTGATTGATGAAACTGAAGATGTGGTTGGTAAAGCAGCGCCATCACCAGGAACTACAGGCAAAGGTGACGTTGGAGGGTTGTCTCCCTGTCCGTAAACTACTGTTACAACACCAGTACCAGCGGTTTTAGTCAACTCAATTTGTTGTATCTGAGCTCCTGACAAAGGAATGGTCACGTTTGACTGACCAGTATAAGCAGTAAAGAAGTTAATCCTATCGTAGGAATAACGTATATTTACTGTCATTGTTGCAGGAATGATGATCTTACCTGAAGTAATAACTAGTGAATCATTGTCTCCCACTACCAACGTAGGCACGCTAGTTACAAGAGGATAATTGTTGATCAGTATCTGTACGCCAGTAGCCTTCATTAGAGTTAAAACTTAATCAGTAAAAGTATATAGAGTACCCAAACATTAGTAAAACCAAGACTACTTAAGAGCAACGAGAACGAGACTTAGCACAATAGTAACGATAATAGGAACAGCCCACTTACCAAGTCCGAAGGATCCCCCCCACTTATTTTGCTGATCCCTCATAGGAGCGTTTAGCTTCTCATGTGCTTCAACTTTCTCGGCATTCTCCTTAATTTTGTCCTTCAAGTTATTGAACTGTACTTCTATCAATGCCCTAAACGCTTCTCTTGCTTCTCTTGTAGTCTCTTTATCTTCTGCATACTGCTTTGCTGAAACGAAGTCCTCACGGAACTTGTGCAGCATCGTTATGATTTCCTTTATACCAACTTGGACACCATCTACTTCACCAAGAGCCTGTTCTGCTTTGAACTTAGCTGATGTTATTTCTTCTGCTTTCTGAGCTAGGAATATAGCTAACTGTTCTGCTCCTTCTGCCATAAGCTTTTATTTAGGTTTCTTCTCCTTTCTAAGCTTACTCTCGAACGCAGATTTTGCTAGCTCTGGAGTCATATTCTTTAGTGTTACTTCCGGCATATCCTTGCTGTTAGCAGCAGCAATCATCTTTTTCATTTCTTCAGAGACAACGAATCCCATGTCTTCTATGTCATCTGGAGCTTCTCCTAAGTCTGGATAGTCAGGCATGCTGGCTATCTTTTCCTTAAGCAGTTCGAACTGGTTCTGAGCAAGCACCCTGATCTCTTTCAGTACCTCTACAACACTCTTTTCTAGCTCTCTTCTGTTTTCAGTCAGTGCCTTAAGCCTATCGTTAAGTGTAGCTACTTCGTCAGTATACTTAACTACCATTCTTCCAGCTCGTTCAATACCTTGCTCGAACTTCTCCTTATCTTCTTCCTTAGCAACCTCTAAAGATGCTCTATCAGCATCAAGTAGGCTTTTGTTAAACTTAAGGTTATCTTCGGCCTCCTGAAGGAGCACACTGTACTTCACATGTTCACTGTTCACATCACTGAACATCTTCCAGACGTCTACCATGTTCTCTCTTTGTAACAGATCCTCTCTGATCATAAGCAGCTCACCTGTTTCTTCAAAGTGTGACACCACACGAACGCACTCAAGCGTATCTACCACCAATCTACTTATATCGTTAAGCACAGCGTTTCTGTCCATTACCGCTTTCTTCTTCTTCATGAATTCTACAATGGACTTGTTTACTGTCTTTTTGTAATCGTCTTTTCTTGTCTCAAGCTTAAGACGCTGTGAGTAAACATTAGCAACCTCGCTATCAATAGACTCCTCACTTTCGCCCTCAAGAAGACGGTAGAGTTTGTAGGTTAGCACATCTTGCTCGTAATCTTCTGGCTTACTTCTTTGCTCTGGTAAGTGATGTGCGATGTTATCCAAGAAGCTTCTCTTAGAGAATGACGTGAAGCATTCTTGGTCTAACTCGTTTCTATAACTAATAGTAACCATACCATCACTTTTCCACGGTGCTGATTCCTTTATAGAGTCAAAAGTAACATTCATTAGACCATTACCAGTGTCATAAACGAACTCTCTCTGTGCTGCGTTAATAGAAATAATCATAAGTATTAGTTACCAACAGTTGTATAGTACCCACTCCAGTAGTATTCACCAGTACCAGTGACTGTCTGACAGCGGAATTTGAATCCAAAACGTGTGATATCAGAGGCAGTAGGCGTAAGAGATGAACCGAGTGAGTTTACTGAAGTAGCAGTAATAGATGATGGAGTATTTACCATCACCTTCTTAAAGTTCACACCACTGTGTCCATACTTACCAGCCTGGGTAACTGAAGCTTCGTTGTATCCTCCTGCTGCCATGAATCCCTTTTCCTGTATACCAGTAGGCAAGAATATCATTTCTTGAGGTTGTAGATGCATCACATTTGCTTCAAGAGAGTAAGCAGCTTGTCTGAAGAATGTATCTAAAGATGCAGGAGAACCAGCTTGGTATGCACCAGTAGTTGCTGATGGGTAGTAACGGATAGCAGCAGAGATAGCGAATACTGATCTGATAATAGAACCTGGCATGTAGACTAACTGTCTTGAAGAAGCACCACCAGAGTGTGTGGCGAATGCTATAGCAGGTCTCTCCAATATTCCGCTCTCTGCAACGTCTGCATCAGAACGGTAGAATGAACCGTCAGACTTCTGGTAAAGCAGATCCGCTAGTGTCCAGTTCTCTCCAGCAATTACCGTCTCAATAACGAGGTTCTCAGCCTCTTTACCTGGCAAGAATATGAGTGTGGTTGCATCTAAAGCGTAGCCAACAGGTTTGCTGAAGCCACTTCTCTGACTGCTTAACCCACCAGCAGTACCAGACGTATAGTAAGTAACACCAGGGTTAAGTGAAGAGAAGCCAGTAATGACTGCTCCTGGAGTATAAACAAGTATCACCTGGTCAGCAGCGGTAGCAGCCTGAGCAGCAATCAATATGCCCTTAGCATAACCAGGCTCAAGTGATGTGCTGACAGCTTTGTACGCCTTTCCATCTGAAACCTTGATATAAAGTATGTCACGAACACTGAATGCCTCACCAGCAACAACAGGAGACTCTATCTGTTTTGAGAATACGTTGTTGTATATAGGACCCTGGAACATGAAATAGCTTGCATTGATCAAGAAACCAATATGCGTGTAGAAATTAGGTCTTACAGTGAGCTCGGTAGCACCGGCAGTATTCGAGTTGCTCACATTTCTACCATAGTCCGCCGTAGCTGGGCTTCCTCCAGTAACAGGTACTAGTGAACCTGGCATATAGATTCTCACAGAAGCACCGATAGCACCTGAAGCTTCGTAAGCCATAGCTACTCTCAACCTTGCACCGTTTGTTGTGTTTCCTGGCATCTTGAACCACTGACCACCAGATTCGTAAAGAAGTGTTGGAAGAGAGTATCCCTGGTTTACACCTGCTATGGTAACAGGGGTAGTAGCAGCAAATACTTCACCAGCAGTTACAGTCTCGGTTAGAGCGATAGCATCTAATCTAAGATTATTATATTGAGAGGCAAGCGTAGGGGTGCCTGATGTGACTGCGGATGAAAGCATATTAGGTTATAGTTACGATAAGCGTGATAGTAAGCGTATCAGCTGTTGTTTTAGTTACGTTGATGTTTACACGATCGAAGATATTACCGGAGTTAACTGTAGCTGTACCATCTATGAAAGCTGCTGCCTCACGTAATGCTCCGTTACCTGAACCACTACCAAAGAAGAAGGTAATAGTCGCTACGTTATTTACCCTAGAGTTAGTTGATACAGTAGTACGGGCAATTTCTGTTTGTAACTGGGTATCTGAAGCCGCTGGTATATTCGCTCCTGTACCTACAGCTAAATAGTTAATGATGCCTGTAGTAGTTACTGTCTCACCATTTAGGCGAGCAGCAATCATGTTCTTACCAATATTACATACGAGATTGTTGATTACCTCTCGCTGTTTTAGTTCTCCTGTAATGGCATCGTGACGCTCAATGATCATTTGACCATGCATCTTCAGCAGTTCTAATTGTTGTGTAGGTAAATCAATCATTGCCATTGGTAGTTAGATCCCCCCGTCCAGATATTTCTATTAGGTGTAGTTCCTGCGTCGTTAGACCACAGTAGCTCTGGATTTTGCGCCGTACTGATACTATCAGACACTGTGATAGTCTCCAAAATATTCTCAATCTTTTCAAGAATTTCATCGTCCTGAATAAGATTAGAGTTACTATCATTAATAAGCTGCCTCTGGAGATAGGTAAGAATATTCATTGTCTTCTTAGAGAGAATGCTGACATTGTACTCACACGCATCATGAGTACGAAGCTTAGAAGACACTCGCTTGATTATGTAGTCCTCAGGCGGCAGACCTCTTAGGGTAGATTCGATAGTAATTGTCTGACCTGCATGCAAGCCAGGACGGTATGTGGTGAATTCCCCCTCGATCGCCGCCTGTGCCCATGATAGCAGCTCCTGATTGGCACGTTGTACTGCACCAGTAAGAGACTTAATTGAAGGATCGTATACACGGAACTGGAATTCTCCATAAGTAGAGATAGAGGAGTAATCCTTTGTATACACTAATACAGGCTTATATGGCTGACCGTTCCAGATGATTGTACTTGGAGAGGTAGGAGCAACATTGAAGGTTATAATCTTCTCTTGGAAGTTATAGAGCACGTCATAGTTAATAAGCTCTTGGAAATACAGATTATAGGCTATAGGTGAACCTGACTGACTCATAACGCCATCGTACTGTCCTCTTGAAGCAACATCTATTTGGTAGTAGTTCACTGCATCATTTGCACCGCTTCTACCTATATTAATATTGTACTTAAAACCGGCATCCATGATTAATGCTGCAGACGTTGCTTCTGTTACTGGTATAGTAGTCTCTACAAAGCTCGTTGTAAGACTGGCTCCAGATACTGAAGCTATGTTTGAAAGCACAGGAGCTACCGGTAGACCAGAGGCATCACTCGATACTACTTGGATCAGAAAGTTATCAACTGGGTTACCTACCTTTCTAATGCGTAGCTTTATTGCTGATCGGTTACCATGTTTAGTTACTATTACTTGCTGTGAATAACCAGCACCAGCTACGTTCCCAACACTAAGGGCGGCAAAGCCTAAAGAGTTCTGGAATACGCCACCATTATTAGCGTACGCGTCTATATTATCCAAACCTACGGCCTTTCTTACTCCACCAACAGTGAGTGTGTAGTTAGCGTATTTGTAACCAAGCAAGAAGATTTTATTGCTGCCATCTACCTGGTTAGATAAGTTATCGTTGATAGCAGCTGACAAGTAGTCTCCACCACGTACGAAGATGCCGTTTCTCAATTGGTCAGACTTGTCAGTAAGCTTAAGACTCTGGTAGAGGTAGTTGCCGTCGAGTGGAGGCACACCATCGTCTAGGCTAAAGGGAGCTATCTCATCGAATATACCGAAGAAGTGAATGTCTTTATCTGGATCAACATACCAGTTCCATCCAAATAACTCAGCCATCTTCTTGAAACACTTGGTTGGTTCGAGGTAGTTGAACGCAATATAGTTAACAGTCTGAATAGCATCGCGTGAAGCATTGTTTGTGAAAGCTCCAGATCTTAGTACATTCCAGTTGTCGAATGTGACTTGCACTGTATTACTAGCAGTAGCAGTGACACGAATTTGCAGACCACTGATAGAAGCCCAAGATGGTGAACCAACTACTGTAGCTGCTGACTTTGCTAAGCGTATTCTGTTCCAACCAGTAACTAGGCCACTAATGGTGTACTGATAGTAATTAGTAGCAGTAGATCCATCACCTATACGAACTACTAGACTAGAAAGCTTAGTAACATTATCAACATAAATATCAACATCGACCACGTCAGTACTTGCCGAGAACCCAGATGGCTGTAAGTCTGATATTACTGACCGGTTAGATACTGTTGTCACTAGATTGGAACTACTGATCTTTAAGCCCTGGCTTCCAGACCTATAGTTAACCAAATCGGCAACCCCAGAACTCCATATCTCACCCTCCTCGAAGGAAGATACTTCGACAATATAGTCACGGTTGATGTAGCGATTCATGATGTCATTCATGATCGTGATAACTGCTTCGTTCTCGAATTTCTCTACTACAAGGTACCTATCCATGGTATGCGAGTAGTCCTTACAAGTCAGCGAGTATACCAAGTAATCTGTTCCTTCAACCATTCGGTCAACCTGAATGATCTCACCTCCGAATACACGAACGCCATCGTCATAGACAAGCACCTCATTAGCAATAGCAGGTGTAAGACTCTTCGCTCCATACTTCGCGTAAGCAAAGTTATAGATATCAGGCTCATCAGTCATGTTGTTCTCAAGATTGTACTCTTGCATGAGCTGAGCAGTCACATCAACCGAATTGATAAAGACTTGTAATGCCATCTTAAGCTACCTTATTAGTTATAAAGAGTTTGCGTGTTGCCATCTCAAGCAACTTCTCAGCTGCTGTTCTATCCCATAGATTGTTACCAGTAATGTTCACCACGATAGTCTGACCTCCTAGCTTATGGTTAGGAATCACAGTCATGGCAGACTTAGGAACGATCATTTCAGGTCCATTCTCACCAACAATAGAAGGCACGCCAACTGGAGGGTTACCACCTTCAGCGTAACCAAGGTACGTCTTTCTAGCAGCATAGATGCTGTCACTAATAGACTTAGATGTGTTGCTGATACTTGTACCAACCTTACTTGGGATGTTCTTTACGTATTCAACAGCATTACCTACTGCACGAGGGATAGCAGTAATAGCATCAGTAATACCATTGATGATACTCACGATGATATCTCTAGCAGATGTCACAATACCCTTAATAGTATCCCAGACACCTGACCAGATAGTAGTTAGTACGCTCTTAATCACGTTGAATACCACTTCAAGAGCTTTTCCTAATCCTTCAGCACCAGCCTTAATAGCATCCCACACTGGAGGGCCAATAACCTTAATAGCATTCCAGAATACTTCCCATATCTTCTTAATAGCCTCAGCGTATACCATGAACTTCTGCTTGATAGACTCAAATGCATCAGAGATAAGCTTGCCTACGAACTCTAGGATAGGTTGAATGACTGCTTGGTAGAACTTCCATAATGCATCCCATAATGGACGCATGAAATCGTTGAATGCTTGGAACGCATTACGAATAGGAGTGATTATATTGTCTATCAAGAATGTCTTAATGGCATTCCAAGAGTTGTTGACTGCAGTACTCATCTCATCCCAAGCCTTAGCCATACTTTCAGGAAGTGTCTTGGTTACCCACTCGAATGCAGGCTTCAAATAGCGATCAATAACAGTTGTAACTCCAGTCTTTACAGCTTCCCATGCAGCATTAACCTTGTTTCTAAACGTCTCATTCGTGTTGTAGAGGTAGACGATACCAGCTACCAAGGCAGCAATAGCAGCCACCACCAGTCCGATAGGGCTAGTAAGTACAGCTATTAGAACCCCCAATGTTCTCACAGCAGTGATCACAGGGCCTAGTACTGCGCCGAAAGCCAGCACACCACCAGCAACTAATGCTATCTGAGTTACCAACTCCTTGTTATCACCAATCCATTTTCCGATAGAGATTAGGACAGGAGTAATCTTATTCATGATGTCCACTACAACTGGCAAGAATTGAACAGCAATAGTCTGCACAAGCCCCTTCATAGAGCTATCGAAGTCGTCGAATGCCTGGTCAGCTGCTAGGGCACGGTCAACCATTACCTGATCCATGTTCACACCCAGTTCTTCAGACTTATCGATCCAATCTTGCATAGACATAGCACCCTTACCGAACATAGGGATCAACTCAGTACCAGCCTTACCGAATACTTGCATAGCTACAGCAGTACGCTTAGTAGGATCCTCAATCTTAGCGATAGCATTACCGATCTCGAAGAACTGCTTATCTGGGGATAGCTTAGTGATATCAGAGAACTTCAACTTGAGGTCCTTGAATACTGCCTGGGACTTAACACCGCCATCGTTCATGTTAGTCATGTTCACAGCGAGTTTCTTCATCGCTGTTTCCATGGTTGCCAGTGGAATACTTGTCTGGTCAGCTGCTAAGCGAAGGGCAGAGACTTGGTGAGCTGCAAGACCTGTTCTCTTACTCATATTGTCTATCTCTTCCGCAGTGCTACCCATATCCTTAACTGTCTTCACAGCAAAAGCAGCGATACCCGTAATGGCAGCTGCAGAAGCGACTGAAACCTTCTTTAATGCACCCTCAATCTTGCTTCCTACTGCTGACATCTGGGCAGAAAGCTCGTCCTTGAACGTAAGTTTGACCTGTATATCCTTCTCCTTATCAGCCATAAGACTTATTCATTATTGTAGAGTTTGTTGGAGTTGCTCGAAGCAGCGTTCTCTTTCTTCCTCACCTCGTTGATATAATGCACTAAGTCTACTATGTCTGTATAGCTTTCCTCCCTCAATACACTCGCTGGAATTCCTGTTTCCATCGTGAGCATTGGGATGACACAAACTTCTGCGTTGCCTATGCCTCTTCTGACAACTGACTCAATGACGCGTCTGTTTCCTTCGGTTTTTTTTTGAGTGAGTCGCAAATACGGACAATCTCTTCTTCGAGAAAGTTACCGTCTTTAGCATCAAGCTCATCAAGCAGATAATCCTTAGTGATAGGAAGGTCCTGACCATCAAGCCCCTTGAGGCCAACAAGGAAAGTCTTCGTTACTAGTTCATCGTATTCAGCTAAGAGCTCGCCAGTAATCTCATAGTTACGTACGCTCTTACCTGCAACGCTAACTTTCAGCTTATTCTGGTAGAAGTTGTCGATAGCCTTGATCTCACGGAACTTAACGCTCTCACGAATCTCTGCAATATAGCCACTGACTGGTAGTGTAATAAACATGGTAGGATTTTTAGTTGATTAGTATGAAACTTGAGTGTTTGTAAGAACGATTGTAGCCATCTTAGAATCTGTTGTGCTGAAGTGAGCCTTGAAGTTGAATGATTCCTCAACCAAGTCATCAAGAGCAATCTTACGATCGTAACCAAAGATGTCTACCTTGTGTAGGTCAATCTTTAGTTCAGGGTGACCAGTAGAACCGATAGTAGCTGAGTGGATGATATCAAAACGCATAGCACGAGCAACACCAGTGTTCTGAATTACTGAGTAAGTAGCATCCTTGTGTGTAAGTGTGATTGAGCCTTCGATAGAGAACTGTTTGTTCACGATATCGACAGGAGTACTAGAACCTAAAGCGCGATCCTGAGATGTATTAGAGTTGATGGTAAGGTCGAATGACAAGATATCAACAGCAGCAGCAGCGTCTAGACCGGCCTGTGTAGTAGCTACCTTGAATACAATTTGTTCAGGTAAGAAGTCGTTTTCTTGTACGTATGCAACGGTGTTAGTACCAGCAGCAGAAGCCTTAGACTGTGTAGCAACCTCGTACATAACATAGTTATCTACTGTCGCACTAATCTTGAATGTGTTTACTACTGCATTAGGGAATACAAGATCAGTATTTACATCCTTGAAGTTCAAAGACAAACTAGGATGCTGTACTGATTGTAGTACTGAGAATGTGTGGTCGATTACAGCAGCATTAGGAGCACTACGAGCAACTGAAGATACACTACCCGTAAGAGAGAGTAGCAATAGTCCAGGGTGAATGTCCTTAAGCTTTGTCTTCCAACCTAACTGTCCATATTTATTGATAGTAGCGAAACCATCAGAGTCCTCTAGGCGACCCAACGAGGTAACATTATCAACCTTATCAGTCTTATTATCTGGGTCAGTGATCTCCATCCATGGCACGTAGAAGTCCATAGATGATTCTGCCACACCTCTTACGGCTTCCTTTGCGATACCAATATTGACTAACCGACCTATTTCCTTAGACATAAATTATGAGTTGTTAGATAGTTGAGATTTTAACTTTTCGAGTGCCTCTTTTCTGTTCCGTGCAAGGATGGTGACACCCTCAGTAGGGAAAAAGTATTCTACTAGGTCGGTTGTAGGCTCGGGAGCCTGGTCTTTATTTTTAGCCATAGAGTTTTTGAGTCACGTTTAGTATACACACACCCGCACCAAGTCATCAATGTTTGTAATTACGGTAGCGGTAAAGCACGCTCCTCAGCCATACATTCATAGCGGAACGAAGCGAACTTAACAGTAGAGTTACCCTCAACATACTGCCCGAAAGTCACTGCTGTAGTATTCGATCGGTCAACCACACCACCGAGGTTGTAATCAGCAGCTAGAGCGGTCTTCACTGCATCTACTGCAACGAGTAAGCGACGTAAAGATTCGTCCCTACCCTGTGGTGGGATCTGTTGGTGGATTATGATCGTGAATACATACACATTCTTATCGTCACTGTTCGTATAGAACTCAGAAGCCAACTCACTTGGCTCAAACGTAGCAGCTGGGTACTTCTCCATATCAAATGTATGGTATCTGTAGACAGCAGCAAGCTCTGTAATTGCTAGCAGCTTCGTATTGATAGCTGCGCGTATAGAGGTGAATCCCATAGGTTAGAGAGCGTTAGTAATATAGTCCAAGGCGTCATTAAAGAACTTATCAATCTGTGACTGAGACGCCTCAATAGAGTCCTTGAAGAATGGCTGTGCCTTTGTACCCTTTTGCTTGATAGAACGCTGCACTAGGAACGCAGGAATCCCATGGCGATCCGCCCACCCTTGAATAGCTGATATTGGTACATAATGAGGCTGCGTTCCCTCGTGCACGTACATAGCATACGGTGCTTTATTCTCTAGTAAACCGGTCAATTCACCAAATGAGAACTGCATACCAGGACCACGAAGGAATCCTTGGTCTACAGGAGCCTCCTCGCGCGCGTGCGCAAGCAAGGTAAGTACACTCTTCTTGATGGCTTCGTTACCGTACTTCTTTACAATCGCTGGCGCCTTCTTGAATGCACTAGTGATTTCATCAAGCCCGGTAATTTCAACGCCGTATGTTGCCATATTATGAAGCAAGATCTTTAAGTTTCTTTTGCAGGGTGCAGTTGAGGATGTATTGCTGGAGCTGTCTGTAGCGAGCAACACCCTTCACGCCATACACCTCACCATCGATAGTGAGCCTGTCCCCTTCTCTGATATCGTTCTGACCATCAGTGATAAGAAGGTACTGTTGAGATGCTGCCTCTACCGGTCCAACAGACATAGTCAGTGCGCTAGGTGCGAAGTAGCCACGGTATTGCACACCAACCACGGTCGTATAGTCAGACTGGTTAGCATTAATATCGACTTGACGTTCTACAGTAATGATTGAATTATAATTGTATCGCATAGTTTAGAAGGTGAAGCGTCTATACTTGTTGAGGATGTTTCTAGCGCGCTTTGGTATTTCTGTCTCCCAACTTGCTGAGGCACCACCAACTGATTCATTCACTGTGCCGTCAGAATGGTTGTATGCATCAGCCACACAGATCTTACATGCACGAACTATGTCAGATGGCACGGTTGTAAAGCCACCTCGATAGATAAGCTGGTAGTTTCTAATGCCCTGATACATGTTTGCCACATTCAATACACCTGAGAACTGGTCTAATACATAGCCGGTGCTAGCAGGTAGAATGTTCCAGGTAGGAGCATCTAGTGTACCGCTGGCGTAAGCCACACTAGTAACAGAATTAACAGGATACTTACGAACAAAAATTTTACCATTGATGTTACCATTGTAGTATTCGGTTACGGCACCACTATCCTTAAGAGAGCGGTCTACGTACCTCTCAATCATATCACTACACTCGTTAATCAGGTCCTCTAAATCCTGATCATCAACAGAGTGAGTAATTTTCAAGTAAGTTTTCACACTAGCCACCGTAGTCAATGCGTTTGGTTGTAGAGCCATAAAAAAATAGAGAGGTTTTTTATTCCTCTCTATCTTAGATACTAAAGCTGTAAACTTCAAATCAAGGTTACGCTGGAGTTGAGCTGTTTAAAGCATCATCACCACGTTCAGCCTTAACAAGGGCGATAACAGAGCGTAGGAAGCTAGGTGTTGTACCAGCAACTGTCTCAGATACACGAATGTAACGATGAGAAACTGGAACGCGAACCTTAGCGCTAGCAACTTTGTTAGCACTTGATGTAGCCAAACTGATAGTAGCTTGAGTAGTCCACACTGAGTTATCAGGTGAAGTCTGGATAGCGATAGAGTCAGTAGGAGTAGTACCAGATACGGCACCAACGTTTACTACGACCATCACGTCCTTTTTCAAGCCAATCAAGTCTACACCAGTAGCGTCAGCACTTGCAGTAAGAGCGATGGGAACAGTGATCTTAAGCACTTTGTAGTTTTCCCATAAAGCATGTTGAGACATAAAAGGAGTTAGAGTTAATAATTATTTCTTTGCGATTGTGTTGCGGAAGTCCTTACCCTTTTTAGGAGCAGGTGTTTCAGAGTCACCCTCTACTACTTGCACTTCACCAGCTTCATCAGCTGATACAGTGTTTTGGTTTAGGTCTTGCGCATGTGGGTATTTAATCACAGGGCGACCAACAAGAGGATTCATTGCTGCCTCTGCCATGCTGTCATCTTCAATGACTAATGGTCTACGTTGACCAGCACGGTTGAGTTCATCGAGACGCTTTTGTTCGTCTTCGATTCTGCGTTGAGTAGCTTCTACATCTTCGACTGAAACTTCTTGCAAAGCTTCTGGGCGAATCTGGCTAGCAACACTCTCAGGTAGTGGGTAAACGTGTCCTTTTTCGAAGAACGCGCTATTCAAGTTCACATTAGAACGGAAACGGTAGAACTTTTTCTCGGTTGTAGACATATAAGTTGGTTAAGTTAAATAAGATTCTAAGACTAACTAGCTGCAGTTACAAGGATTGAGAAGGCTGCTGGAAGACCAGGGGCCATAGCAACACGTTCCTCAACACGAACACCTACGCTGTTAGTTTGGAATAAACTTACACCGTTAACGCTTGCATCAGTTGATGTAGCCATTGTCTGACCCTTCAATTCACCAAAGTAGTAGTATTGGAAGTCACCGAAGATCATGAACTTCTGTCCAGCTGTAGCTGTAGAAGGCATTTGTGAGCTTGTGTAAACTTCGTGTCCTAGCAACATAGCTGCAGGAGTAATCAAACCACCCTTATAATCAGATGTGATAACTGGGTTGCAGAATGAAACGATTGATTGACCGTTTTCCTTGATAGATTGGATCTGAGCAAGAACGTTGCGATGCATTACCCATTTAGCATTGTTCACTAGAGTTTCCTCTAAGCTAGAACGCATAAGGTTAAGATCAGCGATAGTAACCTGAGAAGACAATGTGTTGCCTGAACTCATAGTAACTAAGTTTGTACCAGAGATAGTCATGATACCCATGAATGGAGCTCCTGTACCTACCAACATTTGGCGATCTTCTTCTTTTGCAAGAGCTTGACCGAAACGTTGAGCGATGAAACGAAGCATGTCGATATCAGAGTCATCAAGCAATTCGTTTGTAAGAACTGTGATACCTGCTAATACTTCAGCTTCAAGAACTACATTTCCGAATGAGAATTCAGATGAAGTCTTAACACCACCTTGACCAGGCCAGTACACAAGAACGTCGTTGTCCAAGATAGGCATATTCTTGCGAGGTGCCTTCATAGGAACATAACGTGCAAGCTTACGAGCTAGACCAACGTTCAAACGGATTTCATCAACCATTGTGCCGAACTCTTCAGGTACTACGAAACCACCTTGTGAGTCAACGTCACTGTTCAATACCTTAAGACCAAGCTCAGACATTCCTGCGAAGTCTTTCTTAATCAAACAGTTAATGAACTTGATTGAACGAGAGTAGTCAACACCATCACGAACTGACTTGCCGTTGATGGCAACTTTGCTCTTAGCCTTTTCAGCTTCCTTTTCATCTTCAAAAGATTTCTTAGCAAGCTCTAAAGCCTTAGCTTTTTCTTCGTTTTCAGCCTTGAACTTAGCTTCGAGTTTTTCCTCAGCAGCTTTCATAGACTTCCCAACGATATTTTCTAACACAGGCACGATTGTTTCCTCGGTTAAAGGAATTTGGTTAGTAGACATAGATTATTAAGTAAGTAGTTTCCACTCTCGGAGTGCTTCGCCAACCAGACTATCTGATTGTTGAAGACGTTTCCGGATACGCTCCTGGACAGCCTTTCTTTCGGCTTCATCTAGGAAATTCTTTTGGGCGGTAGCTTCCTCTACAAGACCACGCAACATTTTATCGAGTTCGTCGAGTCCAGATTGCAATACGGCCTTCTTAGCGAGTACCTCCTCTATAACAGATATGCTCTTCGCGGAGAGAACACGACCTGCTTTCGTTCCTATTCCCTTAGCCTGTGCTTCTACACTGTCAGACTCCTTAGGAAGGGTTATCTTCTCAGCTTCGACCTGCACTTTGTCGGGACTTTTAACGTCATCTTTAGTTACCTCTTCCTCTGGTGTCTTTTCCTCATCCTTAACCAATTTGTCTATACTCTTTAATGCCTTCACTTCATGGGTGCTTAATGCATCAGGGTTAGCTGGGATAGCACAGAAGGTTAGCTCTGCCATTTCTTTCTTACTGATCACTGGTCCTTGTCTTTCCTTGACAATGTAACCAACTGATACCGTACGTAGTATACCAGAGTCGTATAATTTACGAACTTCTTGACCAGCAGCAGTAGGTGCGAATACACCCTTCATGATGATCTTACCCTGTTGGCTAGTGTCGATTTCAGTCACTGCACCGATAGGCATTGATTCCCATTGGTGTCCCCATAGCACAACTGGGTTCTTAAGATAGTTCTTAAAGTCCCAACCATCTGATAGGAGGATCTCTCCTTCTCTATCGACGCTGTCTGTCGTAGCAATCACTTCGAATTCACCCTCGCCCTTAACTTTACCGAGAGTTGCCATCTTACCTTGCATAGCTTTGAAAGCAGCTTCGGTAATTTCCTTAATACTGATATGCATAGGGGATAGAGACATAGTAGTGAATTATTATTTGATTACTGGTATTACCGTACAGCGGCAATTAGGGTGCATCATAGCTACCTCTACATCACCATCATAGTTATCAATACCTATTTCTGACAAATCAGACGTAGTAAGGAAGGCTTCTTCAAGACCAACTTCTACCCCATCCATCATAGAACAGTCCTCACAAGTACGTTCATCTTCAGCAGTCTTCCAGACCTTTGATACAACAACTCCAGATTCTTTGAATGCTTCTAGCTCAGCGAATGCGCTAGCACGATGAGTCTCAGTAAGAGCGATCGTCTGTGCACGTGCCTCACCCAAGTTACCAGCCATCATGACACGGTCCTTAATTTCAGCGATACCTTCTTCAGCATCTAATCCATCAGCAACAGCAGAGCGAATAGCCTCGATGGTGGTGTCAGTCATTGATCCTGCCAGCTTCTTGGTATTTTCTTTCAAATACTTACGAACAGATGGGAGGTTGTTGCTCCAGTTGTCGTCCTCTTTACCTACTTCAGCAAGAGCAAGGTTACCCTCTTCCTTAATGATAGAGGCTAGGATAGGTGTAAGTAGGTCGATAGTAGTTTTGATTTCTTTCTTACGGTCGAGCAATGGTCCCAATGCTTTCTTAGGTGCTTCAACATTTTTCAAGGCACGAGTAACCTGATCATCAAGCAAACCGCGTACAGCAGACTTTAGCTTGCCTACATTACGATCCTCACTTTCGTCTTGTTTAGCCTTTAGCTTGGTACCGATATCCTCAAAGTCAGCCATTGTCATTCTCTTCTGTCTTGGTAGACGCTGCATAAGCTGGGTACGCTTCGACATCTCAGGTGCCGCTGGTTCCTTTTCAGTAATAGCAGCAATCACATCATCGATAACATCTTTCTTTTCTAGCTTCATTCCCTTAATGCTTTGTTCAATCAATCCACGAAATGACTTCGTATCCTCATTCAAGATAGCGTCATCTTCTTCAGCAGAGTTATCAGTCTCAATAGGTTTGTCGTTTATGAATGTATCGCCACCATCGATTGGTGGTTTACCTTCACTAGCACGCCATTCGTTCTTGGTGATGATGCCTTGAGCATACATCATGTTATTTCTATTGGTGTTCTCTTGGTCAGATACGATCTCTAACTTAGGACGTAGAACGAAACGCTGTGTACCCTTCGTATTCTCATTTTGATTAGACTCGAATTGATAGATCAGGAACTCATTGATCGTTGAACAGATGTTAAGGTTGCGTGGGTATACAGCACGCTTCTGGTAGGTAGACTCAGTGGTACGAGCGCTAGCTAGGTTCACATCCTCCATCAAACCAAGCATGCTCTTTGGTGTACGGAACATGGCAAGGATATTGTCTCGATAGTTGTTTTGTTGTTGAACAAGCTGCATGTCTCCTAAAGACTTCTGTAGCCCTGTCACCTTTGAGCCAGAGTGCATGACAGCAACATTGCCGATTCTATTTACACCTGAGAACTGAGCGATCCAGTCCTGACGTATACGTGCAATCTGGTCTTCGTTCAACTCAGTAGGTACTTCTAATACAACGTCTGGCATAGCAGAGTTCTTGTAGTAGTTCTTGCTCCAGAGATTGAGGTACTTATCAGTAAGGATGATATCACCAGCTATATCGATAGTAGACATACCTAGTGTGTCGTCGAATGGATTGAAGTCCTTGAAGTGAACAATATCTTTAGCAGGGAATACAACCATGCCACCATCTTTTTGTTGGTACTTATAACCAGAGACGTAGGTCTTTGGATCTGATACAGGCATTACAAGTGTTGGATCAAGCGGGAATAGTTCGAATGGTTTACCGTCCTTACCACGGACGATCCACCAATACTCGTTACCGTAAAGATCTAAATGGGCAGATAGTCTTTGGAAAAGCCAGTACCTCGTGAAGTAAGGATTTACATCATTAAGAAGCGTCAGTAAATCATGTTCACGGATAAGGATTTCATCACCACTGTCTTTCAATTGGTATAACTCAAAGTTACTAGCGGCTACGGAATCAGCCTTAAGTAAAATAGATGCCGCTGTCCAACCCTTGTAAACATCTGTAGGTCTCACCCTCTCGGATTTCACATCATCACTAGCTCCACCTAGTGTAGTCCATGTCCCTCCGAATACTTCATATGACTTGAGCGCTGCTTTCTGGAAGAATTTTGGCCACTGAAACTTCATGATAATAAGATTATGCGAGATCGCCACAAGTGTACCGAGTTTTATATTACCTTACAATCTCTCTCATCCTTCCTTGACCAAAGTAGTCAGTCAAATCACTAGGACTACCACGTTGAACAGATAACAAAGAAGTACCAGCAGCTATAACACTATCATCGTGCCAGCCTGCTTGAGCATTAGAGCCTCCGTGTTCATCAAGTACATAGTGACCAATCTCATCAAACTGCACCTTACTCACTTCGAACTTATGATCGATATAGTCCTGAACACACGCGATAAGAAGAGGCTTAGTAGTACCACCAGTATGCCAACCAGGTTCCGGCCTCTGCTTCTTCGTGAACCCATCAAATTCTTGACGTGAACGCATGAGACGGTACCACCACATAGTACGTGATCTATCCATGAATACCTTACCGTAGTTGACCTCAGGATTCAGCGCTACCTTAAACTTCTTATTTACTTGTCTAATCCATGTAATCAACTCGTCAAAATCTTTTACTAACTGTGTTTGGGTACAGCGTATACGACACTGGAATACTAACTGACCAGACTCGTTCCTACCATCAATAAACTGGAAGTCGTTGTTAGCTTTACCATCTGAGAAGTCGAAGCCAAAGTGTAATTGCTTATAGAAGTAGTCCTCATCAGTAATGTCCTTGAATACAGAGAATATACCGTAGTGACCAATAGGTTCTATAATGGTTGGCATCTCCTTGTTCTCAAATACAAATCTACCAGTGAATGGCAGTGCAATGTTCTGGAACTCTTGGAGGAAGTTAGGTCTATGAATCTTCTTATCCCTTTCAATCAACATCTCTTTAGTCCAGCGTGCAGGCCATAGCAGCTCACCATCAAAGCCTAGCGTATCGAAGTCCTTGATAGCTGTGTACTGTACTACCTTAAATCCGGTTGAGTCAGCATTGTTCTTAATGACATTAGCCAGACAGTTATCAGATATGATGGTAGCTAGAATAAAAACAGCAGACTCCAATGGGTTTAGTGTGTTCATCAATGCAGTGTTGAACCAAGTGATCCAAGCCTCAGCAATCTCAGGGTTCTTTACGTCCTTAACTTCCTGAGGGTCATCAAGAATGATAAGGGTAGGACGCTTACCACGAATAGGTTGCCCCTTAGTGATAGTCTCGAGCTCACAGCCATTGGTTAACTGGAGTTGTTTCATACGCCACTTCTTACCTGATTCAGCAGCAGAGCCACCAGGAATGAGGTCACCAAAGAGACGACGGATAATCTTATTGTTCTCTAGTTCGAATCTGATATCACCTACTACTTCCTCGCCTAAACCTTCAGGCATAACCAATAGGATGGCAGCCTCAGTCTGGTAAAGCATCTTGTGGAGCACACCAATCTTGGAGACAGCAGTAGTCTTACCGAAGCCACGAGGAACTATACATACAGTATCTCGCTTCATCTTCAAAAGCTCCCACAGCTCTTTATGGAACTGGGGAGTAGTGAATTTCTCGCCTGTCATTTTATCACGGGACCATCGGTCAGTTATATGCTGAGCGAAGTAGTCCATGTCGTAGAAGCCACGTGAGCGTTCTAGGGTAATTCTATCTCTTTCGCTTAGCGTCTTTATAATCGGCCAAAGCTTCTTTACCCTTGCCCAGGGAAGTATTCTTAGTTTCTTTTTCATCAGTGATAGGTATTTCCATTAGACGGTTAAAGGACTCTTCGTCCTCTGCGTCCAAGTTAACATTAAAGCTTTCCTGTCTGCTAGAGAATTCGTCTTTCTTCTTACGTTCTAGGTACCACTTAGCAGTTTCAGCATTACCTTTGGTTAGGTCAGCTGCAATGACTGCACGAGCCTTTAAAACCATCTTCTCTTTCCTAGCGTCTCTTTCTACGCGTAATTCTGGCTTATAGTCCATGTATCTTTGCATTGCACGTAAAGAGATACCCGCATGAGAACAAGCCTCAGCGTCAGTAGAGCCAATATCCCAGGCATCACAAAGTTTCGACACAACTATGTCTTCGTTTTTTCCATCGAACCAAGGGCGTCCTGGTCCTACTTTTCCACTGGATTTAGATTTCATAAATATGTGGTAGGATTTAGTGATAATTAAACGTTGAACTCTGGAGGTACAGTAAGACCGTTATCTCCGAATGTTGAACCAATTGAGTACCAAGTGGTTAGAAGGCTTGAGCTAACAGGAGCTAACTCGGTAGCAGATGATGGCGCTGCTGCGATAAGCGCCTTAGCATCGTTTACCTTTTCTAGTACTGCAAGTAAACATTGTTCGAGTGTTTGTTCTGGCATAAATTGATTGGTTAATCATTCTCTACTTTAGCACATGGAGCACTTAGCTGGAATCGAACCAGCGTGTCTAGGTTTGCAGCCCAGTGCCTGAGCCACTCAGCCATAAGTGCATTGGTGGTAGTGGATCATAGTGGTAATCAGCCATACAGGCATCTTGTAACGCCTTTGCTAACTTTTCTGCTCTCTTCTTATCCATATAGGTTTAGTAAATATCTGATATCAAACATCTGCACACCATGCACCTCCAAATAAATATGTTACCAACACTTGTTTCTACTCTAAATTTGTAGTTGTCGTCGTAGAGATGCTTATGCTCCTTAACTACATCACAATGGTCAGGGGTAGGATCATCCTTCTTAATAGTGTATGTATTGAGATCACTGACAGGCTTGAAACGATGCAGACTGTTGTCTGAGTCAACTATACCGCAGTTAGGACAATGGTTTGGGACAATTACCATGCCTGAGCTAACAGCTCTGATAAACCATTCGTAGTGACATGAGTGACATTTGAATGCTACTACTTTTTCCATATGGATTTACATATTAAAGTTTGAATGTCTAACCTTTAACAAGAATTCATTTACCTTTGCCATATCTGTTTCCTTATCAGGGTTGGCATCATAAGCAGCATTCACCTTGGTCTCTAGCTCGTAACAGGTATCAATGACATCTCCCATCTTGTAGTTCCCAGCTTTCCACTCTCTCAGCATCTTACCGAACTCTGAACTACCAATGTTGATAGTGAATGTGCCAGTAGTGAGTAATTCGTGTGCGTTGAATAGTGAGCGAGCGTAAGCTACTGCGAACTTGTTTGGTCTGCCATCTTTACCGTCTAGAAACTTCTTCTGCTGGTTCCTTCCGTAGCCGACGAATGCATCTCTGACTCCTCTCGAATTCCAGATAGCGGGGAACAGGTTTCGTAACTCTTGTCCAAAATCGCTTGTTTCCACAATCGGCGATAGGAAGGTTTCCAGAATAGTTGGGTTGCACTTAGTTGCAAGTCTAAGGAAGTGACCGATCTCCCATGAGGTATTGTCCACGTCTCCTTCGATCCATTGGGCGTTTTTAACGTTACTGTTAAGTCCGAGTATCTTGGCGGTTGGCACCGTAAACACGGCCCGGAAGTCACTGTCTGAGTCAGGGTTATGCAACCCATGCGCGCGAGAGCCAACAAGGACTTTGAGGATAACTTGATCTTCATCTGATTTAATAAATGTATTCATAGGGGTAATTACTTTCTTTCTTCCATGAAACCGAACACACTGCTGACTGACTTTGAATTCATATCGGTAACCTTAGCTGCTATATGCTGGAGGATATCAGAAGCCTGCTCTTTACTATCCAACTTAATGTTGAGCTCTACAGTTACGTGATTACTTTCTTCACTCTGGGTAATCTCTGTCTTATGCATTACTACTGCCATAAAGGTTTAGTTAATGGGTCGATACTTAATGCTCTTGTTTATACACTCACCACACTGAGAGCAGCGAAGCCATGTGTAGTACATGTTACTCATCGCCACCCACGTGTGATAACACCAGTAGCCATCTCGCTTGTGAGAGTCCATACTAGATTGATTCAATAGTTTTAAGGAGCGCGTTCTTGTCCTCACAGAGGAATCCCATAATGTCGAACGTCTTTTCACTAATACCTGCTAGTGCGTAGATCTCTGGCTCTGGGAATTGGAGTGATCCGTATCCTGCCATGTCGAAGCTGAAGATTCTTGGGCGAGCACCTGTACGTTCCTTGTAAGCGTTGAGCGATTGAGTAGGAGCGTTGTGGCTGTAGCCTCCTGTCATCCAAGCTTGCATATCTGAGAGAATAACGATGTTGTCATAGGCCTTATCAGCACGGTCGAAGATTGCGTTGAAGTTTGTTCCACCACCATCGAGACTATGCATAAGTGTCTGAGAGAGCATTGAGACTGGTACTCTGCTATCGATAGTCACATAGGTAGCATCGGTAGAGAAGATCATGAACTCAGATGTCTTGTTTGCCTTGTAGAGAGCAGCAGCGAACAGTGCGGCTTTATCGCCAACACTGGTCATTGAGCCTGATCCATCAAGGACAATTAAAGTCTTACCAGGTAACTGAGGCACATTGCTGAGTGAGATATCTAATGCATCTGATACTGCCTGTGTGATGATACGGTTGTTAGATCCCTCTATTGCCTTAATAGCAGTAGTAAAACGGAAAGGGAGAACAAGTGACTTACGAATAGCATTCTCATCAGTGAGACGATCAGCTACGAGTTCATCGATACCAGAAGTGTATTGAATAATATTACGTAGGTTACGTAAGAGTGCGAAGTAACCGAGCTTGCCACTCATAACCATCTCAGTCCATACAGACTTGCGGAGAGCATCTTTCTCTTCTTCGCTCTTAGCCTCCTGTAAGCGTAGTGATAGTTGTGCTTCCCATGTCTCAGTATTCTTGAGCTTACCATTCACGAGTTGGTGAATAGCTGTAGTAGGTGTTGGGTGAACAAGGTTAACCAAGTCTACGAGAGATACGGCTTTACCTTCAGACTTGTACTTAGCGAGAGAGTATTCATCAAAGCGTCTGAGAGCTTCAGCGAATCCCTTCTTCATAGCATTAGGAAGAGTGGTCTTGTACTTGTGCATGAAGTAAGCAGCGATCTCTACCATATCATCAGGGCGATAGACGATCTGATTGAAGAAGTCTTTCATGCCCTTAGTCTCACGGGCTAGATGTACTGCAACGACGTGTGAAACTGAGCGCATACCAAATACAGTACGTGCGTAAATAGCAGCTTGAGCTAGGAAGACCTTATCGGATACTTCGTCACACAATCTCTCTAAACGTGTAAGGGTTTGGTCTCCAGTCTCATAGAATGAATCTTTTAAGAATGAGGTTAGCATAATGCCAACTACCTGGAGCTTCTGATCTTGACCGAAAGCTTTACCGCCTGCCATGTTAGTAACTCTGTTTTGAACTAATTTTGAATTGAATTTCATATAAATAAAGGAAGAAAATTGATAAAGGGTTTGTGCCAGACCTTCTGGCGTTAGCACATCCGAAGAGGCTAAAGGAATCGAACCTTGAAGTAACCATTATCTTACTGTCCTATAGACTTGTAATAGATAACTGGAGGAAATTGAGAACAGATATTTTCGTGCTCTAACCACTGAGCTACCAACTAGCCTAAGCTAATCAGGCTGGGATTCGAACCCAACGACCACGTTCACCAAAAGAAGTAACTGTTTACTCTTACTGCCAGATATCATGTAAAGGATCAATAGAATGGGGAGAATGATGTAATCGGAGACGGTCCGGAGACCAATCAAATAGCGATTGAAGTAACCGATCGACTTACTGCCCCTGCTATACTAGAACGCTGATATCACTACCATTGCGACTGCTATCCAGAAAAATATTGTGAAAGCTACTGCGCACGCTCCGGGCTTCTTTGGAAGATAAACCACTTTAGTGCCATCCTCTCCAACCACAGTGTGTGGTTCCTGATACTTCTTTCGCAGACCAGGGATGAGAGATTTAGTAGTGAATAGTTTCATAAATAACTTAGTACGCTTCCATTGTAATTTAAATTAAATCAGAAGTCAAGCATTATCTTTATATACTCTTTATTGGCTTACTATCCTCCCCCTACCCCCATGGTTTTGTCTAGATTTGATCCTTGATCTACTCCCTCTAGCAATTAATAAAAAACATATGTATTGAAACATACTATTTATTATCTATACTGCTGAGGGCTTATCTGTGATGGATGATTAAAACAGGAAACGATTGATTATGGCTTCGCTGAGTTCTCACCTGTCACTACAGAATAATCCCTGGAGCGATTAGCCCCCTCACTACTCTTTAGCTATATCTATCGCTAAGAGGATGCTCCGTGTTAATTCACGGTCATAGTTTATTTGGTATCTCGAATATAACGTCTACTCCTTTATTGACGCACAGCCTTAGTTGCGAGCACGTTCTTATGGGTGGCTTTGATGCACCTACTATTACTTATTACTATTGATTCTCTTATCTGCCTGAGGATATCGTACTAGCTAATTAGGCTAATCACCCAGAGCTTTGAACCTAGGGCTTTCCAGTCCAGCTTACGTAACAGCGCTATTGCGATAAGCCAGGCTCACTACGTCCACAAACAGGTAAGAGAATAATAACAACAAGTTTTTAAGTAGCGTGTCCAACTGTCCCAGCAGGCTAAAGAAAAAACCTCCTCAGTGCTATGGGCTTGTTGGATATGAGACATCAAGCCGACTAAGACCTTATGTGTCAAACCCACAGCACTGAAGGGGTTCGTAAATGTTTTAGTCGTAATCTCACATCCGCAGTAATACTAACTGAGACGCTAAATATTTGCAAGTGTTGTATGTCATCTTGCACTCTGAACAGGCTAGTGCTATATTCTAGGAGCTACAATTTAAATTGCATACTATGGCAAGAGGGAAGTTTAGTTACAAAAAGATAACGCTGAATGATAAGCAGCTAGCCCTCATTCGAAACTATTCAGCGAAGGGGTTAGAAGAGCTTACAGGTATTCCAGAATCACAGTGCCGTTTCATCCGTTCCAACAAACCGACAGACTACAGACTCAGTACGCTCAAGACGCTTGCTGAAGGTTTTAAGATGTCCGTATCCGAGTTCCTCAATTTGAATTAGTATATACAGTGAATAACTTACAGAACCTATGCCAGTTACTAAACCAAAGTATAACAAGCCTATGTACGCAGTTGATGAGGTGGTTATCCTCCTTGTCGATGGTGATACCTATGCACAAGCAAAGATCCTTCAGGCCAATACCACTATGGAGGGAAACTGGATCTATCGCTTCAATAAGGACATCAGCGCTTTCCCAGTATCAGAAGACGATATTGTAGGCAGAGCAGTATAAGTATCATTAAATCCTACCACATGCCACGCACAACCATTCGAAAGAAGAACTCATTAGCAGAAGTGACTCTTACACCAAAGCCTGCAGCAATCATCTGTGACCTTGATGGGACACTCTGTAAGATGGTTGATCGCGGACCCTATGATGAGAGCAAAGTATCTACTGATGAAGTACACCTCCCTATTAAAACCATTATCGAGAAGTTCACTGATACTCATGTCATCATCTTCGTATCAGGCAGAAGTACCGCGTGCATGCAGGCTACGGTTGACTGGATCCACAAGAACGTAAAGGTTCTACCAGCTCCTCCTGAAAGAATTCCACAGCTCTATATGAGACAAGCAGGGGATAAGCGCAAGGATTCTGTAGTGAAGCAGGAGATCTACGACAACCTTATCAAGAACGAATACGATGTGCTCTTTGTATTAGATGATAGAGACCAGGTAGTACAGATGTGGCGTGAGAATGGCTTAACATGCTTACAGGTAGCTCCAGGGAACTTCTAGGTATATGATTCAGGGTGATTAACCCAAATCACATGACTGCAATGTCTCTCGTCCTATTCATCTTGTTACTTGGTGCGTTCATTATCAGTATTGCGTGGGATCTCCGCGTTGCTGTTATCCTTATAGTTATTTACCTATTCCTTACTGGTGGTTTCATAGTACTCAGATAGACCATTGCAATTTAAATTGCAGCGTGGTATAGTGAGTGTGCTTAACCAAATAGCGATGGAGTTAATTCAATCAAAGTTACAGCCCATTAGTCCTACCACTATCGAGGAAGGTGATATCGTCTTCGTAGATAGTGGTCAGGAGGTTATGGGTAGCAAGGTGCTGATAGAGTACAAGGTGTTTGCAATCAATAAGATATTCGACCAGAAGAACGAGTCATACCATATGGACCTATGGCTCTATCCAAGGCGCGGTAGAAAACATACCTATAAGACAACCATCAGTTGGAGCAGAGCAGTGACTGAGGTGCAGTATGGGCCTGTTAAGCTTATTCATAAATCAGGATCTAAAAACTAATTATCTATATATGAAAAACTTCTTAAAGCTTGTGCAGGACGGTCCAGTTACTCAGTGTCTCGTTAAGGGAGAGCCAGTGGCTAGCAAGTTTCAAGGTTCAATGGATTACCCAGTAAGTGTGAATGGTGAAGAGTATACGTTTACTGCCTCTTCTATTGCTCATGCGATGATTCAGAAGCTTGGCATTAAGTTTGGCCAGATCTTCCGTATCCAAAAGGTAAGCACAGAGAAGGGTTCTAAGTTCCGTATCTGGAATGCTACAGGAACTGAAGCGGTACTAGAGAAGGGAGAGAGACCAGCTAGCAGCTACAATGGTGGTCAAAGACAACCTACTACCAATACCAGCGCTCAGAAGTACACACCTGAGGAGCTTGGTAGCATCATTTCCCAATGGGCTATCAACACTGCCGTATTAGCATTAGCGACATACCAAGCAGCGGGGAACCAGGTGAGTGATAACCCTGACCAGTTGATACTGACCATGGCAAGAAAGTACTACTATCTTAAATGCGAACTTGAACCAGAAATTATCGATGATATTCGTAACAAAAGAAAGGAGGAATCTAACTCGTAGTGTTCGTTTACTAATCTAATTACCTACCACATTTATGCCAAGCACAAAACCAATGATCGAAAAGCAGATGACAAGATACATGACAGTAATGACTGAAGCTGAAAAGCTATTCAAGTTTACTAAGGAGACCTCAGTTGAGAGCATCAACCAATATCAGAAAGCTATAGAAACTTTCTTTGATGCAATGACTCTAGCGCGTGAAGTTAAGATATGGTCTCTATGGTCTAGCGTTATTAGCCTAGTAGCAGCGATCACATTCCTTGCTGGCGTACTATTAACCCAATAATATGACTATTCAAGAAATCGATAGCCTACTACGTCTTTGTAAGATCGGTATGGCAATCACAATCCTGTTCTTCGGTGTTCAAATGTTCTGTGGAGCAATCTAATCTAAAACTAAAAAACATATATGAAAAACAAAATGTACAAAGTACTTATCGTACTTGGTGTGATAGCGGTTCTGTTCGGTGCGGTTCAGTTGAATGAGTATAGTCATGGCCGTCTCGACTTCTGTTTCAAAGACCAGATCACTTGTGCCACAGAGAAGATGGATAGCATTAGGGCTAATAGGGATGCAGTAACTAAGGAGCGCAATGACTTCGTTACTGAGTACAATAAGGGAACGGTGGAGTGGAACTATCAAGAGGACGCTAAGATCGAAGCTATTAAAGATACACTGCCAGCAGGGTATGTCTCCGATCTCATAAAGAAAGCTGACTATAAAAACGTCCCAAAGACAATCCTAGATAGGGTGCTCACCGTACCACAAGCAAGTGCGAACAGCTTTGAGACACAGACTAACCCCTCTTCTGAGGTTAGTCTTTCTGTCGTTCCCGCTTACTCGCCGCTCAGGTACAAATCAGTCCTTACTGCGTTGAAGAGCCCATACGCGGAGGTACCAATTGCCCAGTACTGCAGAGAGGCTGATATGTCCCTGATAGATTGTGACATCATGGTTGGTATAGGTCAGCAGGAGAGCCAGTCAGGTAAAGATTTTCATTGCATACAACAGACCAAAGCTCACTCTATTGAGTTAGGACAAACATACTATTTCAACCCAATGGGACTTACTGACAAAGCTGTACATTATAAGAATGGCAGCAAAGGTAAGACTGCAGACTTCAATGGCTGCTTCATTCGTAAGTTTGAGTCATGGGATGACTTCTGGAAGTTCATGCCGAAGAGTTTTATGGACGAAACTAAGCCTTACTACTTCAATAACTGGGATAGTATCAGTGAGTTATCAGGCATATGGAAGAACGGAAGCATCAATAAACCAGATACTGATTGGACCAATACAGTCACTGGAATGGTAGCTAAGATTAAGAAAGCCAACTAGTGTTGCAATTTAAATGACAGCGTGCTAATCTAACTCTGCTTTAATCAAATAGCATGAAGAAAGTGAACTTTGTTATCTTTGAATTCCTTCCTGGACAAGAGGTAATGCTCAATGGTCAGGACGCGGTGATAGAGGACTGCCGTGTACCTGAAGGCATGGGTTACTTTGAGTACTTAGTCGATGGCAAGTGGTTACCTGGTTTTGGAATAGATAACAAATAATAACTATGACTAAGCGTGAACTGCTAGAGATTAAGAAACGCATAGATATCCTATCTAGTTACTGTGACTTGATAATTGAAGACTATGAACAACACCTCATCCCTATGTTTACAGAAGGACTTGATGCAAGGTTAAATTCAGTTGTAGTAGCTTTTGAACACTTTAAATAAACAAGATGAATGAAGAATTTCGTAAGAACATAAGACTCCAGAAAAAATTAACTAACCTGCTTATGAAAAAAATACATCTAGAACCAAGGGCAAAGATCGGTGATGTGGTGATTGTAGAAAACCATATTCACCAGTGGA
>ERZ869925.465-NODE-465-length-29871-cov-8.445667_pt1 | contig 29871 bp, 55 predicted proteins | sample MGYA00579311_ERZ869925 | MGnify/ENA primary metagenome ERZ869925 (study PRJEB32216, sample SAMN09231817) | wastewater metagenome | place: USA: Maryland | collected 2016-07-30 | study: EMG produced TPA metagenomics assembly of the PRJNA472060 data set (Reclaimed...
GTGCCTGCGGTGGAGCTGGCGTTGAGCGTGCTCAGCTGAGCGCGCAGGTTGAACTGGTGGACGAGGCGACCGCCTTCGTCTGCAACAACGGGCTTCGCGTCGATAAACGTAGTGCCCATGTGCAGCACGACAAACCGCTTGGTCAGCAGCGAGCCGTACGGCACCACGAGCACGCACACGAGCTGCGTTTGCGCGGCGTAGTACGTCTCGATCTGCTGGTCGTAGCGGCACTTGAGCGAGATCGTGCCGACCATGCGAGGAGCCACGCGCATCGTGCCCGAGGTCTGCTCGTTCACGCCGCTGAACTCCTCCAAGTGCGTGTTGCCCGTCGTGAGCTTCACGTCCGCGGAGATGATCGGGTACGCCACGCGCGTCGTGGTCGCGGCGGGCTGGAGGATGAAATACGCATCGCGGCACGAGATCGGGTTCGTGAGCACCTCGGTGATCACGCTCGTCCCAAGCGACTGCGGCGAGGGACCCACCCAGGTCTTGCCCGCGAGCTTCACCGAGCCGCTCAACAGGCCCTTGCCCATTGCGGGGATCGAGAGGCCGAGCTCGGTGATGATCCCGCAGTTGAGCGTCCACTGCGCGTTCGACGACTGCACTTGCGCGCACGTCACCGCGAGCGACTGCGACGACGTCTCGGTCAGCCAGTTGGACGCGCTGTTGACGACGAGGCCCGTGGTGATTGTCGGCGCGCCCGAGAAGCTGGGCCAGCACGTCAGCACGTCGCCCGAGATCGCGGTGATGATCGCCCACTCCAGCGTGCCGCTGACCTGCGCCGCGATCGGGGTGCCGACCACGAAGCGCGTGCCGTGCGTGGCGGTGACCGTGATCGACGACGTGGTGGACGACACGACGAGCGAGCCCGCGAGGACCGACGAGCCGCCGCACGCGGCGTACAGAAGCTCGGTCATCCACGACACGGAGGGCGTGGTTGCGGTGACGAGCTGGGTGTTCTCGGGGCGCACGTCGAACGCGGCGTCGAGCGTCCAGGACTTGAGCCCCTGGACGGTGAGCAGCGCATCAAACTCGCGCGTGCTCGTGCCCTCGTTCTCGAGCTGCTCTTGCGTGAGCGTCGCGAGGACGCCGGGGTCCTTGAAGCGCGAGGCGTACAGCGTGCCGGGGCTGGTGCCGTACGTGGTCTCGCGCCCCAACTCGACTCGCTGAAGTCGGCGAAGTACGTTTTCTTGGGCCATTCGTGGCTTTCGTGCCCGCGCATCGCGCGAGCGGGAGAGGCTTGGAAGCGGGCGTTACGCCTTGCGGAAACCGAACGAGCGCGCGCGCAGCTCTTCGAACGTGTGCTGCGTGTACAGGCCGATCAGGCGGGGCGCGCCCGCGGCGGACTTGCGGGCCATCCACGCGCGTGAGAGCGGGCGCATCGGCACGTCGCCGCCGTTCGATTTGAAGCGCGCGAGGATGCAGTCTTGCGCTGCCCCTGCGATTGCGCGGCGCGTCTGGTCAGGGTTCAGCTTGCGGCGTCGCGCGTCGGCCGCGGCCGTGCGAACCGCACCGCGCAGCTTGGGGGTGACGGCGAAGAAATCGCGCCCGCTCTTGCGCAGCCACTCCAGCTTCGCGGCGGCGTCCGCGGAGACGGTCACGGTGATCCGGCCCTGCTCCAACGTCGCGACGAACACGGCCGCGTCGTCAAGCTCTTTGAGCACGTCGCGAAGGGTCATGGCGTAAGCGCGTCCGTGTCGCTCACCCACGCTTCGACCGCGAACGGCTGCACGCAAATCAGTCGGCCCGCGCCGGTCGACTCAAAGCGCACGTCGCCCTCTTGGCGCACGTCGATGATCGCAGTCCCAGCGGCGTCCAACACGCCCGTGGTCAGCTCGGTGAACGCAAGGGCGCGCTTCATGCGCCGCGCGTCGGAGAGCGCGCGCTGCCTTGCGAGTTGCACCGCGTCCGTCGCGCTCTCAGTGACGGTGATCTTGTGCACGGCCAAGGTCTGCGCGTCGCCGACGAGGTAGCCCACGCACAGGTCAAAGCCGTAGACCTGATCCTCCATCGTGTAGCGCGAACTGTTGGGTCCAAGCCCGTCGCGGTTGCTCGTCCAGCGGACGTGGAGCCCGCGGTCAAAGATGGCGGCGGGCGTGGCGGGGTCGTCGAGTGGACCGCGCGTGTGGCGGAAATACCCCGCAGGGATCGCGCGCGGGGTTGCATCCGCACCAAGCTCGCCAGCCGCGCCGCGACCTTGGCAGAGGATCGCGATCAGCCGCGCGTAGACGGGTGTCAGCTCAAGGCTCAAGGCGATGTGCTCGCGGGGCTCTGCGCTGCCTCACGCACGGTGATCGTGGTGCGGAAGGGGGTCGTGGCGTCGGCCCTGAGGATCTCGTGCACCACGTCCTCCGTGGCTGTGTCGCCGATGCCGTCGCCTGCGAGGAGCACGAGAACGCGGCGTGCAGCCGTGGTCGTGGTGTTGCGCAGCAGGTCCAGCACCGAGTAGCCGCCTGCTGTGCACGCGGGGGTGATGGGGCCGATCTCGTACACCGCAGCGCTGCCCACGCCGGTTTGCGGGTCGACCGGCCCGCCGCCGTAGTAGACCGCGGTCTCCTCGGAGGCGAGGCGTACCTTCGGACGCGGCGTGACCACGAGGTCGCTCACCGTCGACGCCGCGCCCGCGGTGTTGATGTCCGCGTCCCACGTCTCGACGCGCAGTTTGACCGTAATCGTGCGGATGCCGAGCGCCTCGGGGATGCCGCGGATGTCGTTGACGTCCGGGAGGATGTCGTCGCGGAAGGTCACGTCAGCGAGGCTGTGGCGATCGGTCCAGTGATGCGGAGATTGCCAGCGGCCGCTTCGCCGATCGCAGTTACAAAAGGCGAGACGCCCGCGGGGATGTCGACCGGAACAGGCAGGTCAGCAGGGCAGAAGAACTCACGGTTTGGAGTGTTTGCCGCTGGCTGTGTCGCGGTGGGCGTGGCGGCCGCATCGGTGTTGCTGTTGCCGAGTCGCACCCACGCGTTGACCGAGCACGTGAAGTAGTAGCTGCCCGTTGCGATTTGGTTGTTCGCGCTGATTGGCGTGGAGGGTGCGGTCGAGAGGAAGGTGAGGATGAACGCGCGGGACTGGAGGTACTGCGCGCCCTCGATTGCGGAAGTTGCCATCAATACACCTCGATCGTGGTGCCGCCGCCGATGCGCCCGAGGGCCTCACGCAGGATGCCGGTCAGGCCGCACGTCGCGGCGAGTTGCCAGCGGAGCCGGAGTTGTTCGCGCGCGATCTCGTCGAGCCGCGAGCGCCCTTCGTTGCCACCGAAGAACACGATCTCGTCGACCTGTTTGATGCCCGCGCCACTCCGCGCTTTCGCGAAGAGACGCTGCTCGACGTTGGACAGGTCGGCGAGGATGCCGCGCACAATTGTGAGCGGGCTCTCAATCTCGACGGGGTAGGTGCCCGAGTGCAGTGCGTTGCAGATCACCGAGATGGTGAGCCCGCTCACGTTGCGTACGGTCACCGTCTCGCGCGCGCCGTCAACGTCGAGTTGCACCTTGATCCCGGCCGTGAGCCCCGTCGCCGACGCGAGCGTCAGCGTGGTGGGACCCACGGCCGAGACCGTGGTGGACGATGTGGTGGGCGGCGTGTCGGACGAGAGCACGTTCGCCTGGATGACCTGGTAGACCGTGAGCACGGAGATGTACGGCATCGCGCCCGTGTTCAAGAGGTTGTCGAACACCTCCAGTCGGATGCGCGCCATCTCATCTGTGCTGAGCGTGGTCACCGGGCCTCGTCGAACTTGATGATCTTGCAGGTGACGAGCGTGGTATCGCCCGCCGCCGTAGCCGCGCCCGAGAGCGTCGCGACGGGGCGGAAGTAACGCCAAGTCTGAATGCTCGGGTGGACGTCGAGCACGATGGAGCCGGTTGCCGTGACCGTGGTGGGCGCGGTGTTGCTCTGCGGCCGGAAGGTGTACCAGGTGCTGTTGTCGTCCGAGACCTGCACCGTGTACGTCGCGACCACGGAGCCGGTCACAATGGTGGTGGTGCAGAGCAGCGAGAGCTGGCTGAACTCAACGGTGCCCGCGGCGATGGTGGTGCCATTGCGCGCGGTGCCGTTGGGCGAGGTTGCGACCGCGAGCGCGGCGATTGCCAGGCGCGATCCTTCGTACATGTTTGCCATGGCTCAGTCGCTCCGAAGGGAGATGAGGAAGCGGTTGTCGAGGACTTCGTATCCCTCGTCGGCGACCCACACCACGCCCACGCGCTGCTTGAAGTTGGTGTTGTCGTCCTCGCGCACTTCGACCGGCATCGCGAGCGCGAAGCCCATCACGCCCGGCCCGAAGAGGCAGCCGAGTTGCACCGTGATCGTGCTGTTCGCCGTCGCCGTCGGGTTGGTCTGCGAGACGAACACGTCGGTCTCGGGGAGCGCGCCAATCTGGCCTTCGAACGCGCCGCTCTTCTCCACGTGGAACGCAACCGCGCGCTGCCACGCGGGCGAGGTCAGGAGATCCTTGGCCTGCTTGCTCGAGAGCACCGCCTTCCAACGGCCGTTGGAAAACCGCGGGATCTTGTTGTCGCGCGCGCGCTGTTCCGCGCGGAGCATCGTCTCCAGCTCCAGCGTCTTGTCGCCCTGCGTGTTGAACGCGGAGTTGTCCGTGGTGAGCGCGAAGTTCGGATCGCCGGGGTACACGTAGCCCGTGGTCGCGGCTCCCGTGCAGAAGATCGTGCCGACCACCGAGTCAACGAACTTGAAGCGGTCACGGCGCAGGTCGTTCGACACGAGGCCCGCGAGTTGGTGGACGGGGTAGCGGCGCGCGTCGAACTCTTCGACGTAGCGCGGACCCACGGCCGAGGTGACCGAGTTGTACGGCCCCATGTAGCGCTCGATCGTGATCGAGACCTGCTCCTGGGTGATGTCCTGTCCCGTGGTTGCGACCACGCCGCGGGTCACGCGGCGCGACGCCGTGGTGTAGGTCGTGTCCTGGTACACGACGCGGTTCATCTTCACGGTCTGGCCGGGCTGCGCCGTGAAGTCCTCGACAACCATCGCCTCGCCGAGCATGAAGTCTCGCGAGTAGAACGACTGGACGACGTCGCCCACGTTGTCGGCCACCGCGTCGCCGGTTTGCGGAAGCTTGCGCTCGGACGTCGGTCCGAACGGGGTGCCCTCGCCCATCTTCAACTCGGCCGCCTGCGCGGAAGCGAAGAGAGCGCGGGCCCAAATGTACTCGGGCTCCGGGGGGAGCAGGAGGCGTGCGGAGGTCTTGTCCCAGAACTCGGCCGGGAGGTTCAGCTTTGAAATGCTCATTGAGCGTCCGGTGGCGCGTTCGATTTCGACGCGCGGGATGGCGGGTCAGCCCGCCGTTGTCAGTTGCGAGCTGTGGTCTTGGACTCGCCGCGCTTGATGGCGGCGTAGTTCTTCGCGAGGTGCTGCGCGGCGAGCGAGTGCTGCTTGCGGCCGCGCATGGTTTCGTACTGCTGGAAGGCGAGCACGTCGGGATCATTGCTCGCGCCGGGGTTGGGTGCGGACGGGGGCGCGGTCTGCGCGCTCGGCTTCTGCGCGGGCGCTTGCGGCGCGGCGGCGGGTGCCATCGCGCGGAGGTCGGCGGCCATCGCGAGCTGACGCACGGGGTCCTTGCCTGCGTGCTTGAGCACGTACCCGCGCTGCGCTTCCGAGAGGCCGTCAAGCTCGCGCTTGGCGTACTCACCGAGCGCGGCTTGCGTCGCCTCCAGCGTCTTCGCGGTCGTCTTGTACGACGCCGCTTGCGCGCGGTGCTGCTCAAGCTCCTTGGCGATGCGGCCGGGGATCTTGAGCGGCGCGGGCTTGGCCGCTTCCGGCGTCGCCGCGGGGGCGGTCGGGGCGGGCTTGGCTGCCACGCGAGCGCGGGGGTTGACCCACGGCTTCGCGGCGACGGGCGGGGCCGCGTCGGGCGCAGGGGTGCCTTCCGGCGCGGGCGCTTGGCCTGCCGGTGGGGTGGTCTCGTCTGCCATCGGGGTTACTCCTCGTCGGGCGCGTCGACGGGTTCGTCACCCGCGAGGGCCATGTCCAACTCGTCGGCGGCGATCACCTTGGAGGCGTCGCCGCAGGTAAGCGTCAGGGAGCCGTCGTCGCCGAACTCCAAGACGATCTTGGGATTGGCAACGATCGCGGCCTTGACCGCCTCGTCGCCGAACGCGATCTCGAGCGCTTCGTGCAGCGCAGAGAGAACGCTTGCAGCGTCGACGCTCTCGGCACCCGGAGGCGCGTCGGCCTCGGGGGGCATGTCCATTTCGGGGTCCATGCTTACGCCTCGCTCCACGCCACGAGCAGCGCGTACGGTCGCGTCAGCGTGGTGCCTGCCGCGATGGTTGCGTTCGTGGTGTAGTCGGCCACGGACTTGGGCGTGAGCTGGATGGTGCCCGAGCTGTTGGCCACGGTCGCGGCGTACGCGGTGGAGTTCGAGCCGTACGCGTTGCCGTACATGCCGAAGTACCTCATGGTTGCGGTCTTGCCGTTGCGCACCTCGTTCTGCACGATGGTCGCAACCACGACGTCGAGCGTGTCGGTGCCGCCCGCGACCTGGACGCCGCCGTGGTCGTAGTAGATGACAGCGCGCCGAATGCGCGACGTGGTCTCGCCGGCGAACACGTCGTCCGCCTGGTCGAGGAGCTTGAAGCCGATGATGTTTGCAGGAACTGCGGTCATGGGGATGCCTTGTGCTCACGCGCTGCGCGAGCGGGAATGGTCAGATGACGACGCGCACGCGCAGCACGCGCGGTTTGCTCGCCGAGTCGGGCTCACCCGGCTCGTCCACTTCGGAGCCCTCGACGATCAGGTCCTTGATCGCGATGACTGCTTCGAGATCCGCGCTTACGCGCTTCGTGTACGCCGCGAGGTTGGGATACGCGATCTCCACGCACGCCTTGTTGGCCTCGCACGCACGCACTTCGGGCGCGGGCTTGGGGCCGCCCGCCAGCGCTTTGCCAATGAGCGCGATTACTTTTTCAGAATCCATCTCGGTCACTCCGTGATCTTGATTGAGCCGTCGTCGCGCACTGCATCGCGAAGCTGGCCGGTGCGAATGCCCGGTCGCGAGTCGAAGCCGTGCGCGCGCTTGAAGTTGCTGTAGGCGGCGTCGTTCCGCTTGATGCGGATGTCGCGCACCTTGTTGTCGAAGCGACCCACGATCCAAGTCAGGATCGCCTCGGCTGCTACGCGTTTGAGCTCAGTGGCGTTGGGCGCGCGCTGGAACCCCTCGAACTTCGTTTGCAACACGAGGCGCACGTGGTCTCGCAGGCTGCGCGTGTCGGCCGCGAAGTCGCGCCCCTGCTCCGCGAGGTAGCCGAGCAGCGCGGCATTTGACACGTCGCCGTGCGAGCCGGGCACGTTCAGCGTCCAGTCCATCCGCTTCGCAAAGTCCCGCGCGCGGGTCGCGACGGTGGCGGCGACGCGGTCACGCGCCATCGGTCACCTTGGGCGGCGCGGCGGCGTTCGCCGCGGGCGATCGGTCACCGAGCGCACCGAACGTCTCGCGCAGCGCACCCTGGCCAGCCGCATCGTCAGCCTCGATGGCCGCGAGCTCGGCGTCGACGTCGTCCACGTCCAGCACGCCAGCGACCGAGCGCACGGCGGTGCGGTGCGATGCAACGGCGCGGTCACCCGCAGCCTTGCGCGCGGTGTCCACCTTGGCTTGCACTTCGGTCGACGAGGGCGGGAAGTATTCGCCCCACGTCAGGTCGAGCGGTACGTCGTCGAGGCGGTCGATCAACCCGGCGATGAGCGGGCGCGCTTCGTCGAGACCGTCGAGCGCTACGCCGTTCTCGGTCGCCGTCGTGGTCAGCAGGAGCCGCAGGATCTTCTGGAGGATGCGGATCAGCAGGTCGCCGTACTCGACGCGCAGGTTGTCGCAGAGGGCGAGCATCGGGCCCATCAGGATCGTCAGAGCGCGGGCAGAGAGGTCGCCCGAGCCCAGCGTCTCCGGGTCGGCCATCACCGCCTGCATCACCTCAAGGATCATGCGGCGCAGTTCGGCAGCGTCCGTGTTGAGAATGGTCGCGCCCGCGCCCGAGCTCTCCACCATCTTGACGTCCGCGCCCTGCGGCAAGTCCCACAGCGTGCCGGGGGCCTTCTTGATCGCTGGCTTCGAACCGTGCGGGCGACCGAACGGAAACGGCACCGGGTCTGCGGTGCGCCCGTTCGCGCCCGTGCTCGGACCGTCAACGCCCATCCGCGCGATGAACGGCTCGCCGTTGTAGCGGGCGTTGCGGTGGCGCTGAGAGAGCGAGAAGTCGAGCCCCTCCATCTCGTCCTCCAGCCCCTCGTGTAAGGCGTTGCCGTCGACGTCGCTGTCACCGCAGTCCGGTTGATTGCGGTGCCACAGCGCGGGCATCATCTCCAGCGCGAAGGTCTTGGCAGGGTCGGGTGCCCACAGCGGCTCGCGATCGTCCGGTGTGCACTCGACCGGCAGGTACGTCGTGTCCGCGGTTGCGGTGATCGTGCGGCGATACCAGCAGTGCGTGCCCTCGGGGTCCTGGTAGCGGTAGCGGATGTCGAGCTCTGCGAGCTCGCCCGTCGCGGGGTCGAACTTCGGGCGGCACCACTTCGCGGGGATGAGGTCAACGCAGACTTTGCCGCGCTTGAGCGACACAACCGGCACCACCGTGCCGACCATCAGCCCTTGCTCGAGCGCTTCGCGCATGCGCATCGACAGGCGCGCTTGCTTGATGATCGAAGTGAGCAGGCGTCCGAGCAGCGTCGCGTTTTCCTTCGAGAGCTGCGCGCCCGTGTCGGTGAGCACCTTCGGGAACGACCGCTCGCCGAACACCAGCGTCACGATGCGGTTGCCCGCGCTCCGAGCGATCGGGTAGACGATGCACGGCGCGCGCTCTTGCAGCGGCACCTCGCGCTCCCAAAACGAGGGGCGGCCCTCGACTTCGTAGCGCTTGCCCTTCCAGATCGCTTCAAGGAGGTTGAGCCGCCAATAGCGCGGCGACTCGCCCTGACGCTTGATGCGTGCAAGCGAATCGGCTGTGCTTTCGATGTGCGGCATCAGTAGTAGTCTTCTCGGGCTTGGCGAGGGGGCGGCGCGGGCGGGTTGTACACGGCCAACATCAGCGCCTCGGCGCGGTCGGGCGAGCGCTTCAGCCGCTTCTTGATCGACTCTTTCGCCTCGACCTGTCGGCATCCGCGCGCGTCGTATCCGTACCGCGGCGCAACGAGTTCACCCTCGCGTTTCGAGTCAGCGATGATCGCGCCGGTCTTGAGCCAGTCGCCCAGGCCGAACCAAAGCTGCGCGCGCAGGTTGTGGTACTTCTCTTCGGTGACGCTGGGGTCCGCGACGTTCGCCACGTTGACCGGCACCACCTCGACGCCCGGCATCACCTTGAGCGCGTCATACACGCTCGCGCCCACGCCGATCACGTCGACCTTGATGCGCGGTACTTCGTCGTCCCGACGATGCTCCATTACCGCGGCATGCGCGGCGCGCGCGACCTTGGGGCCGTCGCCCTTGGGGAGCGTGAGGCGAGCGATCTCTTTGTCACCACGGATCAGCGAAAGCTCCGAGTCGTCGTCACCCTCGCGCGCGGCATCAAGCCCGCACTCAAGGCGACCGGTCGAAGTCACGTCGTCGAAACGCGCGACCGCACCCGACACGACCACGAGGCCGATCACCGAGTCAGGGGCCTGACCAGCGAAGTCACCACCCACGCGCACCGCGAAGATGGGAGACTCGCGCCCCCAATCCTGCTCCTTCTCGCGCACCCACTCGCGCGTGGCGAGGCCGGGAATGCGCGGCGTCACCGCGGCGGCTTCCTCGCTCGACACGTGGATGCAGTGCCAGAGGTCGCGTTTCGCGTGGAACGCCTCGAAGAACGTCCCGCTCTGCTGCGTCGGGTTCGAGAACATCACGATCTTGGCACCGCCGGCGCGGTTGCCTTCGAGCGCCTCAAAGATCTTTTCAGCGACGCCGCTCGCCTCGTCGACGATGAAGAGGACGTTGTCGCCCGAGATGCCCGCGGCGCGCTCCGCTTCCTTCGTGCTGAACCCAAACACCTCGCGCTTGTCGCTGAACGACAGGCCGGACGCAGGGACCTCGTTGAGCTGCCCGCCGATGGGGTAGCGCGCGGACTCGTACCAGATGGACAGCTCGCGCCACAGGATGCGCCGCACCTGGCTCGCGGTGGCCGACGTCATCGCGACGCGGGCGCGCGGTCGAGTGCACACCCACCACAGCGCGAGCATGGCGGCCGTGACGCTCTTGCCGATCTTGTGGCCCGAGCGGATCGCAACGCGGTCGTGCGCGTCCACCGCACGGAGGATCTCTTCTTGCCGCGACCACAACCGCGCCTTGAGCACCTCGCGCGCAAAGCGTGCGGGGTCGTGCGTCCAGCGTCCGAGCAGCTCTCGCGCCCGCGCCTTGACGTGCTCAGAAGCCGTCGCGGTCATTCGTCGCTGAACCCGCTTGCGAGCAGCTCGGCCAGGCCGTTCAGCTCCATGTTGACCTTCTTGCCGTGGAGGATCTCGTGCTTCGCCACGACCGCGGCGCGCGCTTCACGCAGACAGCCGGTGTACAGGATCACGCCGGGCATGTCGGAGCCAGGACCTTGCTCGATGACCTTGACCGCGGCATCGGCGATCCGGTCCAACACGCCCACGTCAGCGGCGATGCGATCGACCGCGGCAGCGTACTGCGGGGTTGCCTCGGCAAGCCGCGCCTTCGCTGCGTCCAGCACCGCGAGGTGCGACTGCTTGTGGTTCGCGAGTCCCTGGTGGGGTGAGTGCTCGCCCTGCGTCTCCAGCCACGTCGACACCGAGCGCGCCGACTCGCCACCCAACAGGCGGCGGTCGATCTCCACGCGATGGGGGCTGTTGCACGCCCTGCACTTCGCGCTGTATCCGGGGATTGCTACGGTCATTGTCGGGTTGTCAGATTACGGTGGCAGGCTTGGCACGGTGGCAGGGCGACAGACCCTGACGCGGCAGACTCGGACCCTGACAGGCTCACGCTGCGCCGGTCCCTTGGAAGAACCCCGCCCCCGCCACTTCGACGAAGCACGCTGGATCCCACCCATGGAAGAACACTTGCTTGACGATGCCAGACATCGTACGCCGGTCAGCAACCGCATCACCCGTCACGCTCGGGCACCCACAGATGACCCGGACGTATGCGAGCTCAACTTGCAGCGCGATCAAATGCAGGCGTTCCGCTTCGGCGAGGATTCGCTGTGACCCGACGATGGGGAATCGGAAGTGCTCGGCCGCCGTAAGGCTGGCGGTGTGGGCATGGATCTCCGAGCGGTTGATCGTGACCACCAGCGCATCAGGGGCCCCGCCCGGGGCCAGCGTCTTGCCGGTGCGCATCCACTCTCGCCACGCTGCGCGCTTCTCTTCGGGTCCCATCACGCCAGCCCCCTGCCGTGCTTCGCCGCCCACTCAGCCTCGGTGTACCCGCCGCCCCAGCTGGCCACGTCGTCGATCACCCGAAGGCCCTTCGCCTGCGTCCAGCGTCGGACGCACACCAGGTGCGCCGGGAGCTTGCCCGCTGCGTGCTGTGCGCGGAGCACCCGCAGCTCGTCGGCCGCGTGCTCGCGCTCCTGTGCGTCGCGGATGCGCGTGGCGCTGTCGAGTAGGCGCAGCTTGCCGTCCGTCGTGCGGGGGTCGTCGCCCTCCACCTCGGCCGGTGCGCGCCAGTCGAGCGCGTCGAACTCGGGCTCACGCAGGCGGGTGTGCTGTCGGGGCTTGCTCATCAGTGGAGGTGACGTGGCTTCCACGCTGCTCTCGCGGACGTGCTGTGTCGGTGCTTGCGCGGAACAGGTACGTTGTACTTCGCGAGGCACGACGGGCAGAACGACGCGTCGTCGTGCGCGACGCCCTGCCAGTCACGCAGGGGCGCGCGAAGGTAGACGCGCTTGCACGCGCCGATGGGGAAGCGACCGTCGCACCCCGCGCAGCCCTCGGTGTCGTCGCGAAGTTCCTGCATCACTTCGCCAGGAGCGCGCGCACCGCGGCGTCCTTCGACTCCAACAGCTTCCGCAACGCAACGGTGCGCTCTGCGTTGCGCGGGAGCTTCACGAGAATCTCGCCCGCGAGGTCGCCAAAGGGCTTGCTCACTGCCGCGAGGTGCGGGGGCAAGTGCTCGTGCGCGAAGAACTGCATGATGGGCTCGGGCGGTTGGGCGGGAGTGGTCGCCTGTGCGGGTGCTTCGGGGTTCACGTCATCATCCTTGGTTGAAGGTCCGGCGCTCGCTGTAGCCGTGTCCCCTCGCTCGACCGAAGCGACAGAAAGGTCGAGGTCGTCGGGTAGTCCACGCCGTGCCGAGCCCTGACGTCGCTAGGCTTCGGTGATCGCTCGGTGGCGGGACGCGTGCGGGGCAGCAAGCGCCGTGGACCACCTGCCTCACGAGCGCGCGTGACGCTCAGGCAAGCGGACCGCGGGGCTCGCGGGCGCGATCTCGTGTCGCGCTACGCCGGACTTGCACCGGGCCGTGCGGCTGTGACTGCGGGCGCTCAGGCGGACCGCCGTGCGGAGTGGGTACCGTCGGTCGTTCTCGGCATCAGAGCGCCATCGAGGCTCCGGGGCTACCCACCTATCGGGCGTCGCGGAGAATGTACGAGGGCGCGGATCGGTCGCGTTGGTCCCTCGCTGTTCAAGTGCCAGTGTTAGACCTTGCCGACTCTCATCGGAAGATCCCCGGTTTGGCGATCGGATTCGGTCGGGCGGAATTGAACCGCCTTCCAACGGCCCGAAGGCCGCTGCTCAACCGGTGAGCTACAGACCGAAGTTCAGCCCCCAGTGCCGCTGTTCAGGCGGGCATCGCTGAGTGCGCCGATGCACGGACGGTGATCAGTCGCCCGTGTACCCGTTTCGTGTAAGCGGTCAGGTGCACCGCCGGGTGTTGCAAGCACCTCGGACTGCGCGCACTCGGAGCGAGGGGGGGATCGCCCTCCGTGTGCACAGACCGCGGGGCTCATCGTGGCTTCGTGCGTTTCAGCGCGTACCTGCTCGCGCTGTTGAGGTACTGGATCGGGAGCACGAACCGTGGCCGCTTGCGTCGCGGTCGTCTGCGAGGGCTCGCGGTCAACGCGACGCTTCGTCCGTCTCGGGTGCGGGGGTCGGCCGCGAGTAGCACACGGTTACGCCGCGGTCGCTCTGGTGGCGCACGTGGAGGTACTGCATGCCGGGCGCGCGCAGATCCGCGCGGGCGTACTGCTCGCAGTCAAGCGACGCAGCGCACGCGGGGCAGTCCTTGTGCGAAAGCCCCGTGACCTTGGCAGGCTCGGGGTCGCTCGCAAGAGCTGCCGCGAACGCCTCGTCCAGTGCCTTGCCGTCCGCTTCCGACGTGTCTTTCTCGACGCTCATGCTGCCTCCTGTTGTCCGCTGACCCACCGCTGCCAGTCAGCCTCGCTGACCAGCGTGCGCCAACGCCCCTCGCCCGCAGGTCGCGAGCGCTGGACGACGAGGCCGCGGGCTGCCCACCGTGCGAGCAAGCGCTGCGCGGACGCCCGCGAAACGCCGCACCGATCGGCGATGTCCTGGACGGTCAGCAATGCGTGTGGTGCGTGCGCGGCAGTCGCAAGAGACACGAGTATCCGTCGCAAACGCACCCCCATGTGAGCACAAGGAATTCGCGTCGTCAACTACCTTCGTACGAATCGTGCGCAGGAGCCGCCGCACCACGTGCTCCCCGCGTTCCGCAGCGCGCACCCATCCGTCGGCGCGGGCGTGCGCACTCGCGGCGTGAGCTGCCCCACGTAAACCGGCTCGCGTGCGGGCTCGACGCGCTGCACGTTGCCTGCGCCGTACCGTTCAGCCAGCACGTCCCGCCACGCCCACCACGGTGGCAGCAGCCACGGGAACGGCACCTCCTCATCGTCCACGCGCACCGGGCGACAGAGCGCGACGAGCCATGTGCGCCAGTCGTTGGCGGTCACGTCTCGCCTCGCACGAAGCGCCACGGCACACCGCTCTCGCTCACCGCGCTTGGGTCGGACGCGTAGCGACCCATTGCGCGCAGCCCGTGTCGCACAGCACGACCGCGGGAGCGCGCATGCCCAGCGCACGCCGTGATCTCGCTCGCGGTGTCGGGCGCGTCGATCGGGCGCAGATCGACGACGCGCACAAACCACGACCACTCGCCCGATTCGGTCAGCCGCACATCAAGCGCGAGGCGTCCGCGCGTGTGGCGTCGGTCGTTGCCGCGTGTGCGTTCGCGCCATCGGTTCCAGTCGTCGGCGGTCACGCGCCGCGCCCCATCGCCACATCAACCAGGGCGCGTCGCTCCCACCTGCGAGCGCGGGGGCTGTCGGGTTCCAGCTGGACGGTGATGCGCGCGACGAGACGGCCCGCGGCGATGCGGTCGTCGTGCGAGAGCGTGTCTGCGCGCAGCAGGTCGCGGAGCGCGGTGCGGCCCGCGAGGAGCTCGGCGCGGACGTGGGCGGCAAGGGCGTCAAGGCTCACGTGCTGCGCTCCCCGGCCTTCCAAGCCGCGACCAGCGCCGCCTCTGCCAAGCTCTCCTCCCCGAACGCGCGGCGCACTACCTCGTGCCTGTACGTCCGCTCGGCGTCTGCCGTGGGTCGCTTGCCCGAGGGGCCGATGCCCTGCCCGTCGAGGTCGTGCGTGTCGGCGATCTGCGACCGCTCGCGCGTGCCGAGGTACAGCCCGACGAGCGAGCGCATCACCGAGGGGCGAGGGCCGAAGCGGTGGGCCACATCGAGCGCGCGGCGTGCGCTGGCGAGGCGGCGCTTCGCCTTGGCGTACGCGACCCGCGCGGCCTTGAACGCGTCGCCTGCTTTCTCCTCCTTCCGCAGCACGGCGTGCTCGTGGACCGAGAGCGCCTCCGATGCCGCACGCTCGCCCTCGCGCGCTGCCACCCACCGGCCGACCGCGTCGCGGAGGGCCTCGTCGCTGAGCTCGCGCATCACTTGGGCGCGCCTTCGCGGATGCTCCTTGCGATGCCTTCGACGCGATCGGCAGCAAGCACTGCGCGCAAACCCGCGGTGATCCAACTATCGCATTGCGCAAGGTTGTCGCGGAAACTCTTCGCTTCGTCGTCCGCAACCACGGCGCACCGCTCCGTCTCCGCTGCCACCCGCTCGGATGCGAAGAGCTCGTCTGGACCAACCAACTCCTTCAGGTACGGAACCGTGTGTGCCGCCCATTGCGTCGCAATCAAGTGCTGATCGCGAGCCACGAACAAACCCGCGAGCGTCTGCACTTCGTATTGACCGTTGGGCAGAGCAACAATCGGCACCACGTGCACCACCCCCGCCGCATCCTTCACGCGCCACGCTGTCGGTGCCATCACAATCCCTCCAGTTCTTCCGCAAGATGCCTGATCTCGCCCTCTTCACGCTCGAGGCGCGTCATTAGCGCGGCGTGGTCAACGCGAGAACGTGCCCGGCTTTCCTCGATGCCATCCAGCGCGCGCGGGCACTGCTCAGCGAATCGCCGCACGGCCGCCTCGACCGCTTCCGCCTCGGTCGGCGCGCGGTGATGCTCGCCAAACACCTGCGCCACCCACTCGCCGCCGTGCTCGTACGTAATCGGAGCGCCCCACGGGGGGTTGCCGTAGCCGATGTATTTGCACAGCAACTCCGCCAAGCGCGCGAGCCGTCTCCGCGCAGGCGTATCGGTCTTCTCGTCTACCATCACACCCCTCCCTGTTTCGCTGCCACCCACACGATCGCCGCCCGTTCCAACTCCGCGCTACCCCAATCGCGTGCAAGCCCCCGTTCACCACCCTTCGCGCGCCAGTCGGCCCAGCGCTGCCGCCCCCCGCAGTCTACCGCGTACGCTTCGGGCAGGTGGATGTGGTACTGCAACCGCCCGTGCTTGTCGTGCTTCGGCCGCGCCTCGCAGCCGCGGTCAGCAACCCACTGGACGATCGCGCGCACGTCGGGTGTGAGGCGGCGCAGCACGCGCTCGAGCTGGCGGCCCACCTCCACGCGCGACTCCAGCCGGGCGACGGTCTCAACGGGCGCTTCCTCCTTCGCGTATCGCGCGGCCGGGTCGAGGTCGATCGCGCGAACCGATGAGCACGCGAACCACGCCGCGAGCAATGCGCCGTCGCGGTACAGCGTGTCGAGCGCGTGCGCTGCGTGACGCTCGGGGTTCGGCCGCACGGTGTGCCGCGCGTAGTTCGCCCACACCTTGCCGCACGCGCACTCCGCTGTCTGGCCTACCGCGAGCTTGCCGCGCAGGTCGTCGCACGCGTTGCAGTGGATCGCTTCAGTTCGCATTGAGCACCTCCGTCAGCTTGAGCCTCAGCGCCTTTGCCAGCCCCTTCGGCCAGCGCGTCGCAAGCGGTGGCGGCATCCGCACGATGCGCCCTGCGCGCCACCCGCAGCACGCCACCAGCGGGCGGAATGGGCCGTCGTTGCCGCCAGCGGCCACCGAGACGATCCACCCATCGCCGACCGCCATCACCCGGACGTCGTACCAGCGCGCACCGTGGGAGAACGAGAAGGAGGCGGTCATCGTGCGGATCTTCGGGGTCTCAGTTCGCATCGCTACCTCCCCACCACATCGGAGCCTTGGGCCTGCGTCCTACCAGCTTCGCCGCAACGAGAGCGCCGATGCCGCTTGCCGCGCACGACAGGCCCTTGACCGTCGCCTCTGTCGAAAGCGACCCAATGACGCTGACCGCGAACTTCGCCCACGGCGTCCCGTCGCCGGGCGTTCCCTGCTTGGACTGCGCCAACACCGCAACGTCTTGGTACAGCTTTGCCGCAGCAAGATGCAGCGCCGCCGAACGCACCAGCTTCTTGCGCGCCTGACGGTTGAGCCCCTTGCGCTTCGCCCTTGATCGAACCCGCAGACTACGCATCGCTCGCCTCCTTCGTTTCGCGCCACGGCCCGTCGGGGATCTCGCGCACGGCGGCGCGGCGTTGCGCGCGAGCGCCGGGCGAGCACCACTTCGCAAGCTCTGCCACGAGCGCCGCATTCCCCGCGTACCACGCCTTCGACGGCTCGTCGTCGCACTCGGCAAGCCGGTCGCGCTCCCACCACGCAAGCCGCAAGCGGAGTTGCGCGCGGGTGATCGGGGGCGCGAGGGTGTAGCCGGTGCCCTCGCAGTCGGGGCAGTCGTCCCACCCCGTGAGGTCCAGCCCATCACGCACCTCTGAGGGCGACGCGTTGAAGTCAACCACCTCGCGGCGAGCACACGCCTCACACGTCCGCTTGTGCGCCTCGTCGCGCCACAGCTTGCGGCGGTAGGCGAGCAGTTCGTCAGCGGTTGCGGTGTCCCAAGTCGTAGGACCACTGCCGCCTGATTCGCTCACCCACAGCGTTGCAGCCATGTCTCGCCAGTCTCCGATGGTTGGCATCTGATCCGATGGAAAGTCCGCAGCCCAAGGCTCGTAGCGCATGGGTGCGAAGATCCGACGCAATGCCGCTTCGCTCAGCTCCCGCAACGCAACAGTGCTCCGCGGCGTCTGCGCCTCCAGCATCTCGACGGTTGCGCCCGCAGGGAGGCGCACCCAGTTCGCGCCGTCGCGGGAGGCTTCCATCTGGAACGAGAGCTCACCGCCGCCCGGGTTGGCAACCGCCCGCACGACGACGCCCGTTCGGTCGCGGTCGCGTGACCAATCCACCCCGAGGATGGCGCGGCCGGCAAGGCTATCAGCGGCCCGTGGCGCGACCATGCGCACGAACTCCTCCAACGACGGAGGCGGCTGGCGTACCGCATTCGCCCGCAACGCCGCCTCCGCGCGCCGCAAGTCTGCCACTGTCAGCGGGCGCGGCGTCTCTTCGTCTATCCAGCGCAGCATCCAGCGTGTGCTCTGCGCGGTGCCGCTTGCCAGTTTCGCGACGGCATTGGTGACGGCTTGGCGAGGGGGATCGCTGCGCTGCCACGATTCGATCTCCCTCCCCGATTCGTCGCGCACGAACTCCGCATACCGGTCGTCGCCGACAAAGCAGAAGACAGCGGAGCGCCAGGGAGCGTCCGATTCCTGACGCAGTTCCACCGGGCCACGCAAAGGCGAGATCACGCCAGCCACGAGCGGCAATCCAGGCGGGTTGCCCGCTGCCTCGCACCACACACCCGTCGCCTCGCCCGGCTGCACAAGCTCGACGCGCGCGCCTTGGAAGTACGTGCCGGATTCGTCCCACGCAACCGAGGTGCCGAAGCGCCCGCCCGCGTCTTCGGCAAACTCCGTCCACTGCGCGTGCGTGACGTGGATCGCATCGGGCTGGCGCGCGGTGTTGTCTTCGTACCGCGCGAGCGCCTCGACCAGCCGCTCGACTGTGAGCGGTACGTCTTCGGGGAGCGCACCGATTCGCGTGTCACCTGCCGCCATCGCTCGCCTCCATCTCCCCGCACACCCTGACCGCCCTGTTGATCACGCCTGCCCCACGCGGTCGCGCCGAGCCAGCCCCACGCCTGCGCGCAGTTTGTCGTGTGCGTCGCGCTGGGTGATGTCCTCTTGCAGCGACTTGATGAGAGAGCGTTGCGATTCGATGAGCGCCTCGCTGGACGCACGGAGCACCGAGGCAGCGATGCTATCGAACATCGCCATCCCGACGCGCGCCGCCAGTGCAACCAGCACCAACACCGTGAGCGTGTCCTTGCGGACAGCCGCGCGGTAGAACGCAAACGGCGCGGCGATCAGCGTCGCAATCAGCATCGTGCGCTCCAGCCAATTCACCACGCGGCCCATTCGCTTCATCGTCGCTTCTGCTTGCTGCAAGTCCATCGCCCGCCTCCATCAATCCGAGTTCAACCACGTCAGAATCCCTTCGAGCGGCATGTTGCCGTGCTCGCTCTCCAGCCTGTCCAGCCCGTTCGCACCGGGCAGCGGCGTCGCGATCACGTGCACCCACGCCTCGTGCGAAGCCTCGCGCTTCGTGCGGTCCACGGTCAGCGTGAAGTATTCGAGCGCGTTGGCGATGAGCGCATCGATCTTGTCCGCGCGTTCGGCGTCCACGTCTTCGTTCCACGACCCATCGAAGCAGCCGCCCAGCTTGTCAGACAGCGCGGCTCCGTGCGCAAGCGGCACGAGGTAGCCTTCGACCTCGGGGTGCGAGCACATGTGCCCGTTGGTCTGGTTGCTGTACCGCACCCCCGTCGCGACCTTGACGATCAACCACGCGTCGTCGGTATCCCACAAGTGGACCGTCGTCATCATCCCCTCCACGTGAACTGCAACACTTCCAGCTTCGCCGCTTCGGCCAGTGCGATCGTGCGCTCCGTGCCGTGCGTGATCCTGTCCGCAGGCCGCGCATCCAACAGCGCAACCACCTTGGGATTGCGAGGTGCGAACTCCGTAATCATCGCCTCGTTGCGGTGAATCGGTCGCTCCTTGGGCGACCACACCGAGACAGCGGCGCACCACTTCCGCGTTCTGATTTCGTGTTCGCCCTTGTAGAACGAGACCAGCCCCGACTGCGCGCAATACACCGCGATGTGCGTGTCCAACTCAACCGACACCAGCCGCGCGGCATGGTCGCCGCCCGCCGCGTCCCCCGTCACGATGGCATGCGCATTGATCGCACGGTACACCCCGGCGATGATCCCGCACGCCCACGCCATCGCACGCGGGCAGTTGCCGATGGTGCGCTTGCTGGTGACGAGGATGGGGCTGTTCACAGCACGTCCCGCGGGATCGCGTCGCCCATCGTGAGGCCGTGTTCGGTGCGGCGAATCACGTCTTTGGTGACAAGCTCTTCGACCGCGTCAAGCCCGCCTTTCCACGGGCCCACACCCATCTCGCCGTACTCATTCACGAACTCCTCTGCGGTGAAGTGGTCGCACCCCGCCGTGAGGCACACGAGCGTGACGGTGATGTTCCGGCACTTCACGTCGCGCGGGTCTTGCGGCCCTCGCGCGGCGCACTCAGCCGCGATCACCTTGAGCCTTTGCTCCAGCGTCCCATTCGTTTCAGGGTCCCACACCATCGTCCCAACCTCCAATCCAACCCTACGCCAACCTGTCACGCATCCCAACTATTGGACCCAATTGCACGCGCGGGTTGGAAGGTCAACCGTCACGCATCCAAGCCCAATGCTGCGCGCTCTCCGTGCCGCTTGTGGTCCAGCGCAAGCCACCTTCGCCGCGCTGCCACGTCACCATCCAATCGTGCCCCGCGCGTCGGATCTGGACGGCCAGCGTACGCGCGCCGCACCGCCACCACGCGCTTGCCACGTCGTGCGCAACGCCCTGGCTGAAGGGCTCGACGTACCCGTTGACCTCGCAGCGGATCACGCGCAGCACGCTCGCGAGCTCGGCGGCGAGGGCGTGGTGGCGGGCTGCGTAATTGAGGGGTGCGGCGCTCACGAGCCCTCCTTGATGCGGTAGGCGATGCTGTCCTCCGGGGCCAAACCCTCGGCTTCCATGCACGCAGCGATGAGAGAGCCGCGCTCTCGCTCATACTCGTGCACGCATCGCCGGTGGTGATCGACCACCGTCTGAAGGATCGCTCCAAGCATGACCGCAGGGCCTTCTGCCGCGACCGCAAACGACGCGTTCTCAACGCCCGCGTGGACGCGGTAGCCGTCGTCTTCGCGCACCACTCGGATGCCGTGGCCGAACTCGCGAATGATGGTCGGCTCGCTCATTTGCCCACCGCCATTCGGATGAGGTGCTTGTTCGCGCGGATGACCCACGCCGCTTCCTCGCGCCCCGCCCTCTTCGACTCGTCGGTGATCTCGTCTTCGGCCATCGCGGCGCACGCTTCAATGAGGGCGTCGATCAACTCCTCCAAGTCGTCGGGCATCAGCGCATCCTGCTCGTCCCTCACGCGGGCGCGCGCCTTCTCCAACTCTTCATCGTAGCAATCAGACATCGTCGTCGCCTCCTTGTCGCTCACGTCACCACCAGTCCTTGCCGCTTCGCCCAGCGTCGCAGCTCTGAACGCACCGCACGGTTCTCGTCGCACGCGCCGAGCAGCGCGAACGCCTCGTCGGCAAGGCGCTGGACGCGCGCAAGCTGCTCCCGCTTCTGCTCTTCGGTCGGCTCGTCAGTCGTCGCAATCAGCATCGCCCGCCTCCCAACTTCGCGCGAATCTGTGCGGCCAGTGCGTCGGCCTCACGGAGCGACACGCTCGTGTTGCTGATGCTGTTGCGGGGCGACCATAGATTCACCTCGGGGCCATGGGCACCTTGCCGCGCATCCACCGCACACCGTCCGCATGATACAAAGCCGCGCTGCTCAATCGCCGACGCGATAGTGCGCATGTCGTCGGCGGTGCCTTCGATGTCTGCGCCGTTGATGCGCCGCCCGTTGCGCTCGATTACGTACCAACCCTCAAACGAACCCTCGTTGCACTCCAGCATCACGCAACCTCCCTTCGTCCCAGCCAATTCCCAACCGCCCCGCGCACGTCCGCGACCGACCGCCGCGCGTACACGACCGGCAACCCCAGCCGCGCAGCCTCGCCCCGCACGTGGTTGCGCAGCGCGTGGCTCACGTAGTCTGTCAGCACCACCACCACGTCGACCGTGGGGAGCGCGCGTTTCAGATCGCCGGGCTTGCGCCCTGTCCAGTGCGCCGCGACCGTCACGCCCAGCTCGCCAAGCGCGCGCACGATTGGGTCGACGTAGTCCGCGCCGATGAGCAGGGCGATCACCACGTCACCTCAATCTCGCATCCCCACACTCGCGCGCCCTCGCTGCGCTGCTCGTAGACCCACGACAGATACCGCGCGTCGCGCTCGTTCTTCACGCCCAGCCACGCCGCGATTGCGTCCTGCACGTGTTTGAACGAACCGTCGAGGTTACCGGGGTCGAGCCGCGCGGGAGCGACGCGCGTAAATCGCATGTGCCACCCTCCAACCTCGGGCGACGGCGGGCGCTGCGCTGTGCGCACCATGCTCGCAACCGCGGCCACGACGGCTTGCTGCGCCTTGTTGCGCCTGTGCCGTTCCATGTGGTGCTCGCGCGCGTTGCTCTCGCTCACCAGCTTGACCGGCACGCGCAGCACAACCGAGCGCTCGGAGCAACGGGCCTCGGCGCGGATGAGCACGGGCGGTGCTGACACGCGAATGCCTTTGGGTGCAGCGCTCATCTGGTGCCTTCCAATTCCTGGTGAAGTTCGTGGTCGAATGGGGCGATCGCGTGGCGGATCGGATGCCCGCCGACCCACAACGCAGCCAAGCCAGACTGGTGTTTGCAGGGGTTGTCGGGCCAGCTGTAGTTCTCGCGAACGCATGCGTTGCAAAGGGACGGACTCGACCCGCCGACAGCAGCGGCGAACTCGTACGGATACGTCTCCGAAATCACTGCCGAGGCGCGCACGTAGTACCCGTCACCGTCCACGAGGCACAGCGCGATGCTCACCCACGCATCCGGCCTCGCCCACTCCCGCGCCTCAACCCTGCGGCCACGCAACACCGCTTCGACTGCGGCAAGCTCTTGTGCGTACGTGCGGATGGCGGTCATTGCGCACCTCGCGCGGCTTCCTGCTTGGTGAGCGGCCAACCCATCTCCGTGCACTCGGGCGGCGACAGGTAGTTCAGGCACGCGCTTGGCACGACATGGCCCGCGTCGTTCGTGATTGGATCGCCCGGTCGCGCGTATCGCGTCTCATACATCTTGATCCTGAGCCTTTGCCAAGCGCGAGCGCCGCGCGTGTCGGGGTCGTCGTCGCACGTGCACACGCTGCCAGCGGCGCACCACAGCTCGTGGTCGACGACGTCCACCGGCGCGACCTCGCGGCGTTTCCGCCACCCGCTCACCACTGCCGCGAAGGCAGCCCCCGCGATCATCACGCACGCGATCACAGGCATCCCTCCCCCGCCGCCAACACCCGCGCTTCGTCCTCGGGCAACCGCGGCGGCTTGTGCGTCCCGAGGTCGTACACGCACGGCGCGCACAGCCAGCAATCGTCGTCCGCGTCGTACGTGCACACGCGCTGCTTACCGCACTCGTCGCACTGGCGGTCCGAGATGCGCCCCGCACGCTTCGGTTCGAGCCCGTGCTTGTGCGCTTCGAAAGCCTGTTGGTGCACGTGCTGCGCGCACTGCCCGTCCATCACCGGGAGGGCGGGGCACCACGGCCAGATGCAGGTCGCGTCACTCATCGCTGCCTCCATCGTCGCCGTTGACCACGCGCAGGTTGCGGCCGCGCTTGGGCACGGTTGGGATGTGCGTCTCGCCCTGGTAGCTCGCAGCCGCGCGCTCGTAGAACCGCGTGAGCTCGCCGTCCCAACCCACCTCGACCACGCACGTTGCGGCGTCGCGTTGCTTCGCAAGGTGGATCTCCACCACGTCCTTGGGCGCTTTGTCGTCGTACATGCTCGCGTGGTAGATGAGCAGCACAGCGTCCGCGTCCTGCTCGATCGAGCCAGATCCGCGCAGGTCACGCATGCGGGGGCGGTGATCGCTCTCGCGCTGCTCGGTGCCGCGGTTGAATTGCGCGAGCAGGATCACCGGGCAGTCGAGCTCCTTCGCGAGCTGCTTCGCGGTGCCCGTCACGTTGGAGAGGTGCTTGACCTCGTTGTCGCCCCGCGCGCCGCGCTCCTCCCCCACGATGTGAAGGTGATCGATCACCACGAGCGAGAGCGGTTGCTGCGCGTTGAGCGCCGTGGCGCGCGCGCGGATCTCGGACATCGCGAGCCGCGGGCTGTCGTCGATGTACATGCTCAGCTTGTCGAGCGTGTGCGTCGCGTGCGCGAGCGCATCGCCCTCGCCCGTGTCGAGTCGCTTGCGCAAGATCGCGCGCGCCCCAACCCCGGACTTGCCAGCGAGGAAGCGCGAGGCGAGGCTGCGACGGCTCATCTCCAGCGAGAAGTAGAGCGCGTGCCCACCGGCCTCCGCGGTCGCGAGCAGGGCGTTGCAGCCGAGCGCGGACTTTCCCCCGCCCGGTCGTGCCGCCACGACGTAGAGCGCGCCGCGGTCGAGCCCCTGCCCGTCGCCGATGGACTCGTCCAGGCTGGCGATCCCGAAGCGCGCGGCGCGCGGGCCGGTGTCGGCCTTGTCATACTGGTCCCACCACTCGGTGAGGATGTCGCGCATCGGCTTGACCGCGGCGTGCTGCTCTTGCTGCGTCGCCTTGCCGATCTCGCGAAGGATGTCGGTGCGCAACTCGGTCGCCGTCGCCCCCGCGGCGGCCTGTTGTTGGGCGATCGCGGTCGCGCGTTGGCAAGCACGAATGAGGGCGCGCGCTCCTTGCAGTTCCTTCAGCAGCGCGACCGCGGCCAGGAGTTGGGTGAGCCCCACCTCGTCACCGTAGAGCTGGTAGATCGGCCCCGTGAGCGCGGTCACGGTGTGCAGCCGGTCCATCCGGCGCAGCTCCTCCGTCACGGTCAGGTGGCCGACGTCCTCCCCGCGCTTGGAGAGGGCGGTGATGGCGTCCCACACGAGCGCGTGGCGGGGGTCGAAGAACGCCTCGCGGGTCAGCGATTGGGTGATCGCAAGTCCCTGGGCGTCTCGCAGGGTGCACGCCAGCACGCGGCGCTCAGCGAAGATGCTGGCGTAGTGCTCGATCGGATCGGTCTCTGTCGTCGTCATCATCGTGCGTTTCCTCCGAGGATCGGGCGCGGGACGTGGAGCACCGGCTTGGTGTCGGGCGGCGGCGGCGGTCCAAGCGGGCGGTAGCCGGGTTCGTGGAAGCGGGTGGGCGCGGACGTGTTGCCCTGGTTCGTGACCGGCTTCGGGCGACGAGCGGCCTCGTCCGCAGCCCGCTTGAGCCACGTCGCGAGGCCAGCACGCGAGTTCCATCGGCCGGGGTTGGACGCCAGCCACAAGCCTGCCCGCCGCACTTCGGCGAGCACGTCCACGCCGGGGTAAGCCCCATCGGCAGTGATCCGGTGCGCGAAGTCGCCAGGCCCCTCCACGACCACGCTCAGGGCCGAGTCAGCCGCGATCGCGTCGAACACTCGTCGAGCAAGTGAGCCCGCCATCGGCACCGGGTCGGGGAGCGGGGCGGGCTTGCTCCGCTTGGGCTTTGCCACCGCCGGGGGAGACGAGAGCACCAAGGTGGTGGGGGGTGCCGTCACGGCTGTGTCCGTGACGCTCTCCTTCCCACTCTCCTCTCCTCTATTCTCTTCTCTCTCTTCTACTCTAGAGCCCGTGACGGCCGTGACGCTGCCTGTGACGGAGCCAGAATCGCTTGTGCCTACGGGGCGTTCGGTGACCACATGCGCCGTGACGGTATCCTGTGACGCGTCACGGGTTGCCCGTTCGCCGTCACGGATTGACCCGTTCGCATCCGTGACGCTGCCTGTGACGGAGCCGTGACGCTCACCCGTGACGGGTGCTGTGACGGTCCCGTTCGCGCGACGTTCGCGGTACGCCTTCGCGCGGTCGGCCGGGCTCTTGCCCCCGCGCGATCCGGAGCCCTGGGGCGCGGTGCCGTCGGTGCCCACGCCCACGCGCTGGGGGACGAACACGCCGCGGTCGGTCGCTGTCACGATGCCTTTGCGCGTGAGCTCGCGCAGCCCGTCGAGCGCGAGCGGGTCACGGTGGCAGAGCGCCGTCACGAGTTCGTCGTTCGTGTCGCCGTCGTTGCGCGCAACCCACCCCTCAGGGTCAGACGCATCGAAGAGCCGCACCCACACGCCGAGCGCGAACAGAGAGCACGTCGCGAGCACGGGCCCGCCAGTGATGCCGTGCGGGAGCTTGAGCCACTGCATCAGCGGCCCTCCTTCGACCAGTCACGGGGCGCGTGTCCCGCTCGGGCGTGCTCATCGAGCAGACTGATTGCGTGGTTTGCGCTGAACGAACGCCTGCACAGGCGACGAACCTCGTCGTAAGGGACGGCGTGCCTGAGCGCCTGCTTCGCGCTCCGGTAGACGAAGTGCCACTCGACCGGCCAGCGGCCTTCGAGCGCGTCGGCCAGCGCGGTAATCTGCGCGTCCGTGGGCCAGTGATACGCGATCATCACGCCGCCCCCGCGCTCTCTTGCCGCCACCGCGCGCGCACCTTGTCGAGCTCGCCGCGCGCCTCACCGCACGCTTCGCTGAGCGTCTCGCCCGTGCCGTCAGCGACCAATGCGCCACCGACAGCGCGGCGGATCGCGACCGCCCACCACGTCACGACGACGCCGCTGTCGAGCTTCTCGCCCGGCGGTGTGACGTGCAGCACGAAGCGCGCGCCGACGTGCGCTGAGAGATCGTCGGCCGTCATCCCGCCTCCCGGTCAAAGAGGCTGCGTTGCTTGCGCCCCGCGCTCGACGCCGCTTCGAGGTTGCGGACGGCCTGTTGGTAGTAGCTGGCCTTGAGCTCGGCACCGACGAACCGGCGGCCCTCGTGCAGCGCCACGTGGCCCGTCGTTCCGATCCCCGCGAACGGGTCGAGGATCACGTCGCCCGGGTTGCTCCACAAACCGATGCAGCGCTCGACCACATCCAGCTGGAGCGGGCAGATATGCCTCTCGTCGTCGTGCTCGCGCGCGCTCTGGTATTGCAGCGTGCGCGTCGGGTTCACGTCGGTCCACACGGGCGACGCCCACTTCTGCCAGCGGTCCACCGAGAACGATTCATTCGTGTGCGTGACCGGCTCGGGGTTCGTGCCTGGACGGCGAAACACCACCACGTAATCAGCGATGCCCTGACGGCTCATGGCCGAGTCTTTCTTGATCTGCTTGTGCAGCAGACCGAGCGCCTTGGTGCGCTGCATCGCAGTCACGGGGTCTTTCCAGATGCAGACCTCGCTGTGATAGATCCAGCCAGCGCCCTCGAATGCGCGGATGGTCTCGCCGCGGAAGTCGCGCAGGCCGATGTGCCCATCGCGCTCCTTGACCGTGGGCAAGATCATCACGTGCACCGCACACAGCCGCCCCGGCATGGTCACGCGCATCCACTCAGGCAAGAGAAACCCGAGGTGCTCGAAGAACTCCGCGTGCGAGCGCACGTTGCCCATGTCCCGCGGGCTGTTGCTGTACGTGTACAGCAACGCGAATGGGATCGAGGTGACCGTGAGGTGCACGCTCGCATCCGGGAGGGCGCGCATCACGTCCACGTTGTCGCCGTGGTACAGCGCGAACTCGTCGCGCACCGTCTCGTGCAGGATCTTCGTCACCATCACACCACCTCGGAGCGAAGCCAACGCGGCACGGTCAGCGTGCACGCAGGCGAGTAGTCATTCGTTTCGCGGGTCGCCCCGCGGACTGCTGTGCGCACGAACTCGTGCGTCTCTGCTGCAAGCGCCGAGGCCATCGCCTTTGCGTCCGCTTCCTTGCGAGTGAGATTCGCCACGACCGCGCCTTCGAGGTCGGAGACGAACAAGTGCACGTCGACGGGGCTGCGCTGGCCGAACCGCCACGACCGCCGCACGGCCTGGTAGTACGCCTCCCACGAGTCGGTCACGCCCACGAACGCCTGCTTGCACGCGTGCTGCCAGTTGAGCCCAAACCCTGCGATGCTCGGCTTGGTGACGATCACGCGGTGAGTGCCGCGCGCGAACGCCACGAGCGCAGCCTCTTTCGCCTCTGGCTCCATCGAGCCTGTGACCTCGATCGCGTCGGGGATTGCGCGGGCGAGCGCGTTGCTCTCGGCGTTGAGGTCACACCACACAACCCACGGATCGTCGCTCGCGTTGACCAGCGCGGCGCACTTGCTCACGCGCTGCGTGATGGTTCCGCGCCGCGCGTCCCTGCGCTCCTGCAACGTGCGAGCGTCGTCCACGAACAGCGCACCGAGCTCGCGATTCACCACGCGGTCCGTCGCCACAACGTGCTGGTGAACGCGCAGCGGCGGGAGATCGTATCCCGCGTCGTCGTGCCCGAGATCCGAGGGCTTGCGCACAAGCGCGCCCCACGAAGAGACCCACTTCCAAAACAGCGCGCGAGCGTGGCCCTTCAATCGCCACTTCGACGTGTCGCCGCCATCGTGCGTGAAGAATTCCGCGAGCATCTCGGAGCGCGAACAGATGCCCAAGAACTCCGCGTGCGTGCCCAACTCCACCCAATCGTTGGGTGCGGGCGTCGCGGTCGTGCACAGCTTCCACGGCGTGCGCGAGAACGCTTCAAGCAACATCGCGAGCGTCTTCGTGTCGTGGTGCTTGATGCAGCTCGACTCGTCGAGCACGACCGCTCCGAACGCGGCGGGGTCGAACAAGTGCAGTCGCTCGTAGTTCGTGATGACGATCTTCGCATCGCCGGCGTCGGACTGGTCTCGGCACGCTCGGGCCAGGTGTCCGAAGCCCATCGACGCAATCTCGTCGAGGCTCTGTTGTGCGACCGCGAGCGGCGTAAGCGCGATCACGCGCGCAGGCACGCACCGCGCCCACTCGCCCCACATACGCGTCTTGCCAAGGCCTGTGTCAGCGAAGATGGCGGAACGCCCACGACGCAGCGACCACGTCACGAGATCGCGCTGGTGGGGGAAGAGCGACGCAGTGAGCGACGGCACATCCGAGAGTCCGGCCGGTGGCGTGATGGCCAGCTTGCGCGTGACGAAGTCGTTGTAATTCGAGCGCATCATTCCTCCTCCCCAAACCCAAACCCCACGGGCGCAGCCTCGGCACCGCGCAACAACTCGCGCCCCGCACCCCAAGCGGAAACCGCCACCAGCGCGCGCCCCTCGATCGCGTCCGCATCCCGCACCCTGGCGAGCGCGTGGCCCGCCGAGAGCACGAGCGCGCGCAGTCTCGACGGCGTTAGCGGCCCGAACGAGTCGCGGTGCACGCGCCCAACAGGCACGCCCAACGCTTCGGCGCAGCGCACGCCGTACGCGCGAAGATGCGCTGCGTGCTCGCAGTCACCAGGGAGCGCGGCGAGGAGCGAGAGCGCAGTGATCGCGGAGCTGGTGAGCGCGCCAATCCCAGCGCGGTCGGTGTCGCGAAGGCGGTACGTCATCGCGAACCGCCTTCCAACTCGCGAGCGAGGTCGTGGTTGAAACTGTTTTTGCAGCGCGCAACCGGATGCCCGCCGATCCACAGCGCAGCGAGTCCGAGTTGGTGCACGCATGGGTTGTCCCAATACACGGCGCAGGCGAAGCACTCCGAAGGGAGATAGCCGCCGACAAAGACGCCGGTTCGAGACCGGCTCATCCTGCCGAACAGGGCGTAACCGTCGTTCGACGTCAGGCTCAGTCCGAGCCGCTTCCACCTCTCCGGCCGCGCCCACTCCCGCGCCTCAACGCGACGGGGGCGCAGCACAGCTTCAACCGCGGCCAGCTCTTGCGCGTACGTACGGAGCGCGGTCATCGTGCGCCGCCCTTCGCGAAGTGCGCCACGGTGTCGGCCTTGCGCGGGACGCCGCGCGCGTACTCGGTCGCGAGTTGCTCCGCGAGTTCATCGAGCACGCCAGCCGTGTATGCATCGTTCGTCCCCGTGGCTACGAAGCGCGCGAGCGCCTTCGCTTTGATCCACGCGACGATGAGTTTGCGATCGTACGTCACCACGTCATCGACCGACGGAGCCGCAGTGCGCGGCGTCGAGTCCTTGCGCTTGCCCATCACACACCTCCCGCGAGCGTCGCCCGCACCACGTCCCAAGCGCCGGGGTTGGCGCACAGCGCTTCGAGCAAATCAGGCGACACGAGCCCAGCAAGCGCGTGCCAGCGGTCAGCTTCTTGGGACGACACGCCGATACCCGCGGCGAGCTCGGCCACCATGCCGTGATCGAGCATCCCCGCAGGGTCGTGCTCCGAGAGCTGCACCCACGCGGGCATCATCGCGGGGTCGTACTCCGCCTCGGGGTACAGCTCGCAGATACGGTTGCCGACGTCCGTGCAAGACATGCCGCGCGCCTCGCGAGCTGTGCGAATAGCTGCGCCGAGGGCGTCATAGTTGGGGGTCATCGTGCGGCCTCGTGAGCGCGCTCGCGCATCGACTCGAAGTGGTCCGCGTCGAGAAATTCGTTGTCTTCGGCAATGATCTCGGGGGGCAACATGCACTCGTCCGTGCCGCACTCGGGGCACCCGCCGCACTGAGGACACGGAGCGCCGCAGTCGAAGAAGCTGCACGCGGCGGTCATCGCGCCCCCACGTAAGCGCCCAGCACTGCGCGCTGCTGCGTCGTCAAAGCGTGTGCGCAGCGCTCAAGTACGCGTTGTGCGTACCGCACCGCAGC
>ERZ869925.466-NODE-466-length-29808-cov-5.526602_pt1 | contig 29808 bp, 45 predicted proteins | sample MGYA00579311_ERZ869925 | MGnify/ENA primary metagenome ERZ869925 (study PRJEB32216, sample SAMN09231817) | wastewater metagenome | place: USA: Maryland | collected 2016-07-30 | study: EMG produced TPA metagenomics assembly of the PRJNA472060 data set (Reclaimed...
GATCAAAGAACGGCTGATCAGGGAGCGGATCTTTTGGCCGTCCTGTTTCAGTTCTTTTTCCTGAAATCCAGGAATGGGATACGGGCAGTTTTCCCATTGTTCCGCTGCGGTCTTCACGTTCTTTTCGCTGGCACCGAATCCGCCAAAGAAGAGAACGCCGCCAAGTTCTTCAAAGTTGGCATCGCCGTTCAAAACGTAAAATGGGGGCGCGGGAAACGGAAGTTCGATCTTGTTTCCGCCTTCCATGTTTTCCTGAAATGCGTCTTGTGCTTTTTCTGGTATTTTAACTGTCATGAATGATTTTCCTTATATGGTTGAATAGGTTTGAATAATGGTTGAATGATCGTGGGTTATTTGTTTATGCAGTTCCTCCTTTAGAAACTATAGGCGAGATCCCAGTTCCGGTTGATGCCCTGTTCGTCGAACTTTCGGCGAAGGGACAGGATCGCAGCGCGATCACGAACGGGATAAGGTCGGCCCCGAAAAGCGCGAACTCCGCCGGGCCATTCAAAGATCGTCCAGTTGTTATCCTTCAGCCATTGAATTGCGATCTGCGCTTCGTCGTGGCTGAATGTCTTCTCCTGGATCGGGCGTGTGCGGGCTGTCCATCCGTGGGGAAACTTCTTCAAGCGCCAGACATCCCCATCCAGCAGGATGTCAATGCGCGTGATCTTTCCACGCAGGGCACGGCCTTTCGAACGACTCGCCATTTCAACAGTGAAGCCTTCCTTCTCGAACCCGGCAAGCAACGCGGGGATCGAGGCTTCATCGATATAATCCTCGATGTCACATGGACCGGCATCATACGCATCGAAGCCCTCGAACCACTTGCGGACAAGAACGCCGCGAGCGCCGCAGGCTTCAAGATCGATACGGGTAACATGGGTGGACTTCACTGTTTGCACAACAGGTTAAAGGTTTAGAAACAAAAAAAACAAAGCCCCTGATTTCTCAGGGGCTTTGGACTTACTTGGTTAAGTTTTTACTATGCTGGCATAAATCCGAGGTTTACCATGCTTGCGCCGATGCGTTTGACTTTCGCGGATACTGCCTGTTCGCTGATAGCCATCTTGCGGGCGATCTCGGTCTGGTTGTATCCCATTGCCAGCAAGGTGACAACCTGTTGATATTCGGGAGCCAGTTGAGCGATGACCGCCTTCAACTCTGCGGAAATTTCATGGTTGACAACTTCATCTTCCGCGGAGAGATTGTTCATGAAGTCCGCGTCATCATCTTCCTTTGGTTCGACGCGATAGTTGTAGGTTCGCTTCTTGTTCATGAATTCGCTTGCGGCCCAGTCGGCACGTTGTAACATGCGGGCGAGGGAGTCGGTCGGGTCTGACTTGGTCAGGATGGCTTCGACCATTGCGCCGTACACGTCATCGGCTTCCATTGGGTCATCGGCATAGCGGGCGGCTTTTGCGCGAAGGTGCGGCTCGATCTCTGTGATGAGTTCGGCAAGTGCGGGGATATTGGCTTTGTTGATCTGTGTGGGGGAGGTGGTGCGTGCCTTGCCGGTTGTGGCATAGCGTTTTGTGTTATACCGCGAGGAGCATTCACGGCATTTGTTTTGGCGTCCGTCGCTTCTGCGGCTGGACTTGTTGAAGTCGTTCAGGTCTTTAGGGAGCTTGCAGGATGAGCATTTCTTGGTTTCCATTTCATTTCTCCGGTCTTGGAATTTTGGTGTCCCTGCTGGTACAGGTCGGCCAATACTCGTATTATACTAGTTGTGGTCAGGTTGTCAAGGTTTTTGGGGGAATTGATTTTTCCCTCCCATCTGTAGTATACTAGTGCAATATGACTGAGAAGAAGAAGACACGGTTGAAGTTCCGCGTCAAGGAGATCCTTGCGCACAAGAAGATGACCACGACCGAATTCGCGGCAAAGGCCGGCCTGCATTACAACACCGCCCTTGCCATTGTGAACAACAAGTATCAGCGGATCGGCATGGACACACTTGCGCAGATGTGCCTGGCGCTGGATGTTGAAGTGTCTCAGTTGTTCGATTGGGAGTAATAAATAACAGCCTGCGGTACCAGCCGCAGGCTGTCTTTGACTCCGTTCTATCAGGGGGCCGGCCTGAAAAGCTACGTGGCTCCGATACCGCCCAGCGATCATGACTGGTACGGCTGGAAGTTCTGGCTTTGGAATATGGCCGTGGAACATCTGATCGAAATACGCCATCTTTCCCACACACCGACCCTAAGAGTAAAGTTTTAACTAGTGAATATGATAGAATTTACATAATGGATTTTAAGTCTATTCTTTCGTTCCTTGTGGTCATATCCTGTATATCAAGCCCGGTCCTTGTCGCTCTTTGCGGCTGGCTGGGCTTTCTCTTTTTCTCCGAGAGATCCAAAAAGGGACGTGAGATCCAAAAGCTGGAAGCGCGTGTGGCTGTGATCTCGCGCACTGCATTAAACGCCATGCGTGAAGATTGGTTTGTCGAGATCCAGACCCCGACCTATGTCAGCGAATTGGAAGTAGAGTCAAAGTTCGTTTACCCGATGATGCGTTATCTCGGGTATCAGGCTGTGGATCTGCGAATGCGCGTCACTGTCGATATCCGGGTTGGCCGTCAGAATGTGAACGGGATCGCGGATTGGGTGGTTTACAAAAAAGACATTCCGTATATGATCATCGAAGCCAAGGAAAAGAATCAGCCTTTGAACTCGGATGCAAAGGAACAGGCGAGGTCGTATTGCTTTGCCCTCAATGCGCCGTTGTACATGCTCACAAACGGTCGTTCGATCCAGGTGTATCGACGCGGCGTGGACAGTGACATGATGATCTTTAATTCCGACATCGAGAAACTTCCCGATAACTGGCCGGAACTTTATCGGCTCATTGGTGCGGTTGAACTAGTGTAGAATGTTTTCATGATTTCCTCTGCCCATTTGAACCCATAGGGTGAGTCTCCGTGACAACTGACACAAAGCCCCGAAAGAAGAAAAGAAAGAAAGCGATCACCCGTTCCAAGCCCGGGCGGATCGAGAAGAAGGTCGGCACCGGTATCATCGAGATTCCGATCTCTGAACGCGCAGGCGATACCGAACGCGATGATAAGAAATCGATCAACTGGAAGGACGATCCGGAAATACTTCAAAGGCTTGCCCTTGTTGCAAGCCTGATGAATCAGAATTTCAATTCATGGGAAATTGCAGAGAAGACAAAAGTATCGATTTCCACCGCAAAACGTGACATTGGCCGGGTCCGTGAACTCTGGCGTGAGGATGCCAAGGAACGCCTGGCAAATACGACCGATGTCGCCATCGCGCAATACGGCTCTGTGATCCGGGATGCCAGTGAGCAGCTAAAAAAAGCGCCAGTGTCACTGAAAGCGCAGTTCATGAATGTGATCCTGCGTGCCCAGGAGCGTATCGACAAGGTCACCGGCATTGCAGACCCAACATCCCTGACAGGCCCAAATGGAGGTCCGATCCCAATACAAGTGACCGACATCAACAAGATCCGTGATGAACGCTGGGAAAAAGTTCAAGCCAGTATCGCAGCCCTCGCCCAGCAGGAAAAACCAAAGGAGAGTGATGGCACAGGAAGCACAACCAACCAGCAACCAGCTTAAGCTCGTGGAACTCGTAAAAGAATACAGCGATGACGTAACGCGCGGGGAACTTCAGGATATTCTGGAAGCGATCAAACTCCTGAAGGCCGGCTCTGGCTGGGGGCGGATCGAGATCGTCTATCTAAACTCAGAAATGAACGACGTTGATATAATCATCAAGAGAAAGAAGAAAAAACAACTCAATACTTAATTGCCCGACTGATGTCACTGAACACGGGGCAGACCCTGAAAAAGGTCTGCCCCGTGTTTTATTTTAATTTCAACCAAGGAGAACTACGCATGAAATTCAAGAAATTTGCAACCAGCATGTTTGTTATCAGTTTGATCGTGATCGCGTTTGCGGCCCCGACCATCGTGTCCGCCATGAGTGCGCCTGTCGGGGTGGAGAGTGTTGAACTCCTGGCCCCACAAATTTCAGCCCCCCAGGAACAGGAAGCCGACCTGCCCAACCTGTCGGACCTGGTGAAGACGGCGGGAAACCTTGGAGGCTTTGCCCTTCTGTTTGCCGCAGTGATCAATATCGGTAAAACCGTGCGTCCCAACCTATTCCCGAATGGCAGCTCACCAAAATATAACCTGGTCTTTGAATTACTCCTATTGATCGGACTTGTTACCGCGCAACTTACAGGAAAAGCGGATCTTGTCCCGATATTCGATAACCAGGCCGGCCTGATCGCCAATGGCATTACAGGTATTTTCGCGATCTTCTACCAGTTGTATATCTCCCGCATCGGACATGAAAACGTACTGGCAGGTTTCCCATTCATCGGTAAATCATATTCAAATCGGATTGCCGGCGGATTTGGTGAATTGATCGTGGATCAGGAAGAAGTCCCAGCAGGAACCCCCAAGGGGTAATCGGATTTATGAAATCAGGGCGCAGTGATCCTGCGCCCTTTTCATGGACATATCTATGACACCGTGGACTCCTGAACAGATCATTCAACTGGTTTCGATCATCGTTGGCGGAATGGTTACGGCCCTTCTGACCATTGGCGGCTGGATCGTTGTCTCCAAGCTGAACAAGGCAAATACCGATAAGGCAAAGGCTGAAGCGGGAGCAATCTACCAGAAAATGGCGGACGAATCTGCCCAGCGTGAGGAGAAATATCACAACGAGATCGAGGAACTGAAGAACACGATCTCAAAGTTACAGGATACGGTCGCCGACCTGACCGAAATTAACAAAAGAAAAGATGTCCTGATCGCCAACCAGGAAAAACGTATCGGCGAGTTGGAGCGTTCCAATTCCAATCTCGAACTTGAAATTCAGGCTCTTCGTAACAAGCGCAAATAATGTGTGAACCTAACACCCACGCTTACATTCCTCGTTGAATACCTCAATTTCCAGGAAGCGGTCGGAGACCCCGACGCCTCCTGGGAATTGTTCCAGTTAAAGCACCTTAACAATCCATCATTACTTGCCATTCTTTTGAAATCGCGTCAGATCGGTTTCTCCTGGCTGGCCGCGGCTGAGGCAGTGGCTGTTTCGTGCATCTATCCACGTTCCACCTGTATCTTTGTTTCGATCAATCAGGAGGAAGCTGCGGAAAAGATCAGGTACGCCAATGCAATACGGGAGGCGCTTGACCGTGACGTCCGTCCGAATCTGTTGATTGACAATCGCTTTGGTTTGGAATTGTCGAACGGGTCGCGTTTGATATCGCATCCCTGCCGCCCGATCCGTGGAAAGCCACGCGCTTATATCTACCTGGATGAGTTCGCGCATTACCCGAACGATGTGATCGTGTATCAGTCTGCGCTGCCTGCCTTATCCAAGGGCGGAACGATCCGAATCGGGTCATCTCCAATGGGCGCCCGTGGCCGCTTCTGGGAGATCTACACCGAGGCAATGCAGAAATATCCTGGTTATGTACGCGAGTCCATTCCCTGGTGGAAGGCATCGTACTTCTGCAAGGATCCGGCCCGGGCATTGATCGAAGCGGAAGCCATGCCAACCGAGGATCGCCTGCGTGCGTTCGCCACTCCGAGGCTGATCCAGATCATGGAGAACATGGTCCTCGAAGACTTCCAACAGGAATACGAATGCGCCTGGCTGGATGAGACAGTCTCATGGATCGACTGGGATCTGATCAAGCGTAACCAGGTATTGGCTGCGGAAGAGAAGCTCTGGTACCGCAAGGCTCGCGGACTGAACGAGGCGATGGCTGCTGTGAACGAAATTGCACAGGAGATCATTGACGGAAAGATCGAGCAGGCTCTTGTTGGCGGCATGGACATTGGCCGCCAGCGGGATACCACGGAGATCATCCTGTTGGGAACCAACAATTACACCAACGCCCTGCCATATCGTTTGCATATCTCACTCAGCAAAGCCGAGTTCGAAGCGCAGGAGGCAGTTGTCCGCAAGGTGCTTGACACCCTGCCTGTTACATCCTTCTTGATCGACAGCAACGGGATCGGTACGCAGCTTGCGGAGAACATGGAACGAGAGTTCCCGCAGGCTCAGGGAGTCGACTTTACGAATCAGACGAAGGAGCTTTGGGCAGTGGAGGCCAAGCTCCGAGCGCAGCGGGCGGAGGTTCCGATCCCGCTGGATCGCGACCTGATGTACCAGATCCATTCGATCCGCAGGACGGTCACGGCGGCGAAGAACTCACGGTACGACACCGAAGGCAACGAGAAGCACCATGCGGATATGTTCTGGGCATGGGCGCTTGCAATCTGGGCAGGCAAGACCGATGGATTGAACAGTGCGACCTTTGGAGATAACCCGCTAGTGGACCTGCGTTAGATAGGAAAAATCATGGCGAATTTTTTTGAAAGAGTATGGAGTGCATCAATGGCAGCTTATAAAGCCTTCCAGTCCAAATATACGACCAGCGATCAGCAGCAATTGCAGAATTTCATGAGCATTGATGCCCGCCGTCTGCGCTATTCCATCTTCGGGGCGATGTACGAGAACTCGGCTTATGACAGTGTGCATTCATGGGTGCAAAGCCTGAAAACCGACAAAGGCCTCTACAAATACATCCGTCCGATCTACAACCCTTCGTACCGTATTGGGGAGTTCTGGAAGGCGAAACTTCTCGGCGGCGAGCTTGATCCGCAGGCCGGCGACGGCATTACCGTGCCCTCCTGTTTGCCGATCCTGACCGAAAACGAGGAACTGCGGCCTGCCATTGCTCAAATTTGGCAGTGGTCAAATTGGCAGATCAAGAAGGATGTTTTTGGGTTATGGACACCTATACTGGGCGACGGGGTATTAAAAATTGTGGATGACCCGCTGCGTGAAAAGGTGTTCATCAAGTGGGTACACCCGAGCCGCCTGAAGGAAGCAGAGCTGGACGATTACGGGAATGTGAAGGGATATACCCTCGAATATGAGCGCCCGGACCCCAGAGACAACCGCTCCACAGGAACAGTTACCTACAAAGAGGTCGCCACACGGGACGGGGACAATGTCCACTATGCGACCTATTTGAACGGCGGCCTGTATGTATGGGACGACAACGAGGTGGCTGAATGGGACGTTCCGTATGGATTTGTTCCCATGGTCGTTCTTCAGCACAATGATGTAGGACTGGACTTCGGGTGGTCTGAACTGCATCCTGGTCTACCCAAGTTCAGAGAGATCGATGACCAGGCCTCAAAGCTGAATGACCAGATCCGTAAAGTGGTCGAAGCTCCGTTCCTGCTTGCTGGCGTACAGGACCCAAGCACAGCAAAAACCATCAAGGGCACAACCCAGACCAGGACTACGGAAAAGCCCCAGCCCGAACGCGCACAACAGAAATACCTGTACTCCAACGATGCGAACGCCAAGGCTCATTCCCTGGTTGCCAATCTGGATATCGTGGGTGTGGTTAAGAACATCGGCGAATTGCTAAAAGAGTTTGAGCGAGACTATCCTGAACTTCGTGTCGATCTTGCCAATGCGACCGGTGATATTTCTGGACGTGCCCTGCGGATCAACCGTTCCCCTGCGGTCGCAAAGGTCATGCAGCGCCGCCCGAATTATGACAATGCGATTGTCCGTATCCAGCAAATGGCAATTTCCATCGGTGGGTATCGCCAGTACGAAAATTTCGAGAAGTTCACTCTGGATAGTTTTTTTGATAAAAAACTGGACCATTCCATCGGTCCCCGCCCTGTGTTCGAAAATGATCCGATGGACAAGCTCGAAGAGGAGGGAACATTCCTCGACAATGTGAAAAAGGCAAAGGATGTAGGCATTCCGCTTCCGGTGTATCTCAAACAACAGGGATGGAGCGAGGAAAAGATCTCCGATATCGTGAATTCCGAGGAATACAAGCTGTCCCTCGATGCCCGCAAAAATGCCGTCGATGCTTCCCGTGCTGCACTGACCGAAGGAAATATGTCAAAGAAACCAGTGCCTCCCAAGGCTCAGGGTGGTAAGTAATGTCACTCAATCCTCTTGAACGGGCTGTACGGTCCGGGGTCAGGATGAACGATAAGATCGGTGCTTTGTTCGCGAAGCTCGGTACGGAGGCGCATCCTCGCGGGGATGTGCTTTCTGTTTATCGTACATCGCGCCTGGCACTCAGGTCGGCCCTCGCTGAACCCAATTCTCTATTGGCTGTTTCGGATGTGCTTCGAGGAATGCGCCGCGATCTGCAACGGGAGGTATCTGCGATCTTCACGGATGGGATTGCACTGGGCAACGACGAGGCCAAACGCCAACTTGATTACTACGGGACTGCTCCCGGCGCGCTGACGTTCTTGACCGAGGAAGCTCAGGCTTCGCTCGATGCTGTCATGGCCCGCTTTGATTCGCAGTCTGCGGCGATCCGCGCTTTGATCCTGACCGATGCGGATGTGACCCAAATCGTAGGGGATGAAGAGCGGACCGGTGTCATTTCTTCCGGTGATTTCATTGGGGCGGCTGCTTATTGGGCAACGTACCTAATTTGGAACGCCTTTGACGGAGCCATTCGCAGGAATCAGGCCGGCCTGGACTTCCAGAAGCAAGCGGTCGCGGCTATCGACGCCCGAACCACTGATTGTTGCCTGCGGGTACATGGGCAGATCCGTCCCTTTGATATGCCTTTCAAGTTGACCGGCACTCCCCGTTTTGCGGATGAGATGGACTGGCCGGGTTTTCACTGGTACTGCCGTACTTCCGCCGTTCTTTATCTCGCAGGGTACGATGACGGGATCACTGGCAAAATGCAGGACGCGGCGCAGTTCTTCCTTACGGAACGCGCGGCTGGCAGGACCCCTGATCGTGATCCTGCGAATGCTTTTTAATCCATGAAGAAGATCAAGTATTTCGATCTGGCAATGATCCCGATGTACTTTGGGTTCACCACGGACGCCAAAACGTTCAATCAGGAAATGCACCGGCTTGGGGTGGATGATCCACCATCATTCGTTGGGAACACGACAGCCCGCACTCATACGATTGTTAACAAGAAGACAGGCAGGACCGTTTGCATCGTATGCCTGGATACTTCCCGCTTGAACGGTGACAGGAATGCCATGCTTGCTTTACTGGTACACGAAGCTGTTCATGTGTGGCAGAATATCACGGAAGCAATGGGGACCGATCAATCAGATGAGGAATTTCAAGCGTATACAATCCAGTTTTTATCGCAGGTTATGTTCGACCAGGTATCCAAAAGGAGATAGCATGTCTTTAATTATTCCAGGAACGATTGATCGTGGACATTGTGCAGATTGTTTTTTTTATGAGAATGGGCTTATGCAATGTCGCAGACATGCCCCGACTGTTGTTAATAGTGTCATTCCTTCCTATGCTGTCTATCCTCTTGTTACTGAGTTTAATTGGTGTGGTGACTTTGAACCTGCCGCAGATCATACTTGTACCTGTGAGGAGATTGTTTCTGGTACCAACCCAATTAAAAGAGAAATAAGAAAAAATCCAGACTGTCCAATTTGTTCAAAAACCCCATAACAGAATTTATGTGCTAAAATCCCGGCACAACTTAATAAACTTTTAGCCCGACTGAGTTCACCGAAACCGGGGCAAACCTTGAAAAAGGTTTGCCCCGGTTTTTGCGTTAACTCACATTTCCAAGACGCTACACCGGCGGTTAACGGTGGGAGGAAATGATGTACAGATTTTTCAAACACCTGATCTATTGCGGTCCTTTCTTTGCTCCTGAAGGTGATGGAGGCGGAGGCGGGGCAGACGATGAAGCTGCCAAAAAAGCCAAAGCTGAAGCCGATGCGAAAGCGGAAGAGCAAAAGAAACTCGATGAAGAGTTTGCCAAGCGAGCAAAACGCGGCGAAGAAGCAGCCAAGACAAAGCTCTACGAGAGCCTTGGTGTCAAGGACGATGCGGAGTTTGAGGCTTACGTGAAGACCAAAAAGGAAGCCGAAGACAAAGTCAAATCCGAAGCTGACAAGCTGGCCGAACAGGCCCGACGCGAAAAAGAACGCGGAGACAAACTCGAAGCCGACGCAAAAGCAGAACGGGAAGCGCTTCAAAAGCGTGTCCTTGATACCGAGATCAAAATTTCGGCCATCGCTTCTGTGAAGGACAAGGACGGCAAGGTCGTTCGACCTGCATTCCGTCCCGAGGCAATAGATGACGTACTTCTCGTGATCAAACGCGAGACCATTACCGAAAAGGATGGAAAGTACGACGGAATTGAAAAAGCTCTGGCAGATCTGGCAAAGGCAAAACCTTATTTGCTTGCGGAGGAAAACCAGGCCGGCCCCAAACGCGGAACTCCTGGTGAACGAAACAAGCAAAACCGCGGGACCAATTCAGAAGAACGGGACCGCATCATAACCAGTCTCTAAAGGAGAGCCAGTATGACCGATCTAACCATTCTCTCGACAGGCATCGCAGAAGTCTTTGCGGACAAAAACGATGTCTTCGACATGATCGCCGCCGAAGCGATCACCGCCGGCCAGATTACCTATCAGACCACCGCTGGTAAAGCAGGCGTCGCTGATGCGAATGCCTCCGGTAAACAGCAAGCTCGCGGGCTTGCCTTGTATGACACCCCTGCCGGCAAGCCTTGTGCTTGTTTGCGCAAGGGTTATGTAAGCGGCTTCGATCTTTCCGGAGTTGCCTACGATGGCCCTGTGTACCTCAGCGACACCGCCGGGAAACTCGCGGATGGAGCCGGAACCATGACCGTAAACGTCGGGCGCGTTGAAAGCCTCAACGATTCCGATCTCACCAAGGTCCTCTTTGTGGACTTTGATCACCTCCGCACCTGGTCATAAGGAGACGCCATCATGACAGTACAAACCATCCCCGGTATTCTCGGGATCGAAGATTCCGAACGTACCTACATCGAAGGCGTTGGTCAGCAATCCGTCTGGGAAGCAACCCAGCAATATGTGCAAATGATCAACGAAGATCTTTCCCGCGTCACCAATCTTTTCATCGAAAAGATCACCGAAGACCACAAGTTCCGCTACTACCTGCCTGCGGACGGCGAATTGCAGCGCGTCAGCAAGCGTGGCGTGCCCGCAGAGCGCAAAGTCGCCGGCTCGTGGAACGTGGCCTTGCCACTCGAAGGCTTCGGCGATGCAGTGTCCTGGCAGCGCCGTGACATTGCCTATATGACCCTGCGTGATTACCAGCGCGCGGTCGAAGGCGTTGTGCTTCGCGCTCAAAACACACTCCGCAAGGAGATCCTCCGCGCTTTGCTGGATAACGTGGGTTATACGTTCCCCGATGAGCTGCGTGGCGATCTGTCCTGTGTTCCGCTTGCCAACGGCGATTCCGTCTTGTATCCGCCCAAAGCCGGCGCAGCCACCGCAGCCACCGCGACGCACTACATCGAAACCAACTATGCCACCGCGTCGATCACCGACACCAACAACCCCATCAAGACCATTTCCCGCGCTCTCCGTGGCCGCTTTGCATCCAATGGTGCGCAGCGCCGCCGCGTGATCCTCGTCGCCTCCGGTGCCCAGGATTACATCGAAGCCCTCACCGACTTCGAACCCGTGGATGATCCCAACATCAAGAAGGGTGTGAACAGCGATCAGGTTCTTAATGTCCCTGTTTCCATCCCCGGTGAAGTGATCGGCTACTGTAACGAAGCCTATGTGGCTGTCTGGGAGTGGATGCCCGCGAACTACATGATCGGCATCGATCTTCTCGCCGAGAAGCCTTTGCAGATGCGTGTGGATCCGGGATACACCAACCTGCCCCGTGGTCTCGCTCTCGTGACTGAAAGTGATCAATTCCCGATCACCAAGAGCAACTGGGAATGGTGGATGGGTCTCGGTGTGGTCAACCGCTTGAATGGCTATGTTGCCGAACTCGGCACCGGTGGAACCTACTCCGTGCCTTCCGGCTACAGCCACTAAGAGGTGATGCATGAAACCTGCTGCACTTGAATCCAGAAAACTGCAAGCGACCATCGGCATCGAAAAGATCGTTGATCACCTGCTTGTAGAAGCTGGCGTGAAGTTTGAGCAACCTCATACCCCGGTCCGCAAGCCGGCCGTGAAATCGCTCATTGCCCTGGAACGCATTGAAGCAAAGTTGAAGATGTTCGCTGAGGCAACTGGTTTAGTGCTGGCTGTACCTGATCCCACCGCTACGGTCAAAGCCGAACAGGCCGAACAGGCTGAGGAAACCCAGACCGAACAAGAATCCGCCGAAGGCAGCGAAGAGGCTGAACAAGGCGAAGAGACCGACGCTGGCGAAGCCGAACAGGCCGAACAGGCTGAGGAATAAAAGAAACCAAGAGAAAGAATCGGGGCGGGGAACTCCCCGCCCCGATTTTCTTATGAGGTAATTATGGGCGCAACAAAAGCACTCGAAGACTGGCTACAAGTCAAACGTCTCGACATTCTTAATAAGTTTTTCCTTGGTGGAACCGAAGTTACCGCTTCGGCTGCCGAGCTGAACAAACTCGATGGAGTGACTGCGGATGCCGCAGAGATCAACATCCTCGACGGTGTCACTGCGACAGCCGATGAGATCAACAAAGCCGCAGATAAATCCGCACAAACCCTCACTGATAACGGCGCGATCACCGTGAAAAACGGTATCTGCCTTTTGAACAAAGCCGGTGCCATTGCCGCGACACTTGCCAATCCCACTGATGTCACAGATGACTTCAAACGCCTCAGCATTCGTTCGTTGACTGCCCAGACGCACACCGTCACAGTTACCGGCGGTTTTGGTAATGGCGGCTCTGGTGAAGACGTTGCCACATTCAGCGGCGTGATAGGCGACGGCATCGAACTGATGGCCTATGGCGGCTTTTGGTACATCACCGGCGCTCATCAAGTGACTGTCGCATAACTAAAAACTTAATCAGTTAAGTAAATACCTATGTCCCTGACTCGTGCAAATTTTGAAGGTGAACTGGTCTCCCGTCAGCAATCCCGACTGGAAGCTGTAGGCATGGCTGTAACTCACGATGGCTCAAATACAGATTTGAATAGCCCAATCGGTTACGCAATCCGCAACTGCGGAGGCTCTGTTGCCAGCTTTGGTTTGGTTGTTGACGCGGATCTCTCTTCGTTCGAAGAAGAGGATTACGACCAGTTGCTTGATGTTGCCGAGTACCGCCTTTTGCTGAGTATCAAAGGGCGGTGGGGCAAGGTTGATGTGAAGGCCGGACAGTTATCCGAGTCATTGTCCCAGTTCTCGAAGGACATTGACGAGGATATCAAAAACAAGCTGTCGATGCTCAAAATGCTCTATGGCTTTGGCGTCGGGACGATCAGTGTCGGAACCGTGGATTATGACTTTCAGGAGACCAATGACACCGAGTAGGTCACGCTTGCATATGGCAACCAAGACCTGTTTTATCAAGCGGGTCTCGCTCGATCTCTCGAATGGTCAAACCAGCCTGCCTGACGGTCATATCCCAGACATTCCATGCACCCCATTGATGGCAAGGTCTGAATCAAACCTGATGGGCGCAGGACGGCCAACGCCGACCGGGGCCGATACGATACAGCACGAGATCATGCTCTTCGGAGATTATGACGTGAAGAAGGGCGACATCCTTGTTCTGGACAAGGTCGAATATTCGGTCGCAGACAAGCATGTTTGGAAGATCGCTGATCCTTTTATTTTGGTTGTTCTGGACGATGTCCAGGCTGCCAAACCCCTTGAAGCGGAGTTTATTCGCTAATGGAAAACTACATTTCAATTAAGGGCGTACAGGAAGCACAGCGCGACAATCTTCGAATGATCCGTGCGCTTGAACCCGATAATGCACTTGATAAGGGCGCGGAAGTTGCGGCGATTTACATGCATAGACGGGCAGTTGTTGAAACGCATGTGGACACTGGGGCATTACGTGCCTCTCACCGAATTTATAAAGACGCTTCTGCCGAATACAGAATTTCTATTGATGAAAACTCTGTGGGTTTCAAGAGAACATTTTCAGGCGGCCATGCGCGACGTGCTGTTTCTTTTCTGAAAACTCCACCTTCGGAGTATGGCGTTTATGAACATGCCCGTGGTGGAAGTCATGCTTTTTATGAGATCGCCTATGACGAATTTGGCGATATAGCTCTTGAATTGGCATACAGCACGATTGTAAGAGGTCTTGATGGCTGATATTCAGGTAGCAAGCAGGATGGTTCACAGGAAGAGCCTGGCTGCATTTCTTAAAACACAAATGGATGCGCCCAAAGCAGTTTTGCCGTATGTGCCTGCCGACCTGAAGTCACAAGCGCCATTGACGTGTGTAACCAGCGGACCGACCACGCGAAAGCGGGATACGCCGCAGTCATACGAAAACGTGTTTGGTCTGACCATTCGGAACATCGCGATCTATTCGTTAGAAAGCGAACCAGACTGGACCCCTGAAATGGCAGAGGACATGATCGATACGCTGGAACACCAGGCGTCCATTGCTCTTTTACATGCAGACCAGCAGGCATTGAAACTGGGCTTTCGGGCGATCTCACGGAATGGCACATCCATTCCCGACATTATGAAAGTCAATGGCGTTTCATATCTTATTGAAGGAATACCCGTTCTCGTGGAGGTTGACGATGAGTCGCAGGAACAGTCCTAACGAACACGCAGTTGGAGCTTCGAAGATGTACGTTGTGATCGGAGAAGACGACAGCATTTATCTCAGCAGTGAAGCCCGTTATTTGAAAAAGGGTGAAGAAATCGGATTAACCGACGATCAGGCACAGATGCTGATCGCGGTTGACCTGGTGAAGCCTTTGAAGCAAGAGGCGGCACCGGAAACAATCAAACAATTTGACAAGGAGTAAATCATGGCAGAGCTTACCGTACAAGAAATCGTTATCGCAGGTCTGAAAGAGACCTTCGTTTCCGCTGCCGGCGGAGGCGACACATTCAAGAATGATGGCCGCACATTCTTCCATGCGAAGAATGGTTCGGGTGGTGACATCACCCTGACCTTTACCACACCAGGGAAGATCCACGGTGTGGCTATTGCGGACCCAACGGTCGTTGTGACCGCCGGCGAAGAACGCCTGGTGGGTCCATTTGATCCGTCCATCTTCAACAATTCAAGCGGCCTGGTGGCTGCCGGTTATTCGGGCGTTTCGTCCCTGACCGTGTCCGCCGTTCGCCTGCCGTAAGGAGCAAACATGGCAACTGGAATCACTTTTCGCAATGCAAAGATCGAAGTGTCTGTTGATGGCGGAACCACCTGGGTCAACATCAGCGGACAGACCAACTCCCTCGAAGTTGGCGGCGGTGATCGTGAGATCGGCACGTTCTTCGATGCCGCGAACGACACTCCCACCCTGGGCGCTGGCAAGCGCAATGCGCTGGAACTTCAGACCCGTGTGAAATACACGGAGACCGATTCCGAAGCGCAGGGTGTGCTGGCTTCCGCCTACGAGAACGCGACCGAAATTTTGTATCGCTATTCTCCCAAGGGCGGAGCGAGCGGTGATCGTTTGTACACCTCGGATGCCGGGTATGTGCAAAGTCACCCGTACCCCGGTCAGGAAGTGGAATCTGGCGATCCCCTTCGCCTTGAATTCACGATCATGGTCGGCAAACTCACCAAGAGCGTAGTGGCATAAGGAGTATCCATGCCCCGAGTCACCAGTAAAAAGATCGAAACAAAGGACCTTCAGGGGGAAGGTTCTTACGTTGTTCTTCGCAAGATGTCCTATGGCGACACAAAGCAGTCCATGAAGTTCCTTGCTTTGGGCGATGTTTCCCAACGGGAGGACATGAGCTCGGAAGAGAAATTGAGCAAGATGAACGAGGAAGCCGCGTTCACTGAATCAATGATCTTCAACGGTGTTGTGGAGTGGAACTGGTCCGATGAAAACGGAAACGCGCTTCCTGTTCCCCGCAAAGCGGAAGACCTGGACAAATTGACGATGGAGGAAGTGAGCTTTCTTGTTACAGCACTGACCACCATCCCGGAATCAGTAGCAAAAAACTCCGAGAGCGGGTCCTCGACCATCTCTGGTTCGGCGGAGACGACCACCCCGCCCCCGACGAGTGGGTAGATTTCATCCTGTTGACCGAGATCTATAACGGGATGGACCCGCGCAAGATTGACGAACTGCCTCATGATCGAGTCCAGACGGATCTCATGATGTACCAGATCCGTGAACAACGCAGAGCCGAACTAAGCAGGAAATAACGAGAATCCATGGCCGGAAAAGAATACCGCCTTACCATTTTAGTTTCAGGACGAGACACAGGCGCGAAGTCCATGCTGGGAGGCATTGGCTCCGCGCTTGGTTCGATTGGTAACATTGCGGGCGGTATTCTTGCGTCCAATTTCTTCTCGCAGCTCGCAAACCAGGTGAAGGAATTCGCCATTCAGGCTGTACAGGCGACCGCAGAGATCCAGCGCATGGAGATGATGCTCCAGACGCTGCAAGCGCGCGAGTTGATCAAGACCGGCCAGTTTACCGATATGAATGCGGCTCTGGCCGCTGCTGCTCCCCTGGCAAAAGCCACAATGGATCAGCTCGAGCGCATTGCTGTAATTTCCCCATATCAACTTCAAACCGTAAATGATACCTATCGCATGGCGATGGCCTTCGGCTACACCTCCAAAGAAGCCACGGTCTTTACCAAGGCCCTGCTGGATATGGCTGCCGGCGTCGGTGCCGATAGTGGAATGCTGGATCGCATGGCATACAACCTCGCGCAGGTGCGCTTGCAGGGCAAGGTCACTGCGATGGATATTCGCCAGCTTGCGATGGCCGGCCTGGACCTGAACGACGTGCTTAAGTACGTCGGCACCCAGATGGGTGTGAATATCAAGGATCATCTTGATTTTAATAAGGCCATAGAACAAGGCAAGATCACGTGGGAAGATTTCACAAAATACTTCGGCGAATATGCCGATAAGAACTTTGGCGGTGCTGCGGCCCGTATGAGCACGACCTTGTACGGTCTTTGGAGCACATTCAAGGATCTGTTTGCCTTGTCCATGCCGAAGATCCTCGGGCCTGCTTTGGAAAAAGTTACTGTCTGGCTGAACGATCTGCTGACAAAATTCATGGAAATCCGTGACAGCGGCGTCCTCGAAGCTATCGGTCAAAAGCTGGCTGATATGCTGGACAGCGGCAAGATCCGCGAGGGCTTTGCCAATATGTTCAAAGGCTTGGACATCAGCGGCTTAAAGAGTTTTATTGATGAAAACCTGCCAAACATCATGAAAACCCTGAGCGACGCATTTGCGGAATTGAAACCCGATGCGCTCGCGACGTTCGCGGACATGCTTGATTTCTCCGTCAAAGCATTCAATCGCTTTAGTGACTGGATCAAGGAAAACGGTCCATTGATCGAGGAATTTATTCGTGTGGAAGTCGAGATGTTCAAGTTCTGGGCACGTGCAATTATGTCATTTTGGAATGTGGTCGAGCCTGTTCTTGGATTGATCGAGACCGCCCTTTTGGGACTGGCAACCATTGTCATGCAGCTTGTTACGGGCGATCTGGCCGGTGCATGGGAAACCATGAAGACGACCACCTATTCTGCATTTGAATACATAAAAGTAATTTTGTTGAATTTCTTTAACTGGGTGACAACCATGTTTGGAAGCTCCGGACAGCAGGTGATCGCTGTCTGGACTGGTATTTTGCAGAACTTTGGTTCGATCTCGGCAATCCTTCTTAATAGAACCTTTGCGAATATAAAGCTCATTCTTACCGGGATCATCTCTTACTTTATCGGCGCAGGTCCTCAAATGACTGTGGCTGTAGCATCCTGGATTCCTGGTATTGATCAGACTTTGAGCAAGCTAGTGGCTATCTTTTTGGCAAAAGGTACAGCTATGCCGTTGCAGATCATTTTCGCTCTTCAAGGAATGATCGGACGTGTTCAGAATGCAGTGGTGTCATTTATTAATTCTGTGATCTCTGTAATTACAGCAATTGTTATTCCTGTAACTGTAAATCTTCCAAACTTTGGATCATTAGCCGCTCAGATCCGTGCTGGTGTGGCTGCCTTGGAAGCTGCTGCTGGCGGAGGAGGTGGTGGCAGTGGTTACGTGGGGGGAAAATCAACCAGCGGTGGAAATAGTAACAGTGGCAGCAGAGCCTGCTTTACCGGAGATACGCTTGTCACCCTGGCGAGCGGCGAGGTGATCCCGTTTTCCGAAATGCGAGTGGGACATAAAGTCCTTTCTTATGACACTGTGCTGAACGACTACATCGAAGCCACGGTGGAAGATGTATTCCTGCATGGACCGGAAGAGATCGACGGATATTACATTTTTAATGGCTTTCTGAAAGTCACCGCTGAACACATGATTTTCGTGAACCGCGAATGGATCGCCGCGCGCGACATCCAGATCGGCGATCACCTTTTGGACCAGGCCGGCTCTACGGTAATTATTTCCAGCAAGGCGTTTGTTGGGGATCGTGTCCCGACATTCAACCTGCATACCAATCACGAGACCCATAACTATTTTGCCAATGGTCTCCTTGTTCACAACGCCAAGTTCGCCGAAGGCGGTATTTCACGCGGTCCATCCTCTGGATACCAGGCAACGCTGCACGGCACGGAAGCTGTCATTCCGTTGAAAAATGGGTCTGTTCCTGTTTCCCTGGGCGGCACATTGAATCCCTCGATGGGTAACGGTGGTAATACGTTCATCCTGCAATTTTCCTATGCTCCGGCCGTCTCCACAGCATCCAAATACGAAGCGCAGGACGTGCTTGTCCCCATGTTACAGGAAGCGATGCGCACAGAATTCAACAAGCGGGGGATGTAATGAGTCTGTTCCCGCATTTATACGGGGCTTCGAAGTTGGGTTCGATCACCTACGGATACGACACACTGACCGAAGCCCTCTTCGGTCTTTCCGTGGATTGGGAGCAAAACGGGTATTTCACTGGTCGCAACGAGGCCTCGCGCCTGGACGACTTTGTCATTCGTCGCGGTCGCAGGCATTACATCAAGACGAATGGAGATGGATTTGAACAGGAAGATACAGGATCACTGGTAGTTACCACAAGCGATCCAGACGAAGATTACAGTCCGTTCAATACATCCTCCCCGCTGTATGGGAATATCGCTTCGAACCGCAGATTCCAAATGAACGTGAGAACCCCTGCCGGCCTGCGATATGACCTGATGAAAGGGATCGTGTCAAAAGTGATCCCCATGACTGACGTGATCCCGCGTGCCCGTATTGAAGCACAGGATGGATGGTCCCTTCTGCGTGGAAACAGGGCGAATATCACAATTGTCCTTCAGGAGGATGTGTACACCGAAGAGATCCTGCCTCTTATCCTTGAAAAATCGAACTGGCCGTCCGATTGGGGGCATGACTTGAATACAGGATTGGACATTCAGCCGTATTGGTGGGTTGATAAGAAAAATGCAGCCGAGGCGATCTTCGACGTGGTTCATTCTGAATTGGGTCGTACCTTTATCAAGAACGATGGTGCAATTGCGTTCCGCAACCGATATTTCATCGAAGATCCGGTCCTTACAATCACAGACGCCGATTACTTCGACAAATCATGGGAAGTCATTCTACCCTGGGAGATCCAAAGAAACCTGGTACAGGTCATCGTGCGCCCGCGCACATTGAACACCAGCCAGGACCTTTGGCGCCTGCCGCAGGTTACGCCGATCAACAACGGTCAAACTTACGAGTTCTACCCTGAATTCACCTATGACAACAAGGTTGTCCCTGCAAAGGACGTGCTCGATCTGGTGGCAACGACCGATTACACAGCCAACACCTTGGAGGATGGAGGCGGAACAAACTTGACCAGTGGTCTTGTTGTGACAAAGGAACCGCTTGGGAACCAGGCAAAGATCACCGTGCAAAACGCGAGTGGAAGCAACGGATATCTGACCCTCTTGAAAATTCGCGGGAAACCCGTTTCAAATGATGCGTCAGTCCCTTTGCGGGCTAGCAATTATGGTCCGAATGAAGATGTTCTGGATTTTACGCTGGACCTGCCTTGGATACAGAATGTATCGCGTGCGGATGCTTTTGATGACTTCATGCTGGACTTTTTATCCCAGAAGAAGCAATACATCACATTGACCCTGATCCCGGATGTGGAAACACAATTCAAGCTCGATCTTGGACGATATGTGCGTGTGAATTCGACCAAACATGGTGTCGACGCGAATTACTCGATTGCCTACATTCAGCACGAATACCAGCGCAAACGAAACCATACCCTGACCACCTTGTTCCTCGAACCCCTTCCCGACATTGCATCTTACTGGAAATTCGGAATTTCCGCATTCGGGCTGACAACCAGGTTTGCCCCATAGGAGATCATATGCTTGACATTATTGCACCGGCTTCTTTGATGGCCCAGACACAACACTTCCAAACCCACGTGGAATGGATACGCAACACCTCTGCCAGGATGTACGCCAGCGGAAACCTTGAAGCTCCATGGAACGGGCAGATCAAGGGCAAAGCCGTGAAAGCGTGCATTGACTCTTCCCGATGGGTATCTTTCTGCCCATATTGCAATCACGCGGAAGCAGTTGACCCCGTGGAGAAGGTCTTCTTTTGTTTCAACTGCAACATGCTGGACAACGACCACGAGGCTCTGCCTGTGGAATTCCCAGAAGCAAAACTGATGAACGAGATCATTGCCGTGCTTATGGAACGACCTATGAAGCAGGTCGGCGGGCCAACCCGTTATGAGCGCATTGCCCGGATGCAGCCGATGATTGTTATCGTGAAGGGTGATAGACGATACGGCCTTTCTCGCTCCTGGCACTGGTCTCAAAGCGTGGAAGATCTGCATTTGGAACAGGATGAAGCAATCCTGCAATGGAAAGAGAAGGTGAACTAATGGCATATACCGCACACCCAACGGTGATCACTGGACAGATTTGGAGCGCGAGCGACCAGATGACATATGTGGCTGGAAACCTTCAGACGCTCTTTCCCTATACCACCAAAGGAGACCTTGCCGTGGCGAAGGACAATGACGAGCTGCTGCGCGTCGGTGTCGGTTCGGACGGTACATTATTTGTTGCAGACAGCTCGCAGACGGCTGGTATGAGAGCTGGGCAGCTTCCCATTGATCTTCCCCTCTCTTCCTGTTTGTTCCCGATCTCAGGGATCACCGCGGCCGGGATAGCACAGCATGAAAGCTCGGCCAGCAGCCCGAAACCGAATAGATTGCGGGCCTCGTTTGTGGATTCAAGCGACACATGGCTCATGTGGGAGAAGATACTTCTATCCCTAATGGGTGCAGCTCCCGTATTGCGTATTCATGGATACATGGATTCTGCAACCACTGGAAACATCGGTTTTGGTGCGCAACTGGCGGCCATGAGTGATGGGGACGCAAGCATCGATGCCAAGGCATTCGGATCGACCAATATTGCCCATAAAGCTGTGCCTGGTACGGCTAAGACAAAATTCGTTTTGGATATTCCCTTGACCAACCTTGACTCCTGGGCCAAGGATGACGAGGCCATTATCGGCCTGTATCGCAATACAGCCGTGGCGAGCAATGCATCTGGTATTGCCTGGGTGACACGCGCCCAGATCGTGTATGGATAAATCATGACTATTCTTTTTGATGGTGCAACAACACAAAGAATAGATTTCGGAGATGTCGCTGGTGGGTACGCCCACAAGCTGTTTTTGGTTTGGATGAATCGCTCCGATTCAAATCGTGGCGGCCTTTTCTTCAAAGGCAATAATCCATATACACAGGGATGGGCTTCCAGCTTTGAGAACAGTGGTGGAATAAAGCTGTTCTTTTCGAACAAGTTTTCAACCACTCAGGGCTTGTGGCGCGGGGGAACAAATTTTTCGAGCGGTCTATATCAAATTGCCATTGATTACGACTGGGCACTGACGACCAATGATCCCAGGATGTGGGTCAACGGAGCGGCTGAGACCATTACTGAGCTTTCCACGCCTGTAGGAACCAATCAGGAAGGTTCTGGAAACTCCTTCTCCATAGGGGATGATTTCACTGTTGACGCCAACTACGCGATCAATGGAAGCATTATTTCAATGAACATTCTGGATGTCGGAGCTTTGAACAACACTCAGATCGACAAGCTGGTCTCAAATGCTTACGAATCCAGGCTGTATTTTCCGAAAGGCGCACCACGTGTTTTTGGCGGAAATCTACATGCACCGGCAGGGACGATCAAGGATGGAGACACGATGGCCGCTGGAAATACTGTCCGAGACATTGTAAGTGGTGCATCGGGTGTTCCTGCTGGCTCTCCTGTATTCAAAAACAACACCGTGCTTTCACTTGGAGGTGAGTAATGACAATCAATATCAAGACCATCGTGGATGCGTATGCAACCCGTGTAGACTTTACGGATTTCAATCTCGCAGACGATATAAACGCGCTTCAAAATGCCTTGGAAGCATTGGCAAATATGACCTTCAGCCAGGCGGCCTTTGCCAATGTGGAAACCCTGGCCGCAGCCAAGACACTGACGGACGACAGCGCGGTCGTCCAAATGTTGAACCCAAACTCAGCCGACCGGGACATTAATCTTCCCGCCCTGGCTGTAACCAATCACCCATTCCTGATCGGGAACACCAATGGGAGTAACTATCTTCTGACCGTGAAAAACGCGGGTGGGACTGTGATCCGCGTCATCCCTGCTGGGAAATTCTTCCTGTTTTTCTCGGATGGAAACCAGTGGTTCTACTCCGGGAGCGATATTTATAAAACGATCTCTCCGTCTCAGATCACAGCCAGCCAGAACGACTATAACCCGACTGGTGCATACGAAGCTGATATTCTGCGCTTGAACTCAGACGCGGCAAGGGATATTACCGGTCTTGCAGGAGGCTCGGCCAGCAGGATCAAGGTCGTTCATAACGTTGGAAGTAACACGATCACGCTGAAAGACGAAAGCGGGTCTTCGACGGCGGCAAACCGCTTTGCTTTGAGCGCCGATATTGCGCTTGCGGCAGATCAAAGTGTAATTTTGATTTATGACGCAACGTCGTCCCGCTGGCGCTCCCTTGGCGCTTCTTCAGGGAGTAGCTCGTCAGGTGTAAGCATTCTTCAAGTTCAAGTATTTAGTTAAGTAGTTAAGGAGATATTCATGGCAAACCCTACATCTGTTTCAAAGTTGGAGCTTTCCGGATCGACCGATGGACGCATGATCAAGATTGCGGCTACTGGAGATCCTGGAACAACCATTCACACAGCCCAATCCGGCACCGGAGAGAATAACTATGACGAGGTCTGGTTGTGGGCGGTAAATTCAGACACGGTCAACAGGAAATTGACAATTGAATGGGGGAGCAATTCATCTCCTGATGACTATATTGAAATCACCATCCCTGCTGAAAGCGGGCTTGTTTTGATTGTCCCTGGTTGGGTATTGCAAAACAGCCTGGTGATCAAGGCTTTCTGTGCCACTGCAAATGTCGTCATGATCGGTGGATTTGTAAATAGGATTACCGCGTAATGCAGAGTTTGCTCTCTGGTCTTGTGGCATATTGGCCTCTTGGAGGCGTTGAAGACGTTGTTGGTCTGCGCAACGACCTTACCAATGTAAACACCGTTACCTTTGTTGATGGCAAGGTAGTCAATGGCGCCAATTTTGTTGCGGGTAGTTCGCAGAGACTACGAATTGCTGATAATCCTCTCTTGAGCGCTGGTGATGCTTATTATTATATATGTGCATGGGTCAAGCAGACAACCACAAATTCCGGAGGTAGAGCAATTTCTGCAAAGGTGTCAGGAACGACATATGAGTTTGAGTTTTACATGAGTAATAGGGTTGCTGGTTTCTATAAAGAACCCACCGCGTCCGCTTCTTTCGGGAGTGCGCTTACTCAAGGAAATTGGGGCTTCATTGAAGGTTATCACGACCCAGACGCAAACATTATTGGAATTTGTATGGATAGAGGTGTTGATGTAACCACAGCAACTTCCACCGGAATGAACGATACCGCTGGTGATTTTTGGATTGGTGGTAATCCATATTCTGGGGGGGCTGAATTTTTTGATGGAGTGGTTTGTGAATTGGGTGTCTGGCGAGGAAGAATACCCACCGCTCAGGAAAGAAACTGGCTTTACAACAATGGCATGGGTCGCACATACCCATTTGATGGCCGGCCTGCACCGCTTCTCACTTCCCGCCGTGGTCATGGTGTCATGGCCCGAAGGAATAGATTAACCGGACACGTAGTATAGAGGAAAAATGACTGACACAATCAAGAAAGCCCCCGAATACATCTCAGTGATCGACGTATCCGCCTGGGAGAAGGACGCCAGGTATGACAAGATGCACCTGGACTTTATTCCCGATGGAGTGATCGCCAAAGCATCCGAATATACCTGGAAGGACCCGACCGCAAAATTTCATATGGACGGGGCCAGGCTTATCGGAGCCAGGCGCGGTTTATTTCACTTTTACAGGCCACATGATCTAGAAAGACAGATCGAAGTGTTTTTCACCGTCGCCTCAGAAGCAGGCGCTTGGGATGGAAGGAACTGGCTGTTAGAGATCCCGGCCATCCTTGATGTGGAATACACACCCAACCCGAAGGACAAAAAAGCCCCGCGCGGCAATGCCCTTGCCTACGAAGTGAAATATATGCTTGATGCCTTCGAAAACAAGATCGGCATGAAGCCCATGATCTACACTGGGAAATATTATTGGGCAAACTTGTTCAATGCCTTGGGCCAACCCCCGAAATGGTGTATGGATTACCCATTATGGGTCTCTGCATATCCTGATAATCCAGAACTGCATTCCAAACCATATCTTCAAGTCGGAGGATGGGGTGCGAGCTGGGCCATGTGGCAGTATTCCGAAGCCGGCATCATGAAGAACGCATTTCCCTATGACGGCGTGGATCTGAACATCGCCAACCCCGTATGGTGGAACACGCTTCCAAAGCCAGGTGCGGCCCAGATACCCGTACCGCAAGAGGACGAACCAACACCGGAACAACCAAAATCCAAGATCGATAAAATCGTCGTTCATTTTGATGGAAAAGAAAAGGAGCTTATCTAATGTCATACCAGATCACACCAATTCAGGGCGGCATGTCAGTTCGTAACGACCACACTACTTTTGGCGAAAAGATCAACACGCTGTTGAGCACCGAGAAAGGCTTCGGCGCTGAGTTATGGACTGCCCCTGCTGACGGCATGGAAGTAAAAGCAGGAGACCAATGGCTGCACATCACCAAGGCCGGCACACGTCCTCTGGATGGTTGGGTCGCGGTCGTCCATAAGGGAGTGCGGTATTGCAACCTTTTGGAGATCATCGATTCCAACCCCAATCCGGATCAGGATGTGATTAAACGGATAATTTCCGGCGTTGTCACCTATGAAACCGTGGGCGGTCAGACAAAGACCCAGGAGTTATTCCCCCTTGATCAGTGAATTTTCTATCTCACTTCCTGGTGGAAAGATAATTCGACTGCAAAAGCCGACCTATAGCGGATTCGGCCAGGTTTTGGCGTGTTCCGAATCACCAGTCACAAAGTTTCGCCGTTATATGAACTGGCGCTTTGGCAACAACAAGCCGGGAGCAAATGACCCGAGTTGTTGGAAGTATCCGTTTAAGAACGAGCGTTATCTATTCCTTAGCGAAGAACAGGAACTCTGGTGGTATGGCTTGCTTGTGGAGTGCGCTCAGGGAAGAGTATCAGAGGCGCAAATCAAGAAAGCCTGGGAAAATCTCGTCATGCCGAAAAAGGCTTTCACGAATAATAAGAGTGAAGACTATGGCATGGGATACATCCTAAAAGAACCAGGTCATACAGGACCGCTGAGGCTTGAACCTGTGATCTGTAATAAAGCCACGGTCAAGTTGATCGGTGATCCTTACGAACAAGGCGGAGAAGAATGGCAAAATATTGAACTTGTTGACATGCTCACGGATGCATGGAAAACGATGACATATAAAACCCATTGGTGGATCATCCAACCTGCAAACAGCAGTGTGAATATTGGCCCAGATAATAAAGAAGATCTCAATCCATTTCCGAAACTCGGTAATAACGATGTGCCATATTTCCTTTGGGGTCTTGGTACGACCGTGGGAAGAATTCAAGCAGGTTGGATACGCAGGATGAAAACAGACGAACCCCATCCAGGGTATCCATATAGCCCATTGCGTGCAACGGGCACGTGGTCTGCCGATGGAATCAGACTGTTGTAAACAGGAGAATCATGGCCCCAACCAACAAATATGACTTCAAAGAACTTCTGGAACGTGCCAGGCGTTTGATCCAGGATGAAAAGATCGAAAGCATAAAAGACCTGGCAAAAAGATTACAGATCGACCGCAATACCTTGATGTCTGGTTTTTCACGGGAATTCGACATCAATAATTTGAAGGAAATCGTCAATAAGAAAGTTGAAACAAAGTCGCTCGTAGGGGATGAAAAGCAGGACAAGCTCGATGTGGAGATCAACGGCAACTTTGCCACGATCCGCAGTGTGGTAGTTGAAGGCCAGATCAGGACCGTGGACGAGCTGCTGACACTCACCCACATGCAGGATTGGGACGTGGTCAATCCAAAGATCAAGAAATGGGACCTGGCCCTGAAGCGGAAGACCGGCAAGGACACCGAGATCGTCAAGGTGGTTCCCAGTATCTATATCGAAGCTCCTCTGCGTGCAAAGAACCCAGTTGCCTTCGAACCGATCATTCAGCCGATCCATGTGGATCTTCCGAAACTCCCGAAGATCAAAAACACAGCGGGGGGGGGCGTAAAGCGTGCGTTGATCATCAACGATCCGCAGGTCGGCTTCAGGCGAACGATGCACACCACGGAGCTTACCCCATTCCATGATAGGCGCGTGCTCGATCTTGCGCTACAGATCGCGCAGGAAGAACAGATTGATCATATCTCATTCGGAGGTGACTGCCTCGACATGAGCGAATGGTCCAGTAAGTTCCTCCCTGAGCCTGAATTTTATTGGACCACACAGCCCGCGCTGTTGGAATGGTCGTGGTGGCTGACACAATACCGCATGGCACAACCAAAGGCGGAAATCAAGGAACTGGAAGGAAATCATGACGTCAGGCTGCTAAATCTGATCATCTCCAACATGCGCCAGGCATATAAGCTTAGGGCCGTGGACGAAATGACCCTGCCTCCTTCGATGAGCGTTCCCCGGTTGCTGGCACTGCATAAGCTGAATATCGAATATATTGACCATTACCCGGATAACGGTTACTGGCTTAATGACAATGTGTTTATCACACATGGAGATCTGGTCCGCAGCGGACCGGGAGATACCGCAAAAGCCCTGGTCAATAAACAGGCGTTCACAACTATATTTGGACATATTCATCGAAAAGAACTTGTCACCCGCAGGTTGAAAATGCACGGTGAAGATCTGATCTACTCGGCATTCTGCCCGGGTTGTTCCTGTAGGATAGACGGCACCGTACCCGGCTCAAAGACGACAGATCAATGGCAGCAGGGTATTGCAATGATCGAATATACACAGAATTCCGAGAATATTATTCCAATTGCTGTCAATAATGGATCGATGATCTATAACGGGAAAGTTTGGAAAGCCAGGGAACGCGATGTCGAAGTAAACAAATTCCTGGTTGATACACTGGCAAACGCCGCCGGATAAATATCCGCCGTTTGAAACAGAAAGGACGCCTCGTGGAGAGAGGCGTCCTTTTTAGGTTCCGGAGGTGGAAACAGGCATCTAACTGTACGTACACCATCCGGCTGATTAAGCCTATTATAGCACAGATTTTCTATTTTGTTATCTAGTTAAGTTTTTACTACAGAGAAGGCCCTGTGTTTGGGGGTGGAATATAGAACGGATCTACCTTCTCGCGGTGCTTTTCCTGAAGGTCTTTCAAGCTCCAATATTGGCGGAATGTATCCTGGCGCACGCACATCACACCTGCAACGGTTACGCGCGCGGCGTCGGCATGAAGCGTCATGCACTCATGATTATAGAAACTTTGCATTGTAACGGCTGCCAGGATGGCAATCAATACTGCAAATAGAATTTGTTTCGGGATCGTGATTTTCATGGTCATACCTTTCACTATAGAACCATTGTTCGATTTTGTCAGTTTTTTCTCAACTGATTGAGAACTTTCAGGCGCTCGATCTGCTCATGATCGACTTTATACCGGCCGTTTTCATCCACGGTCATCAGGCCGGCCTGCAGAGCGCCCTTACAAGCCGAACTCAACTCAGAAACTGAATTCTTTCCGACTTCTTCGAAGGTGTTCGGTGTTTGGGCGGTCATTGAATACCAGGAATTGACGCTGAAACAGATTCTTCAGTGTGTTGGGTTCCGTCGAGATTATCGGGAACAGGATGCTCGATGTCCTTGAACATGGTCTTCTTTTTTTCATCAGACATCATCTTAAGATCTGCCGCTAATTTGCGGTCTTGCAAATACTGGAAGTATTCAGCCTTTGAGGTATATTCCCTGCCGTTGATCATCCAAACACGTGTCCCATCTTCCTTGGTAACGCGCTTTGATCCGTCTGGAAGATAGCTTGTAGGGATGATACGAGTGTGTTTTCCGCGTCCGTTGAAGTTCTTTTTCGATTCCATAATTCTCCTTATTCCTCGGACGCTTTGATGTACGTCCGGTCATAAACTGGGAACTTGTAAACAAATACCCATGGGTTCTTTGATGCAGGAAGGGTTTTTCCGTTGATCCTGTCCCACAGTTTGAAATATTCATCGCGGTAACTTGCATAATGGATAATGCCTTTGGGTGGAGGACAAGTCACGCCCTCCCATTTGGCATCATGTTCTGAAATATCGTGCAGCCGCTCGATCCCGACACTGAGGATATTCACGTCACGAAAGCGAGCAAAGCGCTGCGCCATGAACATCCCAGACTGCCACTTATCGAACTTGCCGACAATGTGATCCCAGTCGTGATGCCTTGTCGGGTCCCATCCGAAATCAACGGGACTGATCAGCATGTCGTCTGCGCGATACTTGATGAAGTCTTCGCCCATATTTGGATCTTCCCAGGCACGCCATGTCTCCTTGAAGTACAGCGTCTCGCCGATCTTTCCGTATGGGAAATTGACATGCACAACTTTTTTGGATCTATCTGTTTTGTGCCCAAAGCTGACAAAGCCTATATCTTCATTCTTTGGGGTAAAGATAAGCTGCCAGGCATCCGGTTCCTGATTGATCAGCTTCAGGCCCTTCACACGACGGGTCTGATCCTTTGTCCTGGCTAAATAAGCCAGGATCATGTCAGGCTGGAAGATGATCCCGTGGGACTTAGGCATTGATGGTGACTGTGACATTGGACTGCGCTTCTTCCTTCCAGTACTTGAAATCAGGGGAAAGAGCGTTCAGTTCCAAAAGAGCCGCGTCCGCTGCTCTTGCAGGAAGAACGTGTTCTCCCTTGCCTTCTTTCCCTGTTTTTAGGTTTTCCCAACAAATGATGTACAGCGTTTCGTCTGTCATGACACCAGCTCCAAGACATCTGTCTCAAAATAAGAAAGCACTTTGGTCTCATAGGCTTCGTACAGGTATCCGATTCCGATCCCTCGATCAACAAGCCATAATTCCGCATCACTTGTGCTGCTACCGTAGAATTTCACGGTATGCAACATGCCTGGCTTTTCGGGCGGTGCTTCGTGATGGACCTGGACCGGCGCGCACCTGCGCCGGTCCGTTTGGATTAATTGGGTCATGACATGACCTCGACTTTCATCACTGCATCGGGATACGCATCGGTGATCTCGCTGATCTGATCCTCTGAACCTTCCACAACCCACAGGCCATTCCTGACGTGCTGAATGTTTTCTGCGTTCATTTCCAGTTCCTGCAACAAGGACAGACTGCCATTTGATTGTTCGTCAATCGTTACGTTGAAAACTTTGTTTTTCATGAGGATTTTCCTCCAACCGTGATATG
>ERZ869925.467-NODE-467-length-29801-cov-13.311336_pt1 | contig 29801 bp, 39 predicted proteins | sample MGYA00579311_ERZ869925 | MGnify/ENA primary metagenome ERZ869925 (study PRJEB32216, sample SAMN09231817) | wastewater metagenome | place: USA: Maryland | collected 2016-07-30 | study: EMG produced TPA metagenomics assembly of the PRJNA472060 data set (Reclaimed...
ATCCATTTTTAAACCTCCCTTGGTTTTGTTATTTTTTAGTTTCTAAAACGTGTATTCTTTCTTCATGGTTATCTAATCGCTTTTGCTGACCATCTGTTCTCTCGATTACAACTCCAATTTTCACGTTGAGTTCATTGATTGATTTAGATAGATCCTTTAAGGAATCAACGCCTACAACAGCCGACCCAACAATCAAAAGCTCAAACCCCCACTGAAAAAAGCGATTCAAAGTCATTTAATTACCCACACCGGTTCACACACCCAAAATTTTTCGTCATGTGTTTGCGAGCAATTCTTACCAACTATTTTTGATGCACATCCGATTGATAAAAGTGTTAGTAAAATAATTATTGTTTTCATTAGTAATTCCCTGTTCTGACAATGGAGAATATTTTTTATTTATAATACTCTTCAATGACTATATAGCCGGCGGCTCCAGCTCCTCCAGCAAGACCGTTTCCACCTCCGACAGAGCCAGCGGCACCACCTGCACCTACTGAATACGAATACGATGATGCCCATGCACTTGAACCGGAGGCGGTACTCACTTCCATATAACCACCAGCACCGCCGCCTGCACCTGAAGAACATCCAGTGATTGCACCGCCGCCTCCACCGCCTGCGCCTGTGTTTGTGGCACCACCTTGGGCTGCAGTACTGCTTGAACCACCACTACCGCCGCCGCCTAAAAATCCACTACCGCCGAATCCACCTGTGGCAATATATCCGGTTTGGTTTGAACCAACTCCTCCAGTGCCACCAGTGACAGTCATTCCAGACCATCCAGTTCCTATTGAATTACCACCTCCAGTTCCAACGCCAGAAGAGCCCGCGCCATTTCCTAGAGGTCCACCAACTCCTTTTGATGCTGTACATGTTCCGAATGTTGTATCATTCCCATTGCTTCCACTAGTGGGTGAGCCAGTTGTTCCAGTGGCACCTCCGCCTGCGCCTCCACCAATCATTCTAAGCTTCAATCTAACAACTCCAGCCGGTGGGTAGTATGTGCCTGAGCCAGACGTTTTTGATGTAACGGTCATCTCACCATTAGAAACAAGACTACCGTATGATCCTACTTGGATTTTAGTGCCTGGTGATGTCCACGTGCCTGCAGTGGTTTGCGTATTTAAAAGAGTGCCAATTAATCTAAATGGAACACTTGTTCTAGCTGTTGTGGAATAAATGGCTGTGATTGAATCAGCCGCGCCAGCACCACCTTCTGCTGTGGTCGTAATAAGTTGATTCTCATTATAAAGAGATCCGGAAACTGCAAGTTCAACAGTTCCAGAGTTATCGATTAGGTAAATATATTGAACCCACGGCTGTCCACTTGTCTGCCCTAAAGTAGAGCCAGAACTTACAGTCATGGAAAGGGCACCAGTTATGCTTCTTTGGTTATATACACCACTTGTGAGCGTTGAAGATCTAAAACCAACTGTGATCGGATCTCCCGAGTTTGCCTCACTCCCTGATTTTGTTTTAATAGAAATTATTAAAGCATTTCCAAACGCAGCCGTGGTAAAACTAAGGTTTGAAATTTCATAAGATGAGTCAGATGAACTAGATGATGAGCCTGTGCCAACCTCAACCCAAGTGGAACTGTTGTAAATATTTAGCTTATTAGTATCTGTATTATATACTTGAAGACCAGCGACAGGAGATGAAATTGCATCCCTCTGAGCTTGAGTCATGCGAGGGCCAACAAAGCCTTTTGTTGTACTCGTAAAATCAGCAATTGCCGAAGACCCAAGCGTTGATCCTAGCGCAAGTGAGGTTCCTGTTGCAGCACCCAAAGTTGGGGTTGTGAGCGTTGGACTTGTTAAAGTTTTATTGGTTAAAGTTTGAGTACCAGTTTCAGTGACGAGCACTCCTGTTTTGCCTGATAAAAGTGATAACTCTGTTGTAGTGACAGGGCTTGCCGATAAATAACTTGAACCGTCTGTTGTAAGAACAAATGAGGCGCCAATATCAGGAAGTGAAATTTTCCCAGTTCCATTAGGATCAAGGACAATATTTCCATTTGTGTTTGTTGACGAGATGGTATTGCCATCAAGCTGAAGATTATCGACAAGTACTTTGTCAAAAATACTTGTACCTAGTGCAATTGAATTTACTAGAAAGATTATTAGAACAAAAAATTTTGTGTGCATTTGTTTAGGTTAATACTAAATAATTTTTAGAGTACCTTTAGGTGCTCTTTAGTTTTTAAACGGAAACAAGTTTTCTGATAAGCTTAATAGTTCCATTTCCAGCGCCAGCATCTAGCGCCGCTTTTAATTGAACCACCGTGCTTGCTTGAGAAATTGAAAATGTAACTCCGTGAGGCTCTTCGGAAATAAATTGTCCAACACAAACCCGCCCAGTTCCATTTGCGCTTTGAATAGCCAATTGACCGTTTGCAATAACAGTTGTCCCTCTTATTATTTCAACATCATAAAGAGCCGATGAATAAGTAGATAAATCAAGTGTTTCACCTACAAGATTAGTTGCTGATTGACCATCAGTCACAACGTGCTCAACAAAGGTTCCATCGCCGGCTGCGACAGTCTCAAGAACCATCACATTATCAACCGTGTATTGAACAACATCATCGGCATCAGTAACGATTAATTTGTAAACCGTTCCGGTCGCAAGATAAATGTCAGCGGCTCCATTGGCGTCTAATACAACAGGGTTTGCATTCGGAGTTGTCTCATCTCTATCAGCATAAGTGGAGGCTGGAGTCACAGTTCCAGCAAGATAACTATAAACCATTCCGCCTGCTAGTGGATCACCGTTGGCATCGTATTCTCTGAATCTAAGAGATGGGATAAGTTCGGCCATTATAACTCCCTTACTAGCAACTTAGTGTAGACTACGTGTACTGACCCTGCGGCGATCGCAACAACCTCTACCGTGTAAGTGTATGTCCCCGCAGCTGGCTCATCAAAAAAATTAATTGCAGAAGGAGGAACATAAACGCCCACTGGTATGGTGAAAAGTGCAATGACAGTGGTTCCTCTTTTTATTTGGAGTTGCGAGTCGGAACCAGTTGAGGCTAATATCCCAGCTGCATTCGATGTAGACCCATCGGGCTGAAGCGATATTTGAACCTGTCTACCAATAGTAGTAATCGCCGCCGAAAGATTTGTAACTGCGGTCATTGACGCGCTTGAAGTGCTAAATGTGCTTGAGCTAGAGCTTAATGTTTTATTAACACTTGAAAGCTTTGCAGGAGTCACAAAGCCATCGGCCATTTTGGCGCGTCCTGCGGTATCAGCTGTTAAAAATCCATTAGCAAATTTTGCAAGGCTTGTAGAGTCAGCGGCAAAAAAACCATCGGCTATCTTGGCTCTACCAGCTGCACTTGCCGCAAGAAAGCCATCAGCCATCTTGGCAAGGCCCGCCGTTGAGGCTGCAAGAAAACCGTCAGCCATTTTTGCTAGCCCTGTAGCATTTGCCATCAGAAAATCGTCTGCGAATTTTGCAAGACTCCCAGTGGTTGCCGCAAAATAACCATCGGCCATTTTAGCCCGACCATCTACATCAGCGCTTAAAACTCCACTAGCAAGTTTTGCAGTGGTCACCACACCGTCATTTAAAAAAGTTATATTATCAATGGTCCACTGTGTGATATCGCTAGAATTTTTTAAAACAAATTTATAGGCATTAGATCCAATCCAAACATCAGCCTCACCGTTGGCATCTAATATCACAGGATTGGTGTTTGAGATGCTTTCTGCTTTATTTTGGTATGTTGCAAGCGGAGTACTTGTTCCAGCTTGATAAGTGTAGAGCTTACCACCAGCTAAAGGCTCACCATTGGCATCATAATATCTCTGTCTGAGTGGAGCTAAGTGGGCCATTATTTGCTCCTTTCATTAACTGCAATTTTACTTTTAATTTTAGATACAACTTTTTCCATGGCTTTGGACCCAGGCTTTAAATCAGAGGCTTGAATTAAAAGTTCTTTATTCTTTGGATCACTGAATAATTTTTCACGATTAACCTTAATAAGGTCCAAAAAAGAAGTGTCGTTTGAGTGTTGTAATATTTTATCAAACCCATCGTTTGCCCACTTTTCTTTGCCTTTTTTTGTATCTGAATCCGATTGCATTAAAAGTTTTGGATTATTATTTAAGACACTTCTACCCGAAGAGGCACCTGCTTGAGCTTTAATTAAATCGTTTAAATTTATATTTTTTATTGATTGAGGTAAGTTGTCCTTTATTCCTTGAAATATTTTTTGCGATGCAGAAGAACTCGAGCGTGCTCCTGCTTCCGCACTACCGTAGGCAAGAGCTTCATTGACTGCCTTTGCTGATTGGATTTGCTTTTGCTTATTCAACACAGAAGAATAAACTTTTTGCTTCACCGCTGACACTGGTCCTTTTTGGATTACCTCTTGAGTGAATGAACCAGGCTTTAAAGCTGAAAGTAGAGACTCTGCTGTTCCTGATGGATTTACTTCATCTAAGAATCTTCTTGCTAAATACCCATGATCAGCTAAAGCCGAGAGTCTTTGATATTGCTCTTCACCAATACTTTTTAAAAGTACATTTTCATTTTGTTTTAAAAATGCTCTTAAATTTTGAGGCATAAATCCTTTAACATTATCAAAGCTCTTGCGAAATCCTAGATTAAGATAAGATTTAATCATTTCATTATAAGCATCATCTCCAATGTAGCTCTTTACTATGTCTTGATAATTAGGGTTTGATAATATTTTCCCGACGATTTTATCAGGATTCGCAGAGTACATAGAATCAAGTGATTCAATTTTACCACCAATGATATTCTCAATATTATCGAGATTTCTCTCATTGATGGCGTAATCCTTAAAGACATCTCTCATTTGAGGGACTTTTTTCTGTCCGATGAACTCTAATTGATCTAATAATATTTTTCTTATATTTTGAAGCTCTTCTGTTGCTGCGGGATTAGTAATGTCAATTTGCTTTCTTAAAAAATCTCGCATTCGTTGCATTTCTTGAAAGGTTACTTTACCGTCTAAATCATTAAAAACGCGTTTTAAAGCATCGTATTCTTTATCAGAAAGGCCAGTCTTTGTTGTGTTTGGCTTAAGAAGCATATTTCCAGATTCATCAATATCTATAAGAGGTCCTGCTTTTGAATTCTGGGCAATCGCAACCTTCAAATCAGATACTTGCTTTTTATTAAGAGGTCCTGCTTTTTTAAGCTTTTCAAAGTACGGCTTTAGAACATCTTTTTGTGTTTTATAAACATCTTTAACTTTATTAATTAAAGAATTTCCTTGATCAGGTATAGACTTAAATGGTGCATTTGAAATTGATTCGATTGTTTCAAGTGCTTTTCTTTCAGCATCATCGAGCATTGATAAATTGTACGTTGCTATTTTATATTTTTGAGGAGATGTAAGATTTTCGAAGTTATTTTTTAACGCTCTCATCGACTTTGGATTTTCAAGCATAGCATAATGATAATTCAAAGGCTTGACCTCTAGGTCTGGAACAATAGCCTCTATCTCACCCAAGCGTCTTTGTGCTTGCATTTTGCCAATATTTTTTGGTGGTTCCCATGCCTCTAGTTCTTTTAAACTTTGCGGTGCTTTGATCTCAAAAGGAGAGAATTGAGTTTTGACAGTTTGATTTCCTCCACCAAGAGAAACACTAGAGCTAGCGCTTGCATTAGCCTTTCCCATTTGACTAGCCTCTTGAGCAACATCAACGACTGATTTTGCACCAGCTGCAGCCTTTGCCGTTGCTTCTGCGGCTTGTTCTCCGGTAAGAGCTGATTTTAATCCACTACCAACGCTTTTTAATCCCTTAGAAGCCAAGCTAGCAATTACGAATGGATCTTGAAGTAGCTCTAAACCAACGCCAACAGCGCCAGCAGGAGATGCACTTAACCAGGGGGCTCCCTTAACATTATACTCTTGATCGCTTAAGCCCATCATCATAGCTTGTTCTTTACCTGTTGGGGCTTTTTCAAGAGCCTTTCCAGAAACTTTTTCTGTTACAAATTTACGAATAGGAGCACCTGTATATTTATCAACAGTTTCTAGAAACTTAGATGCGGCTTCTGGAGTTAGAGAATAAGAAGGCTCGCCCTTTAAAGGGTCGCCCTCTTGAAAGTACTGTGACATATCAGAATTATTTTGCGGAGTCGTATTGGCTAAACTCATTTCAAGTTTTTGCATGTCTTCATCAGAAATAAAATTAGGTGGTGCATTCGTAATACTTGATTTCTGAGACTCTAATTTTGCCATTTCTTCATCAGAGATAAACTTTGCCATTAATTCACCTCAACCCATCCCCCAGGGACTTTTTGATAGGATTTCCCATTTATGGTTTTAACATTTTTGTTTTCATTTTGAGTTGAAAGTGTGCTGTTAAAACCACTAAGAGATCTATTCTTAATATAGTGCTGAGCCTTTGCCTTTTGTGCAGCTAGACCATTTTCAAGCTCCTGAATTTTTCTATCCATAATTTTAAGATTTTCGGAGTTATCTAGCTTGTCGTTATAAAATTCATTTGAGGCAGCCTTTCTCTCGCCATCCGATAATTGACCACCAAATGTTGCCTTAAGAGCGGAGTTTGCCACAGTCACAATATTATCTCTTTGAGAAATAGATTGCTGAGTTCTAAACATGTCAGGGAGAGAGCCAGAGATAGGACCACCACCCGCTTGAACTAATCCGTTATCCTTTGCCATTTGATCACGATAAAACTTAAGCTTATTAATGGCATCTATTGCCTTAGCTTCACCACCACCAGTGAAGTCATTAAAATCTTTTGCATAATCTTTATCAACGGCCTTCTCGCCCTCTGTCAGTTTACCAAAGCCAGTCGGAGATGCGATTTCCAAAGCTTGTTTTTCTTTTTTCAGCCCAAGCTCTTGCTTTTTTAACCCAAACTCATTTTGTTTTAAATTATTATCAAATGATTTCTGTTGCTGATCCAATTGATCTTTTGCAGTAAGTGTTGCCATTTGAACACGCTTCATAAAATTAGGATCATACTGAGAAGGAAATTCCCCAGGACTAACTAGTCCTAATTTGGTTCCATTCTCTAAAAATCTAGAATAGCTCTGCGGATCACTGACAGACCAGACAAGTCCGTGCATGGCGTCCGTTCTTTTTTTTTGTAAATCAAACTTTTGCATTTCTTGTTCACGACTTAATTGTGAAAATTGCTTTTCTTGCTCCATGGCTTTCATTGGGTTGATTCTATACAAATCAGATAAAACAGCTTTTTGATTTAAAGATCTTGATCCATCGGGATTTGAGACCACATTATTCTTGTAACTGTTTTTGATGGCTTGATCTTCCTCTAATTGCTTATTTTGCAATTGCCTTTGCTTTATTAGATCACTCATCTTCATGCCACTTTCAACACCACTGGAAATTGATCCAAAGACATCAGGACTTTGTTGTTTAAAATAGATACTTGAATCAATAGCCATTGAATTAACCCTCCGCAATCATAGCAAGAAAAAGTGACGCTAATTTAATAAGATTAATTTTCTTAAAACCGTCATCGTCTTCGAAGATGAGTGTTTTACCAATCTTTGATTTCTCAAGGTCTTGAGCCATAACTCCGAACCAGTCACCTTTTCCGTGTTTCTCACCAATATAGTTCCACATATAAGGTTTAATTGTTTGCCTGAGCTCTTCTAGGTCTTGAGGATCTATGGGCTTGATGTTGGTTTTAAGTCTCTCATCGGAGGCAAGGATTGCAGCCGTTCCAACTTGTGATCCTGCTTGTAAATATCCATTTAAAAGCCCGGCTCTTCTGTTATCACCAGCGACCATGCCCGAGGCTCTAGCGTTACCCATATCAGTGTACAAGTTAGAGATATTGTTAGTGGCATTCATCCCAGACTGTTGATTATTTTGGTTTGCAACTTGCCCTAGTCCTGAAAGAGATGACAGGCGATTAAATCTATTTGTTTGATCACTTGTAAATCTATTATAGGCATTATTAAACTCATTGCTTGCAAAGTCTTGCCCATAGCGAGTAAGGGCTTTCATCGTTGCACCTGAATTTAGTCGACCCTTAGCAGAGGCCGATCTTTCAAGAGCTTTCTGTCCTTCGCTCATCCTAAACTGATAACCAGGATCAGCTTGAAAGTCAGACATTGTAAAGGTGCGATTTAAATCACCCATAGAATTATCAAGCTCACCTAAATACTTTTCACCAGTGGTTCTCCATGGTTCATTATCGGCCCTTGTTTGATCATACTGTCTTCGTTGCTCCCCAACTGCGCGATCAGTAGAGGCTTGTTGAGCATTTAAAGCATTATAATTTGTGTCAGTCCCCATGAATTCACTTAGCCAGCTCATGTAACTTCCCTCCCTGAAATTCTAATTACCATTTTACTTGCGACACTCGCTAAAATACTGATGAAGTCGCCGGTATTTAAAATTTGATTTTGTAATGATGAAAAATCTTGAGTGGCACCCGCTGAAATCGAATAAGCTTTAATAATCATATTTGAATCAGTGGCAGTTCCTCCACTCGGAACTATGTAAACAGTAATAGTCACAGCTCCACTATCAACGTTTGTGGCCGTGAATTTATCAATAATTGCTTTTGTGTTTAAGGGTGCAGTATATTCAGTTGTTGCAGAATCACTTGCGTATTTTGCCTCTAATAAACATTTTGCCGTTACTGTCATAATTGCCTACCTTGCAAAATATCATTTAAAGTTGTGTTTATTGTCGCAATGCTTGTGGTGTGGCTTGCGCTTGTTGTTTGGAGTGCTGAGATATCAGCTTCAAGTTCCGCATTCGTTAAAGCGACACTTCCACCAATTCTAGCAAACAATTGTCTAAACCAATTTTCCCAGGTCATTGATAAAAGACCCGATCGATCAATCATTGGAATTTTAACTGGAACAGGAGTAATATTCTCAGCCATTAACCAGCCTCACTTACTGCATCAAACTCTGCGCCAATAATTACAACTTTCACAGGGTCAGTGATTGTAACTCTAAAAACTCGGTCACGACTCTGACCAAGCCTTCGCCAAATTGCTCGTTTTTTTGTTTGACCAATTTTACCAAAGCTCATCCATTTTTCATTAGACCAGCTATGTCCACCATCATCGCTAAATTCTAAGATTGCTTGCGGATCATTCCCTTGAGCTGTGCCATCAAGACCTGTGCCTGTTTCGATATCAAGCTGGAAGCTATTATAAAATACTCGCTTCATCCCAGAGCTTAAGTGTGGGGCCACTCGTCGTCTTGTAATTTCAGCACTATTATCAGAGTAAACAGAGCTAGAAAGAGAATAAAGGTTTCCATTCTCGTAATCTCCCACGACGTGAGTCGAATAAGCATAGGCATGATTGTCGGCCCTGTGGCGTTCAAAAGAGCCTTGAGTTGTGTAAACTCGCTCATGCCATAGATTTGTCGAAGTATCATAAACCCAAGTTGTGTTTGCGCTCGTGAAATTCAAACAATAAAAATGGTGACCATTTTCTTGATAAGACCAGGCGACAGCTCCACTGATATCACCATAACCTCGAATAGCATTCTCAACTGCGTGCGTGGAAATTCTTTGCGGCTTAAATCCAGCGGCCATGTAAACGATGCCGGTGCCCTTATCGTCTTTTCCAACCCAGAAAACAGTATTATTCATTTTTGCAATACTGAATCGGGCCGCGCACCCATGCTCAATAAAAGCACCTTGGTTTCTTTCGAACGGAAAATCCACATTTCCGCTATTGTAAAAAACCTCAACGGAATTTTCGTTAAAAATCCATAAATCTCTATGGTCAGACAAAACACCCACAACATTGTCGGGATTTCCTTCTGATTCAGCAATATCAAGAGCATCAAATGTCACGTCATTAAGACCTGAAATAAAAAAGCTCCCACTATCAGGTTGATTGAAAATAAAATAACCATCTTGATAGGTGACTTGATCAGCACCAGGGAAATCAGGGTCAGTAATTTGCGCGAAAGCTGCACTTGCCATCGTGACCACGTAACCATTAGTTCCATCGACTACAACAAGGCTCACACCATTATCGGCCATGCTTACTGGGCCCGATAAGGTGGTCAGTGTTCCAAGCTCTGTTTTAACCCAAGATGAGCTTACATAATAAAGCTTATTACTACTGGCAACGTACAACTTTCCGGTGCTTGAATACCACATGCCACGAATAGGACCATCACCAGTGCTCACCAATAGTGAAAGGCCAGGAGTTGCAACTAAAGAGGCAACTTCTTTTTCTTTTCCAAAACCTGTTTCATTAATCTCGGGGTAAAGGTTAATGCATCGCTGGCAATCAACATTGACCGAGTTTAATTGATAGCTTGGTCCTATGAAACCAGGAAAACGCATTTACTCTCCTGTATAAATGTTGAATGGTTTACCGCCAGCTGTTGCCATGTCAGTCTTCAAATAAACTGGTTTAATATTCTTTCTCTTAATATTCGATTTGGAATCTATTGCGATACTTTTAACAGTTGAACTTGCCTCTTTCCCATACTCTGGAGCTAACTCGTCAGCTAAATTAAAACGCAAAGCTTTCATATACCCAGGAGGTAAAGTGATTGTGGTGTTGATACTAGCAAACTCCGTTAAAGCTTTTTTAGAATACAAAACTAATTTATTAGCGACACTTGGAACAGGCCAAAGATTTATAGTTGCAAGTGGGTAAGTGGGATCATAATAGAGCTTTGTTGATATAGAACTACTAAGATCTTTTGTTGTGATCTCAGCCCATTGTCTTGGAGTAATTAGCTCTAAGGGGTATTCCATTGTGGGAGTATTTGATTGATCCTCAATCATTGCTCTTTCAATCTCAACTGGCCTTGTAGTGTTAAAATCACCAGAGGACCCAATGGCATAAGAACCGTCAGAAGCAGTGAGAGTAAACTCTTCTCTAGTAGTAGAGTAGATAATTAGATTTTCAAGACTCCAGCTTTCAATCATTTGATTTAATACTGATAGAGCATCAGAATGCTGGTTTGCTGAGGCCGTCTCTCCTTCAGCAAGAACATTTATGAGTCTTAAAGATCCATTTATTAAATCTCTTACCGTTGCCAATTATTTATTTCCTTTTTCAGCTTTAGATTTTGTAGGCTTAACGACTTCTTTCATCGCCTCTTTTGCGTGTTCAATAATTTTATCACCACTATCTTCAATGATATGTTTATCGAGATCACCGTAGGATTCGACAAAGCCCTTGGGCATTTTATCAAACTCCTCTTTGGTTCTTATGATTTTCCCCTCTGGGAAATGCTCTCTATGATAAAACCATTTTGGCAAAACATGATCCATATTAACCCCAAATAAACCCCAGAGAGAGATCATCTCTCCCCAGGGTAAAATATTAGTTAGCCGTTATAATTCCGCACTCTTCTAAGCGCGCTTCAACTTCCGCTAAGCGTGTTTGAAGGTTTGCAATAACTTTAAGAACAGTATTGCCCTCATCTTTTGTTACAAACCCATAAGCACTTGTGTTGATCATGTCCTGAATTGCGTAGTCAGGAGTTCCTGGCTCCGTGTGAGTAAGAGTTGTCACTTGCGCAGTCAATGCAGCTGGCTGATCAACTGGTGCTTTTCCCCAAAAACCAACTAAATCAGTTGATGATTGTCCAACTTGAAAACCGCCCTCTGTTTTAGGTGTATTTGTCTCTAAGGTGTCTGTAGCTGTATTCATAAATAAAATCTCCTTATAAATATTTTAAATTTAATGAAAGGAGAAGGTGATAAAAAACCACCCCCCCTCCCAATTTTTTTTATTACGCTGGTTGACCGACTACGCGACACGCAAGCTCTGGGTAGATACATTTCCAACCACCCAAGAAATCTAGACGAGTCACTGTTCGATAGTTCACAATGTCGAACTGTGAGGTCATTGTAAGAGATAGCCCTGCATTTTTATCGACTGCGCGTGATGCTTGAACCCCACCTTGTGGCAATTCGAAATCAACTGTTGCAAGAGCGAAAGCTGACTTATGGAATACCAGGTTTTGCGGAGCCACTACGCTTGCGTAGTTTGTCGCATGACCAAATAAAGTGATTGCTGCGCCATCAATTGGATAAGCAGTCACGTTTTGGTAAGGACCAGTTTTGTAAATAGCTGGAGAAATCGGAAGTGATGCAATCTCGTTTGAGCTTGAATCTGTGGTAGCAGTCACAACAAATTGAGCAAGTTCACCTGTGCTTTGTTTAGTCTGTGGGTTCACAGAATAAACACCAGCTATTTGGATCACGTCACCTTCTTTGTAACAGCCAGTGATTGTCCCAATGATGCCATCAACCGCGATTGCTGTTGCACCTTCAGCTGCAATTGTTATTTTCACTGCAGGAGCTCCGACTGGCGCACCAGCGGTGTGTTTTGGCACGTTTTGGCTCATCATGAACTTACAACCACCGGCGTAACCCATCACACCCTCTTCGTACTGCTTTTTGATTTGCTCAGAAGATTGGAAAAGACCTTTCAATCCCTCAACCATAGAAGCCTCAACGAGTGGGTCAACTACGGCGTTGTATGTTCCTTTAGGACCACCAAGGCCTGCAATTTTTGCCTTACCATAAGTAAAGCCCTTTAATGTAGAGGGAAGTGCTGTTGCACTTGGAACACCCACGGCGCTAAACACTGACTTGTACATATCCAAAGCGAATTGATAATCCACTTTATGCGCTAAAGCGATAGTTGCAGGATCAATGTATCTCTCACGGAAGCGATCAATTGAAAGGGTTCTATCTTTCTCAGCGAAAGCCATCCCAACGTGGTAGTGCTTATCAACAGTCAAAGGAGTGTATTGGTCCTCTGAATCTTGGATGTTGAGAGTTGCACCCTCTGTTACTTCATAGCGTAAAGGTTTACGAATATTAATCGTTGCGCCTTTTTTCGCTCCAGTTTGCGCGAATTGATCACTGTATTCAGTGGTCACGTTCTTTGCCATTACCAAATGGCTCTTTAAGCTCATAAGGGTTTCTTTTAAAATTACATCATCTGTTAAAAGTGAGTTACTCATTAAATCTCCTGACTCCTAGTTATGGAGCAAAGGTTAATTAAATTTATTTACAAGAATGCCTTATGCATCCTTGCGCATTTGTTCACGTCTCAGCGCTTCGTACTCTGCTTGTGAAAGGTTTTTATCAAAGATCGTTTTTTTAACTGATCCAGACGATTTTGCTTTCAACGGAGCAATAGGAGGAGGCGCTTTGGTTGTTTGTTTTTCTTTCGAAGATTCAGAAGGTTTTAAAACACGAGCTTCAAATTTACCAAACTCACGCGCCGCTTGAATCGGATCTAGAGCACAAATTCGCTCATAATCTTTTCGATTCTTTGCTAGCTCATACATAAGCTCTGGTCCGTTCTCGCTTCTCAAGATTAGATCTTGAACCGCCATAGACATTGGAACATCATCAATCTCTTCAATGAGATCATGAAAATCATCGTGACTTTCAACGAACTTTTCAACGCGCTTATTGTGAGCTTCCACTTGTCTATCAAACTCAGTTTTTATTTGAGTTTCTTTCGACTTTGTTTCTTTCTCTTTATCGCGTTTTTCAATTTTCCAATCCGTTAGCGCTTCAATATATTCATCGTGAGACTCGAAATCTTCGGCTTTAGGTTTTGAATCAGCTTCCTTTTTTTGGACCTTATTTTGAGTATTCTCAGTCTCAGAAGATTGACGCTTTAAAGCCTCTTGCTTCCAGTACTCTAACTCATTGTTTTTTTCTGACAGTTGACTTGTCAGTTTCTTGATCCGCTTTTTAAAGCCGCCTTTTACCTTTGGCTTTTGGTCACCGTCCTTGGTGTCTGACTCATTGTTATCTGAATCATTTTCATCACCCTCTTTGGTGTCCAAAACTTCTGTTTCTTCGTTTTCTGAATTGCCCGACTCTTCAGTGTTTTCACCATTAGCTTTTTTGCTAGGCGCGGACTTTATTTCCTCGATACTGTCTTTTGATGCCAAATCACTCAATTGAGCGACAGCATCTTTTTTTACAGAAACGGCATTTGTGATTACTTCTATATTTGACATGAATTACTCCATGGGTAAGCCTGGTGATAACCCGCCAGTAGGTGGTTGTTGTTGTTCATTAGGCGAGACAGAGCCTTTAAAAAAGCCATCATCACCATCATTACTTTCATTATTTTCGTTTTCTATTGGTTCATTAATTTGCAAGAGATCGAGTCTGTGCTTGATGTTTGCGATCTCTTGAGTGAGAAGCATTTGAGCCTCTTGAGAGCCCATTTTTGCGAGCTCAATTTCAATATTGGCTTGGATTTTTGCAAACTCAATACGCTCACGACTCTCAAGCTCAATTGTTTTCTTCTCAATAGCATCATTAGCTTGATTCAACTGTTGAGTGAGTTGATCAACCATTTGACTCATTTGTTCCATCTGCATTTTTACTTGTGGTGGAATTGGTTCTTTCTTTTCCTTATCATCTTCAGCTAATCCAGGCGGTAAGGTTTTCTTCAAACGCTCAGCGATTTCTTGAGCTCCTGGCCAATCCATGTTTTTAACCATGAGATCCCCTGCAACTTGAGTAAGCTGAGGGTTAGCCTTGCCCATTTCAAGCATGGAAGCTGCGGCCTCTTGACGTTTAGTCGCAAAGTTCGGTCCGGTATCAACTGCAACGTCATATTTTCCAACATTAAGATTATATGAAACTTGTTTACCTTTTCTATCAAACAGCTCATTGATTCGAATGACCTCTTGTTCGCCTTCTTCACCAATAATTCTTTGCGCTCTTGCGGTGTCATAGATTAAAGGAATGGCTTCAATAAGAATTCGCCCTGCATGCCTAATGGATCGGGTTAAATTATCAACAAAATGGAAATTACCAGTCTGAGCCTGTTGGTTTCTTTGAATAATGGCACGACCACTAGTCTCGTTTGATCTATTCCCAAGACTTGCATCATAAATTCCTGTTGTGTTTTTTAAATCTTCAGAGGCGAGAGTTCTAGCTTGAGTGATAGCTTGAACAGGAGGCTCAAAAGCATTTCTTTGAGGTGCTGGTAAAAGTTGCCCTTGGAATGTGGCAGGCTTGTACTGAAGAAAGGCATGATTGGCAATATTTGCAGTTTCCCATTGCTCCTCATGTCCCTCAAATTGTCCCTCAGCACCGATGTAAGGCGCCCTAGGAGCTAGCGCAATTGTTTCAGTCTCAGCACTGGCCCAATAGTTGTACATTCTTTGAGGATCTTTAGCATTTCTGATAATACCCTCTAAGATGAGCTTTCCATTGATATCAATCTCATCGCCATAAACTGGAATGACAGGAATAGATGTTCCAGGCCATACCGTTTCCTCTAGAATTTCCAGTGCGTTTATTTTACACCATTTAACCTTTGGGATTTTAGTCTTTCGCTTCCCAATGATTCGAATATCAGGAGGCAAAACCTCGGGTAACTCAGAGGCTAGAATAGTTTCCTTATTGCTTAATAAAAACAGCTCTGCATCTTCATAAATTTTATAAAAATACTCTGCGATTCGAACATTTTCTTTTGATACCCACTCAACAAGCTCGTTGCCAATACCATCCCAGTTGCTTAGGCTTGCAAGCTTTGAGCCCTTAAACTGTGTCTTGTAAGAATCAGGACTAATATCATCGATGATTAAGCACCACTCCATGTCCGAACCATCGGGCTCATGTGAGTTCGGGTCCATGTACACGGAAAGCGGGTTTCTAATACGCTTAATTTTAAGCTCTTGATCAAAAGACATTGGATCACAGTACTCTGTGATAATTCTAAAAAAACCACGACCACAGCTTGCAGCACCTTCAAAGCCTGTGTCATAAGCGACATCAGCGTTAGAGTTGTTTTCGATGTGTTTAATAATACCTTGATAGACTTTAGCCGTTTCTATGTCGGCCTTATCGTCAATTGGATGAATTTTTATAGATGGACGGTTCTGCCTCTGGTCGTTTGTAATTTGTTTTAGAAATGTAGGAATTCTGTTAATCGTTAAACAGGGTTTCCGCTGAGCCTTTCGATCATTTAGTATTTCTTCAGGCCACTGTTGACCGGCTCTAAACTTTAAATCATCTAGAGCACTAATCCTAAAGTCATTCTCAGCATCTTTACATAATTCGAATCGCTCACGAGCAACGCGAAGGATGTCTTCTTCTGAGGTTAATTGACTGTCAGAATCTTTATTTTCAATATTTTCGGCCATAACTTCAAGTTAAGGCATAAATAACTTTAGGATAGTTTTAGGTGCTCTTTAGTTTATCTAACCCATCCAGCCAGTAGAGGTTCTTAAGGAATTATATTGACCACTGGTTTTCTTTTCTACTGGTTTTGTCTTTGCAACTTCAATCCCACTCATGATTGCGTATCTCATGCAGTCCATTAAGTGATCATTTGCTTTAACAATGTGACCTTTTTCATCGCGTCGATAGAGTCTCAGTTCTGTTTTAAAATTTCCAAGGCTCTTAAATACCTTCAGTTTACCAGAAGCCATTCTTTGCCAAACTTCATAGATACCGGATTCAACTCCATTGAAGGCAACATCAATCTTAAGTCCTAAATTAATATAACTCTGCATAAGTTGCTCGCCATCTTTTTGATTTCGACCTCTAGATGCAGGATCAATTACTCCAGGAATCCATTCTCCTCGGGCTTTAAAAGAATGTGCATGAACTACTGGCTCCGCTTGTCCCATGTAGTGTTCACTATAAAAATAAACGATATCCGTTTCTCGATCTAGCGCAAACCAAAGACCTGCAGTTCTATTCCACCCAACATCCATTCCATAGGCTCTTGGCCAATGCGCTGGTATTTCAAAATCATCCACAATGATATCTGATTCAGAAACAGGATAAATGGCACCTGCGCCCAGTTGCGGAACACCCTTTGATCTAGCATCTCTTTGAAATGGAGGTATGGAGGCCAATAACTTTGCTTTTGTTTCTTCAGTTAAGTGAGGGACATCGTCCCAGGTTGCCATTAAAACAAATTTCGGACCGTCTTTAACCTCTTTAATTTCTCCACCTGGCAAGAACTGCAGAACAACTTCTGTCATTCCCATTAAAGGAGTAAAGGTTAGCATCACTATTCCATTATTGTTGCTCTTTCCGGTCGTGTCCGTTGTTCTAAGTAAGCACTCCGTATAAATATCAAGTGGACACTCCTCATCAAGCCAAACAACATCTTTTTTTGTACCCTCAAAAGACTGTCTTCCCTGATCATAAGATTTTAATCCTAATTCACTAATTCCCCCTGATACGTGTTTAATATAAATTGTATCAACAGCATCAGGAATACCCGACCTAGGTCTAGTATCAACAATAAGATCTTTTTTGATTAATCCTGTGCCTATGTCATTTTTAGGACCTAGTAATTTTTTTTGAATAATATCTCTAACTGTTTGTCCCGTTTTCCCAGCTGCCCATGACTCAATTGGTTTATTAAATCTTCGACCGTTCCACCATTTAGGATATATACCAGTGAGATGACATACAAGTTCATAGCCTCCCATAGTTTCTGTTTTACCAATACGGTTAGCTGCAAGGGCCAGGCGTTCTTCAAAAAACTTTCCAGCTTCAAAAAATTCTAAATGCTTTTTGTATAATTCTCTACGAAGTGGCCCTTTTTCAGGGAAGTATGTATCAAAAAGACCATACTTTCGACGACGCTCTTTTTCTTCAATTAAGCTTAAGAGTTCAAATTTCTCTTCACGATTCATTTAAACCATTTAGCTTTTGGAGTTTTTCTTCAATTTTGGCGTCTAATTCTTCATCAGATAGTTTTGTAATATTATTAACGATTACGTCTGATTCTCCTGGCATCTTTTCGCGCCACTTCTTAGGTTGACGGTTTTTAAGCCAGAAAATAGCCGCTGCAGTGTCGGGTGGATATTGTTTAATGGTGTCGTGGGTAATTACGCACCCCTCATGACAAAATACTTTTTCCTCTGGGTGAGAGAATCCAACGGCACGACTAAAAAGTGAAGCCTCAACAAGATCGTCTGCAACTTGCTTTGACTCTCTTAGGGCGTATAAGAATTCAGGGTGCTTTCCCTTCCAGTTGTTTAATGTCCTTCGACAAACGCCTATGACTTCGGCGACTTCATCTTCTGTTTTACCTTCTTTTAATAGTCTAAGAATTGTTTCCTTAACTGAATCATTGAATCCACTTTTTCTAGCCATCCCTTGATTTTAACTTAGCATAATCTTTAGAGTATCTTTAGATTTACATTAGTTAATTATTCTGTTTATTATATATTTATGAAAAAACCTCAGTTTCAAGCACCCTCAATAAAATTAAAAAAATTTGATATCAGCAAAATCTCTTCAGAAGATCCAGTGAGAAAATCCACGATAACTTTTTGGATGCCCGAAGATTACAGAGCTAAGTTTTGCAAGATACAAAATCTTTCAAAGAAAGAGTTTGGCAAGCATATTCAGAAAATGATTATGAAATTAATAGATAATGTTGATGTAGATTGCACAGAGCAAGTGTCTTAATTAAGAACCCACATTGTCGCTCTATTTGTTTATGTGGGTTCATGTGTTTTACTTCTTTGATTTTGTTTTAGTTGTTTTTTTAACTTTTTTCTTTGCCATATTATCCTCCTAGAAAAAATGTAAACTCCAAAAATCATAAACTTGCAAGAAATTAAATTACTTCTTTGTCAATCTTCCAGAGGCCATTTCTACTAGAAAAGCCTGAAGATCACTTGATAACAAACACAACTCCGCTCGTGATCCATTGGCGTGAATCCTAACAATTCCGTTACAATCAACATCTAGAATTGCAATTGCCGACGTGTGGATGCCAAGTGTTTTAATATGCGCGTTCATTTCATCAACTTGTTTTTCAGTCATAAAACATCCTTTATTTCCTTACTTCTAATGTGGACGTCCACCTTCTGCAATCCAATCATTTGTCGCTGCGATGCTCTGTAAGTAAAGATTAAAGCCTGCAATGATTGCTAATATTCTATCTCTAAATATGTTTTCCATTTGAATCGCATCTGCGACTTTATTGATTTGAACAATGTCCTCTTGGGTTAACTGACTTAGAGTTATAGTGGCAAATTCGTTTTGTAGTTCAAAATCAACGTCTTCGAGTTTCATAAGCAAGATCCCTTCGAAATGGGTTCTCTTAGATTATGAAGGAATTAAATTGTAGAATGCAATAGGGATTTATTTTTATAATCGAAAGCAATTTTATATAACTTTAACCTCTACAGCAATGCTTTTTGTTTTATCCAGTGAGCATAACTCTTTACCATCTTTGAGAAAGGTAACTTTGTAACCAAAGGATCCTTTATTGATTGATAATCTTTCAATATTAATAATTAGCTGTCCTCTTAGTTCTCCTGGTTGTGAGACTATAGATCCACCAATTTTTATATTTGTAGGTGCGCCATTATCAAATACCTGAAACTCAAACTCTTTTGGAAAATCTGTCTCTTTTTCTGATTTAAAACTTACAAAAATTCCAAGTTTTATATTTAAGGGCCACTTCAAGCTTTCTGGTGTTTTTGTTTCAATAATAAATCGATCTACATAAATACCCATCAATGAGAACTTATTTCCAATTTCTTGTCTTATATCGTCGCAAATTACTGCATTTATAACTTCCATTTATTATGCTCCTATGGAATAGGTATTTGAAGTTGGGCCACTATTAGTTCCTATATAAATAGGATCGAATTTAGCTAATGTAGGTGGAGTACCAGGCAAAAGGCTAGTGTCTTTCAACTCATAATTTGTTCTTACAATTGCTTCTGCTTTTTCTTTATCAAAATTAGCTTGCGCCACTTCTGATAGCCATGGAAAAATTGTTAACAAGCGTACCAAAGCAACTGCCGCAGCAGATTTTTGTCTTTTATTTTTCCAATGGTTCATTGTTCTTTTTGGCAAATCAAAGACTCTCTCCATGTAAGAAATATTATATCCCTTGGTCTGAAGTCCTTCAATTGATTGAGCCATCATATTCAGTTCAGCTTCATCTTTAGCTTTTTTGAATGCTCTGATGTTCCTCTTGTCATTAAAAAAATCACCAGTTTCGCCACAAACACTACAACTAACTTGATGTTCCTTTACGGTAAAGGATTCTCCAAGAGCTATCTTATATTCACAATCAACGATAACTTTTTTCAAAGAATTTGAGGCACCACATATAGGGCATGATTTAGACATATTAAATCTCCTCTCTTACCGTGATGGATGGAATGATTTAACAACCCATCCAACTTTAGTTTTGTAAAATGCTATGTACCAAGTTTCTCCATGATTAAAAGTAAATTTATAATGATGAACGATAGGTGCTGGTGGATCACCATTCCAATTTTCTAATGGCTTTGAATACCCCTTTGAACTTATATTTTCCATCTCATCACTCACAATTATTCTTTTAATTTCATCCACTCCTCTAACTCCAGTTCGGATTTTTTCAATATCTAGAGCTGGTTGCCTTAGAACAATTACTTTATCGGGGGAGCGAGTGCAGGCGCTTTTAAGTGAATCTAAGGGGCCATGGGTTGAGCTTTTCCGCACCTGAATCTCCTGTTATATGTATCATATAACACAGCATGATAAGAGTCAATCTAATAGCATATTTGTATTGATTTTTTTGTTTGCCAGATGTTTATCTATGGGCGAAAATTGTCACTCTTATCTTATCGATGCCCATCAGAGGTCTGGTTAGCTGGTAATAAAAGGCAAGCTTTATACTCTTCGATTAGGGCCTGGTTTTCGCTTAATGCCTTCAAATTATCTTCAGAGCCAAGCAGGCCTTTTGCTGCATACTCATCATTAATTTCTTGTTCCTCTTTATATGGATGATTAAACTTGCATTGTTGAGGGCACATAAATACATCCTTGCATAAAGCCGTAGTAACCGTCGGTTCCTCTTGAGCTTGAATCTCCATCTTAGGAGGCAAATTATTTGTCTCAGTTCCATGATCAATCTTTTTAGCGCACGAAATCGCTAAAGTTAAAGAGATTAAAATTAAACAAATTTTCATTACCATATTTACCTCTCGGCTCTATTCACTTCCAACAAGCGTGCCAAATCTCGTAATGAGGCAGTAAATATTTTTTAACCAACACGGTGCTTCAAATAAATACACAAAATGTTGCGCATATGAAACATTTTGTACTCATTTGAACATAATCAAAATTTGTTTATATAAATAGACCTTGACTCCATCACATCAAAAAAAGTAACCAAATATCCTCTTCTTTTTTGGCCGTTTTTTCTTCTCACATTTTGAACTTTCATTATTTATCTAGTGCTCATTCAGTAACAACTTGCCTATAAAGATGAGTTGATGTTGGTAGTTTCGGCCCACTGGTCGTATCGATATGAAACATCAACCATGCATTTTCTCACTTCGATCCATGAAATCGGTTATTTTTGCTTAACTTTTTACTGAGTGTTAAGATTTTCTGATGAATAAAAGATCTGTAGAGTTTCAACTAAAGATTCTTCAAAAAATCGAAGAAGAGCTGCTTGAGAACCTTAGAATGAATTTACAGCGGCAAAATGAGTGTAAGGAATTACTTAGCTTTTCGTTTAGTGGGGACATTGACAGTAGTAGTATGAGCGATCAAGGGGACGGCATTGTCAGGAGTGGGCTTAGTGGGGGTAAGAAGCTTGATGATGGATGAAGTAAAATGAGGCTGTTTTCTAAGTAAACTTATGATTTCTGTTTCATCTTTCGAAAGATTGCCCAATTTAGCGTTTACGCTTTGTTCGCCTGACTGACTATTTTTGGCGATAATATCAGCTAACTCTTCTAAGGTTAAGTCACCGGCTTTTTTAGTATTAATTAACTCTGTTTTATGACTTCCTTCGTATATAAGATCATTAACAGTAACTCCAAGGGCATTTGCTATTTTTATTACATTTTTAATGTTTGGATCATGAACATTGGTTTCAATCCTAGCGATAGTTCCAACACTTAGGTCGGCCCTTTCAGCAAGCTGGCTTTGAGTCCAACCCTTGAGCTCTCTTGTAATTTTTATACGAACAGCTAAGTCAGCAATATTACTCATTCATTAATCCTAATATGTAGTTCTCCGCATATCGATACCGCATTCAGCATTTTTATGTTGCAAAATTATGCTGTTTACGGCATATTACATGCATGAACATAAAGAATTTCGATCACAAAAAACTAAAAGAAAAAGTCCAAGAGAGGGGCGTTATGTACAAGTGGCTTGGCTCCAAAATTGGAGTAGAGGGGCCAACAATATCTCGAATAGCAGCCGGAAAAGCTAATCCAAGCGCCCCACTTCTTATTCTTTTAGCCCAAGTTCTCGAATGCTCAGTTGATGATTTTATGAAAAACGGTGGCGAGAACTCGATGAGTTAAGACTACTAGCACACATAAACCAGTATTATTTAATGAAGTTCCAACATTGGAATTAATTGCATTGTTTTGCCAAAAAATGGCTTTTATAACGATTTTAGGCGATTTGGGAAAGGAACACTTAGGAAAAGATGAGTTCAATGAGAATTTCACTAAGAAGTTCCACGGCAAATTCAGGCCATGTTGGGTCGATTTTGTATTTAATGCAGATACGGCGAACGATAAGACATAAAACAATGGGTACTATTTGTCTTATCAAAAATTTGAATGTTTCCACTAGGAGCCTCCTGGGGAGTTAGGGTTTTGCTCCTCTTTTTTATGGAGCCTATAAAGAACCCCTACGTCCGGATACGGTGCCTGACGGTGGAATGAGATAGGAGTAGTTCGTGAAATTACAATTAGGCGTAAAAACTGAAGCTGATTCGCTCTACCATAAGAATAGAGATTTCATTGGATCAACTGAGCTCCGTGAGATGTCTAAGAGCCCAAAGCATTTTCATGAGGCTTGGAAGAATAGTGAATATTCTGAGCCCACAGCTGCAATGGTTAGAGGCTCTGTTTTGCATTCAGTACTCTTGGAGCAAGATTTATCAAAATACGTTAAGCGCCCAGTTGATGAAGATGGAAAACAAATAGCAGTAAACACAAAAGTCTATAAGGCATGGCTTGAAACCATTGGAGATAAAATCCCTGTAGCAGCTGATTTGTATGATGATTTGTACAAAGCACTTTCTGCTTTTGCAGACAATAAACGAGCAATGAAACTCATTGAAGGCGCTCAAATAGAACAAAGTGTTTATGCTCAAGACCATGAGTCTGGACTTTATGTTAAAGCTCGCCCTGATATATGGAAGGGTGATGTTCTTATTGATTTGAAAACTACGGAAGAGATTAATCGTCAATTCAGAAATAGAATATTTGATTTTGGTTATGACTTTCAAATGGGCCATTATTCAGAAACAATCAGGTCATCAGGTCACAATCGAATCAAAGATTATTACATTATCGCTTTTGAAGCCGTGGCTCCCTTTGATTTAAAGATCTTTAGAATGGACTTGGGTGATATCGATGCGGCAATTAATTTGCGTCAACAATATCTAAATGAGATTTCAGTCTGCGTTCGACAAAATAAATTTCCAGGCTACAGTGACGATATTGAAACCGTAACAAAACCAAATTATATGCAAAAAAATCAAGACTTAACTTTTGAGGTAGTGTCATGAGTAAAGAGTTAGTACCTATGAAAAGTGGGCAAGATCTAATTATGTTTGAGCCTGCAAAGCTTGAGCTCATTCGCAAGACGATTTGTGGAAACTTATCACAACCTCAATTTGATTTATTTATGAGTGTTGCCAGAGCTAGGGGTCTTGACCCAGTTCTAAACCAAATTCATGCAGTTGTCAGAAAAGTAAAGGTTAGTAAAAATCCCGATAAGTATGAAGACCGTATGACAATTCAAGTTGGCATCGATGGATTTAGATTAATTGCCGCTCGCACTGGAGAATTTCTAGGGTGTGACGAAACAATTTTTAAATACGATAAAGACAACAATGTTATCGAAGCAAAGGTAACCGTTTACCGATTTGTTCAAGGTCACAAGGCTGCGTTTACAGGCGTTGCTTATTGGGATGAGTTTTATCCAGGAGATACGCTTGGATTCATGTGGAATTCAAAACCACGGACCATGCTTGGAAAGTGCGCCGAAGTACAGGCTTTACGAAAAGCATTTCCAAACGATTTGAGTGGCGTCTATGAGCCAGCTGAAATTGAAAAGACTGAAGAAAAGGATGTCACACCTCCAAGTCAATTTGATGACGATGAACATGAGAAGAAAATAAAAGGATTACTTGCAAAGTTCAAAAAGCTTGGCGTTAGCGAAGAGCAAGTTTATGGAAAATATGGATTAACTTTTGGTGATGATGTTGTGACTCTGAGTGATGATCAAATCCAAGAGTTAAATCAAATCGGAGCGCAAATTGTGAATAAGAAGATTACAGTTCAAGAGGCTTTCCCAGAGAAAGTCTTGGAGTTTTAACATGAGCCTTGATGAATCTCGCGTCGAAATTGTTAGAAGAGTCAATGCCAAGATTTGCTCCATCGATGACACGCTCGAGCTTCTTGGTGAGTTTTGGCCATCAAAAGGTGATGATGATTATGAATTCTATTTTAAACAGGTTGAGAGATATTTGCAGAAACAGAAAGAGTATCTTCAATTAAATGGGGAGTATTGATGGACCGATTAGTTAAAAAAGATAAACTCATTATGAGAATTAGAGGGCTAACAACTAACGTATGTCAGGCGATGGACTTGGTTGATGCATATTTGAGCCTAGGTCCGAATCAATCAGTTAAGATTTTGAGAGAATTATTGAGTGAAGAACAGTGGCTTGCAACTAGCGATAAAAACGAAAGTTCTAAGAAACTAAATGAAATTAGTATTGCGAGCGCTGATTTGAGTAAAGCTGGGGGAGCATAGGAAATGGAACCAAAAGAATTTGTTACAACAAACGTGGCTGCAAAAGAAATGTGCGTTGCAAGGCGTACAATTCAAGATTGGATCAAAGAAGGAAAAGTTAAAGCTTACCGATATGGAAGGCTTTACCTTTTAAATCGGAAAGACTGGGAAGAGTTCAAAGCAAGAAAGGTTGTTGCTGTAAAACTATGAGATGGCAAATTCAAATATTGTAAAATTCAAAGACAAGGATGGGAGTGAATATTCTTATTTATTTATCGATTTAAAGAGTGGCATTTTTTATGTTCGCATTCGAATCGGTAATAAAGTCCGTGTTTCCAGTCTTGAAACTACAAATTTGAAAGATGCAAAAGCAAGAATAAAAAAGAAGATTTTTGATCTGCACAAGAAAGATGAGGAAGAAAAGGAAAAGAAAAAAAGGGCGCTATACCATCATCTTCCTGAAAATGTTTTAGTTAAGGATTATTACGACAAAATGATTGCTGAAAAAATTGCTGAAGAAGTGAAAGACTCAACGATGACAAGAATAAATAGTGTATGGAAATACTCGCTAGATCCATTTTGGGGACTTATGAATGTTAATGATGTTAACAAAGAAAAGGTTTCCGAGTTTAATGATTGGCATCGTAAAAAGCGCCCTGGGGTTCAATTTGTAAATGTCTACAAATACCTCGGCAATATTTTTAGTCTCATGGAAAAGGACGGCATCTTTTTAAGTTCTGGAAATTCTAAGCCAGTTTTGGAATTAACTCGCACAGAGTTGCGTCACCACGCTAAGCAAAAAGGGCGCTACATCACAGATGATGAAATTAAAGAGGTGCTTAAAAATAGTAATCCAATAACAAAATTGTTTATATTAATAGCATTTTCTACTGGCATGAGAAAGATGGAGATAGGAGCGCTTGAGCTTTCGCGTTTAAAACTTCATAACGGTAGATACACGGCAATCCTTGACACCGATGATACAAAGACAGGGCTTGCCAGAATCGTCCCAATACCAGCAAGCCTCACGCCTTTAATAAACGAGCAAATCAACAAAAAATCAAAATTTCTATTTTACATGAAAACTGATCTACAAAGAAACATGAGTGGTCAGTTGATCGACAAGGGTTGGGTTGATGCAAAAAAGAAATCCAATATTACCTCAAAGACACGAATCCATGATTTAAGGCACACGGCAGCTTCAAACATGGCAAAGGCTGGCATCAATCCAATTGTTGCAGTGACTATCTTGGGAATGAGCTTTAGAACCTATCAGGAAAGATATTTAAAGCTTACAGCTGATGATCTAGCGAAAGCCTGCGAATCTAATTTTGCCAGAATTGAGGCGCCCAATGCTTAAGCTCAATGGGTGTGTCGGATTCCTGTGTCGGATGCAAAATATTTTTAGCTATACTTTTAATAACATTAGTAAATTTAGATTTTCTTGTGGGTCCAGTACAGACCACCATCTAATATTAAAACACCACAATAAAACCAGTCTAAACATATTAAAATCATTACGTTTATTAGAAATAAAATCAATTTATAGGCAATATTCTCAGATGCGTTTAAACGCGTTTATAGATCTATCAATCCATCATGCCTGTGTCGGATTTGTGTCGGATTACTTTTTTGCTACCTGGAGGCTCACTCCAGACTAACGCAATTCAATTAAAATCACAGCATAGTTTTTAAACATCAATGCCAAGTTCATGGGGGAATAAAGTGGCAAGAATAAATATAGAACAAGTCTGGTGGACGGATCCGCGTCGCGAAAAATTAGGTAAATTATTGGGGGACCTTTTGTTGGCTGATGCAATTGCAATTAGAGCATGGAAACTCGCTCAAGATTTTTGGGGTAATAATCGAGGTCTTGTTCCATCTCATATTTTTGAAACACTCCAAGAGAACTCCAAGTTAATCCAAGCAAACCTAGCAGAAGTGCGCGAAGATGGAGTTTATATTCGCGGATCATCTCAATACTTGGATTGGGTAGCTGAAAAACGCGAATCTGCCAAAAAAGGAGGAGAAAAATCAGCAAAAAGGCCTAGGGATAAAAAAGGGAGACTCCTTAAGTTGATTAATTCAGAGTCAGAAGATCCAAGCAAAGCCCAAGTGACATCCAACACAGATCCAAGTCAACCCAACACCGTCCAAGCCTCTGGTTCTGGTTCTTTCTCTGGTTCTACAAGTTCTAAAGAACTTGTTGTTGCGGAAACACCAACAAGGCAAAAAAATCTAAACTCAGTTCAAAAACAAGAAACCTTTGTGAAGTCTCAAGCTTTTAGAGATTTCCTTAGAGAAAAGAATCTCTATGGAAGATTAAAGCACATCACGGAGCAATTAGCTAGCGATTGGGGGAGCGTCGAAAATCTAAGGATCGAGATGAATCGGCTTTTTGCTATCGAACACACAACGCCTAAGTCCGATGAAGAAAAAATCGATTTTGTTGTCGGCACCCTTGTGAACAGGGCGAGGTCGTAACTATGACCCCAAAAGATTTCGAACTCATGCTTAACTTCATCGCAAGAGAATGCTGTCTTAGTGAAGATAAATACAAAACCTTTAAGCGCCTTGGTGTGAATCCAGTTGAATGGCCTGCTATTCGTTCCAAGCCTTTGCTGGTTGAATTCTTTGCGACCGTTGAGTGTCTTAACTACCGCGCGGCTCAAGGATCTCATGGCAGGACTCTAATTGCGTTAGAACACGAGCGCTTTGATATTGAGCAAATTCGTATTCACTACCGACATCAAATCAACATCCAAAAAGCAAGAGACTTGGCATCTCAGCTTTTAGAGAAACCTCAAGACGTTGATAAAATAATTAGCGAATATAAAACTGGCAAATCAACAAGCGTTGAGCTTCGAAATGTTTTTGATAGCTATGATAGCGTCATCGAGCGACACCTTCAAAAGGTTCATCGAGGTGATTCATTAAAAGCACTCCCCAGCTTTCCAAAGCTCTCAAAGGCTATTGGCGGTTTTAATCCTGGTCGAATTACAATCATCTCGGCACAGACAGGATTTGGTAAAACAAAACTTGCCATTAACCTTGCAGACTCAGCAAGCGAAGTTATGCCAACAATTTTTTACAACATGGAAATGGATTTTGATGAGTTCACCTCCATGTTCATTCAAAAAAATACTAAGATTAAAAATAAATATTGGGCCGATGGTTCATTTGTCACAAACGATAATATTAAAGCCATACTGGATGGAAAAAAAGAATCATTCAAAAATCTTTTTATTTCTAACGGTAAATCAATCACCACTGAAGAACTACTTTCTAGTATTTATATTCAAGCTGAAACGACTCCGCATTTCATCGTCATTGATTATGATCAGAAGGTATTAATCGAACGAACTAAAGATGAGTGGTTTGGTATTCTAAAGCTTGTAGAGGCCCTAGAAGAAGCAGCAAAGGTCACTGAATCGCATGTTGTCTTGCTTGCTCAGGCAAACGACATGGGAAACATCAAAGCCTCAGCAAGAGCGCAACAACCAGCTTCAGCCGTGTTGAATTTCACTAAGCTAGATGATGGGAGATTCGCAATCCAAAGTAAGAAAAATAGATTTGGTGAGCCGTTTACTCTTGAAGTTGATTACGACCCTTCAATCTCTATTGTCATAGAAAATGATTTTATAAATTACGTTCCTAAAACAGAAATGAAAAAGGTAGGGCCTTTTTAATGTTTTCACTAGCAGAGGATTTAATGGAAAGAAGGATTTCACTCAAGGACGTAATAGAGTCCTATGAAATATGGGCAACAGTAGCAATAAAAAATATTTTAAATATTACTGCAAAGGCAGAGGAACACTGTCTTTGCGATCTAGAGCGTACTTGGGGTAATGGGTCTAGAGTGGAGTTTAATTACGATAAGCTAGAATTAAGATGTTACGGACCGAATGGTGAGTTTGTACTTTTAAATCAAAAAGGAGAATAAAGATGGAAAATGAAATGACAGTAAAAGAAACAGAAGAGAATACAACTATTGATTCTAATTACAAACCAAAACGCGAACGAGCAAAGCTGTTTGCTACCATTGTAGCAAGTGACTCTCAGTTTGATTGCATTATCTCAGTAAGCAATGAAAATGAACTTCAAAAAGAAATAGATAATATTTATTTGCAGTATGAAGAAAAGGGAATGTCCTTTTCGATTGCATCAATCATCAAAGGTCATGAGGTTAAATATAAAGAGAGTAAGTCAGTGAGGTTGTTGAAATGAAAAAACTCATACAAGCACAAATAGATGAAGGCGAGAAAGTAGAAACAGTTTCAAGTAAGGTGTTTAAAAAATCTCAAGAGATATTTGTACATCTTAAAATAGATACTATTAAATGCAGAGAATGTGGAAAAGAAAATAATATTAACTCTAAAGTGCGATATTATCCCTATAAAAACCTGGCAGACTTCCTAAACGACCGCGAAATACTAGAGGGGATGATAGAATGATCGATTACAATAGTTATTCAGATAGAATGAGCGCAAACAACGACGGAATGGACCCTGATTGGAAACCTGATTTTAGTAGCTTAAAGATTGAGAATATACTTAGAGATAAACTCACCCTCGCAATCAAAACACTGGAACTCATAGCCCAAGACCCATTCAATGGCCGCGTGAGAGTTGATGCTTTGAATGCATTGGAGAAATTGAAATGAATGCATTTATAATAATTTATATGGCACTAACTTATTTTAGTATGCTTTATTTTTTAATATTTATTCATAAAGAAATAGACTTTAAAGATGTTATAATACTTCTTGGCGCTCCAGTGACTGTTCCACTTATTTTAACATGTTTCATAATCGAGGAAACGAAATGAAATTAAACGATGTCTTAATTGCACAGTTAAAAAAGAAGGCTCAAAAAACAGAAGATGATTTTCATAAAGAATTTGAATCACTTCTTACAAAATATAAGATTAGTTACTATGTAAAAAATCATGGTCTATCTCATTTGAAATCAGATAAAGATAAAGATATTGCAAAAATACTTCAAGAACATTTCATGGCATTAGAAACAGAAAAATTCTTGTCCGAATTAAATAGATTAGAATCATATTTTGA
>ERZ869925.469-NODE-469-length-29707-cov-9.663530_pt1 | contig 29707 bp, 40 predicted proteins | sample MGYA00579311_ERZ869925 | MGnify/ENA primary metagenome ERZ869925 (study PRJEB32216, sample SAMN09231817) | wastewater metagenome | place: USA: Maryland | collected 2016-07-30 | study: EMG produced TPA metagenomics assembly of the PRJNA472060 data set (Reclaimed...
CCGGTGCCTGTCGCGGGCGAGCCTGTGAATGCTATCCGTCCTCTGATTCGGGCGGTAGGGCCTATCTGTTGATAGTATACCGAACTAACTGAGGTGTTGGTAAAAGTGGATTGGTTGCTTGCTCCCACCACTTCCCAGTCGCTTGTGGCCCAAGATTGAAAGCTCCCAACCGCAGCCGTCTGCGACACGTTCCCATTGCCGATGCTGACAAGGGTGTAATATAGCGTGTTTGCACTTGTCCGCGTGGTCTGCGTGAAGCTGATTGTATAGGTTGCGCTACTGTCCGCATCGAAGGTGAAGGGCAACTGTCCGGTATATCCGCCGGGCAGTGTGAAAACGCTGGAGCTGTCACGGTCCAAGGTCATGCGGGTGCCGGATGCGTTATACACCGACAAGCGCCAAACACCGGCCGAGGTAGCTGGGACAGTGACCCAGAGGTTAGCCTGCACCTTACTGTTACGGAGTGCTGAAGGCATCGCGAGGGACGCAGCGTAAACACCTGAAGTCGAGGACTCTGTGCTAGCCGTCGTCGTGCTGATTGCGAAACAACTGTCAATCACACCCGCCAGCGGGGAGTTTGAAGTGTCACGGGACACAGTGTAGTTGGTCGCAGCTGTCCAGCCTGTAGTGTTAGACACTGCTGACGGGTTGTCTACAATGTTCAATGCGCCGGTACCAGACCCACCGCCACTACCTATAGCCGTCTCAACACCACTGGAGTCGAGCAGGTAGAGGTTGTTATCCGACTTGGGATACACCCGCACACGACCGGCGGAGGGTGTCGCAGGGGTGCTCTCGTGGAGCATAGTCAAGCTGTTGTCGATGATTGGGTTATCCAGCGTCTTATTAGTCGCAGTCTGGGTGGCGGTAGTCAGCAAGAAATCCCCGAGGTCAGCCTTCTTCAGGTTGCCGCTATCCGATGTATCTGAGATCATCAGGTAGTCGGCAACGTCCGCCGTAACTTCAGTTTTTGCGGTAATAGAAGAGGACCGTAGATCCGCGGTTATGCTGGGCGTGCCGTCAGTGTAAGTCAGGTCGATGTCGTTTGTATCCGTCAGAATCGTTCCGACTGCGTCTTGGGCCCGCTCGTCCGTATAATAGAGGTTTGTACCCTCTGAAATATCCGACGTAGACAGGGTCACTGCGCCGGTCTGTCCATTGACAGATAACACAGTGTCTGTGGGGGTAAGTAACTCCTGCCAGTTAGCCAAGATGGTCGGATCAGAACCCGCAAGTATGAACGTCTTATTCAAGTCTGTGCGGACAGCGATATCCCCAGTTTCAGCCGAAAGCGCTAGCATGGCTGCTTGTGACGCAACAACAAACGTGTCTGTAATAGCGATTGCGGGGAGTTCACTCTGGGGAACCTTACCCCCCGCGTCAAGACTAGCCACTCCGTTAGGAGCCCCACGCTGAGAATCGTCTAGTTTGTCGTTTAGTTGGGTTTGTATAGCGGAAGTTACCCCGGACACATAACCTAACTCGGTTGCGGTAGTTGCGCTAGACGCCAGCTTCTTGGTGCCGTCCGTAACAACTGCCCGGTCAGCGGTCAATCCATCCACTGTGATGGACTCTACGCCGGTAATGTTGTCACTGTCGTCTATAATAACGCCACTATTCTGAATACTTTCGCCGGTGATGCCGTTGAAACGGGCCACCGCGTTATCTGTGCTTGATCCAGGTCCGATTACTGTCCCGGGAGCTGAGCCACTGTTAGGTGGCCATACAAATTCTGCCATTAGTTGAGCCCCTTCGCCATGACGTAGACGTTCAGCGTACCGCTACCACTAGAGCGCGTATACCGCACCCGAATCTTCTTGTACGGGAGTTGGTTCAGGTTCAACAGGTGGACATCCGCCGCTCCGGCAGCGGACGGGGTGCTGGAAAACGTCAGAGAAGACCAATTTCCAGTGCTGAGATGGTCATCATAGTCAATTGATCCCTCAACCGCGAACGTCCCTACTGGGGTTCCAGTGAAGTTCAGTTGGATACCGACATTGTCCGTATAGCTCACGTCAACCAAGTTGGTCAACAAGCTGCCGGACATGTCCCCGTCTACCAGTAGGTGATAGGGTTTTACGATGTTCTTAAGAGCCATAAAAATCTCCTTGATAGGTTCGCCCTTGTGCGGGCTAGATTAGACAGGCGCACCAAGCGCCTGCATATCTGATGCTGCATTCTCTGCAAGATTTGGGGCCTTGCTACCCTGTGGTCTGCCGGGACCAGACGGCTCATAGTTCATCTGCCAAGTCATGACGTCCTGGAACGACGTGATGGGCGTACCGGCTAGTGACGATAGCCCCGCCAGCTGCCAACCAGACAGTGAGCCAAACTGATTCTTATACAGATAGTCGATTGTCTCCCTAAGATAAGTGACCAGCAAGACCATGATAAGTTCTGGGTATACATCCCTGAGCGCCATGGCTTCTGATGGGGCTAAACACCCGGCGTCAAGCAGGTCAAACACGCGGGTCACGTCGTCCAATACGTTCACCGACCACATGAATTTCATCTTGTCTGTGTCGGCTGGGGGGACTTCTCGCGCAATTAACCCACCAGTAAACTTGATCGCGGGTTGGCGTTCATACAACCACGCCCGGACGTCAAGATACTTAGCCACAAAATCCGTTTGCATGTCCACCGGAATCTGTGTAATATCCGGGTTGGCGTCCATCGGGTTGTCTAACGCTGCAACCACGTCATCAAAGTCACCCAACTTGTACTTTGGTTTGGGTGGTTGCGCTGGTGACTTCATATTGACCCACGCCTTAGCCCGATCCTTGATGATCTTGTCAGCCTTTTGAGCGTCTGACAAGAACTTCTGGGTGACCTTTAAGCGGCGTGTGCCAAAGTAGAACGGAAGTCCCGCAGTTCCGCAAAGCCATTCGGTTTCAAGGCTCATTTCTGACCCTCTCTATACCAAGGTTGCGTGGCAGAGCCAGAGGCCCCCAGCATACCATCCAGAAACGTCCGACGATAACGACGTGTCTGATCCAGGTTTATCTTCTGGTGGTCGGGGGACGCGTTCAATGTAACATCCGAAGGTAAGTATGTCTGGATAAACGACAGATACTCGCTTGGGGCAATAGATGCCCCGGAGTCTAACCGCAACTTATCCACCATGACCTTGCGCACACTACGCATGTATAACTGCAGTGCGGGATTGCCTGCTGATGCGCGTTCCGCTGCAGAGTCAAACTTAGCAAGAAGTAGCGCCCCCTCTACCGGACCGCGAAGTGCCCCCAGGTCTCTAGATTCCCCAATAATTGCCTTTTTGAAGTTAGAGTATTCTTGGGTGTTTGTTAATCCCTGGTCCTCAAGCGACTCAATATCCTTAAGCGCAGGAGCGATGTTAAGGAACGCTTTGTATTCCCTTGACTGGGCTTCTGTCATGGGCTGACCGTCTGCTCTAACAAAAGACAGCGGACTGCCCTTAACCGTCTTAACGGAGAATATATCCGAGCGGTTAGTAGTACGCGCACTCAACTCGTTTTCCATATCGAACAAGTCTTTGTTTGCCTTAAGATTTGTTTCTGCTCTCAGTTTCTCGATTGCTACTTGGGACGAGGGGACATTAGTCTTGGCACTCATTGCGGCCAATTGCTTGTCAATCTGATCGTATGCAGCCGCCTTATTTGCCACCAAATTATCAAACTGGCTCTTGATAGCTTGTTGGGATTGCACGTTGTTAGTCTGTGCTGCGTTAAGCTGAGCTTCCAGCATGCGGAAGCGCTCAGATTGTGACTTATTGTGATCATCAATACTGGACTGGAGAAACGCCATAGCAAGGTTCTGGCCGCCTACCTTGGCTTGTCCGAGGGCCCCAAGACCAACCGCAAGCCCAAGCATGACCTTGTCTGCCACATCCTTGCTACCCCAGTACGATTGCCATGGCTGTGATGCGTACTCTTGTCTAAGGCGCGCAATTTCATCTCGGTTAATAGCTGCTTGTTTTTCGGCTTCCCTAGAGAGGGCCTCGGATTTGGTGGCATAATCCGTAGCAACCTTGAGGCGCTCCGCATCCATCAATGTTTTGTTTTCGGCCAACTGCGCGGCTATTTGTTTTTCTGCGTTAAACGCGGCGTTCTGATCTACTACCGCTTGGCGTGCCCCTTGAAGGGCCCCCATAGCGCCTTGTGTGGGCTGTACCGTCGTAGTAGAGACGTCCCCCATCTTTTGTTGGATCAACTGCTGCTCGGGGGCTATTACCGCGGGCGACTGCATAGGGACTACGTCTGGGGTAGCGGCGGGGGCCAGCGGTTGACCCGTATATGGGTCTGTTGGGTATTGGGCCCCTGTCATGTTTCGCACTTGTTCTATTGTACTACCGTTAAACGGATCAAGAATATCTGTTGCGTTAGCAAAATCCATCTCGGTCAGAGAAGGGTCTGCAGACGGCATGACTTGGTTAGGTGTTGGGATCAGCCCGGTTTCCGCGCCCATATTGACTTCTGGTGCTGCTATAGCCATGATCTCAGGGTTTTCACCCACAATCTGGTCGATAGGCTGCATCAAAGCGTCTTCCGGTGCTAATGTCGGATCTAAATCATCCATGTCTCACTCCTTATCTTGCGAATTTAGCGAATGGGCCAGACTTGATTCTGGCACCCCCGCCTCCGCGAGAGGCTATAGGTTCTTTTACTGCAGGTGGGCGACCTGTCAAAGACATGCTGTCCCCTAGGGCCTTACCCGCCGTCGCTCCGGCGGGCGCAGCAGCAGGAGATGCAAACGTGGAGGCCAAGATGGCACCGCCAGCCCCTAAAAGACCGCCAAGAAGTCCGTCACCGCCGCCCCCTTTTTGGGCTTGTCCCTGAACTCCGCGGTTATAATGACCTTCAAAGCGGGCCCGAGTGTCGCCAAGCAGTTCCCCCGCCGCGGCCTGTCTCTGGGCCAGGCTCTTAATCGCCAACTCTGCGTTGGACGTACCAAGACCGATGTCTTGTTGGCGTGCCTGCAGGTCACTGGTCCGACCAGACGCCGCCAAAGCGGCTAGCTGGGTCTGCGCGTCTTGTTGTTCCTTGAGTCGGGCCATGCCGGATTCAGCGGCAAGGTTGCCTAGCATATTAGTGCTGGCCAAAGCTGCTGTTCTCCCGCCAAGGGCTGCATTAGGTCCTGTAGCGGCCCGGATAGCCCCCATGGCTTTCTGCAGTGCGGTATTGCCGGCCTGCTGGAACTGCATCTGGGCCAAACTTGGGCCCTCGCCTTTTGATTGACGTGTCAGTTGCTGCAACAGCTCCATCTGAGAGTTACGGAATGTGGGGTCCAAGGCCGCAGCGGTTACGCCCGGTACTGTGGTATTCGCCATGCCCTCCAGCATACCGCGGCTTGTGTTCCGTTCGTCATTATATGCTTGCGCGACTTGGGCGGCTTCTGCAGCCCGCGCAGATTGGCCTTCAGCCCTTTTACCCGCGGCATCGGACCGGCGCGAATCAATCGCCCCGCCAATTTGGCTACCTACGATTGCGCCAAGCGGGCCCGCCCCCGCCCCCAATACGGTACCCACTTCTTTAGCTCCCCATTGATTGATGGGCTTGACAGATATACCAAGTTTTTTAGAAAGTTTCATAAGATTCCTTAATAGTTATTTGGCGCGCTGCGCGATTTGTAAGCCGAATCTTTAGTCCCAATCTCCGCCATAATACCTTTTAGTATCCAACCAGCATTTGTACTAGAGATCTTCAGCTTGATGGCCGAGCACTTTTGGTATGGTATGGACAATCTTATCTGTTCTGGTACAGTAGTGGCCAGCCCGGTACTAGCGATCGTCCACGTGTATACGGACGTTTCCTTTCCGTCGATGTACATGTCCACGGTCAAAGTGTGATCTGCCAACCTCTCAAGATACAGGTACATACTATATACCCGTTGGTACCCTTGAAGGGCCCCTAACCGTATCCATGCAGTTGTGACAGACGTGGTAAATGTTTCTGTGTTCGTAGTAACTTCTTGGTATATCCCTTCTTGTGTGATATACGTCGGTAAGTTGTTCACTAGTGACGCGCCTGTGATCGTGTCTCCTGTGCCTAGTGGTGGGGTCCAACGAGACCACGCCTTGGCTTGCCAATCATACACCCACACGTTGCCGCTTGCTAGGGCAAACGCCACTTCAGAGGTACCCTCATTTGCCCAAGCCCCTACAACCTTTTCATCTCTGTCCGAAAATGGCCCCTCACCAATGAAGTTCAGTTCCTGGTTTCGGAGGATTGAGTAAAAACCTTTAGGTGATTTGAAAAATAATCCCGGAGGGGCCAGCAATACTGACGCCGGGTCCTCACAACCAACTCCGTTGAACCGTATCTCGGGAATTGTGAGGGAGCCGCCCTCCCCTGTGTTACCTGCAGGATCCCCGTAAACCGTGTAGACTTGGTTTTTGGTAAACGCGTACAGCACCCCATCCATAGTCCCTAACGCTGTCAATGGGGAGGATGTTTGCGGCACATCAATTTCAAGACCCGAAGCGAACGAGGTGAACCGGAAGTCTTCAGACGGCTTACTATAGTAAATTTTAGTGTCCGAATCTATAGGCAAAAGAGCCAGCCTACCCTTCCACAGTGTGGCGGCTCGACTACCAGACACCACCGTATTAGTGAGTTCCCCCGACGAGGAGAGTAATGGCAGTTCACGAACCAGGTTTGCGTCTGCATCCGTGTCTTGGTACGGCATAGAGGTGCTGGCGGTTATGGTGTCTAAGTAATATGGTATTGTGCCATTAACTTCCGTTCTATACACCTCTATTACCGCGCTAGACTGTCCAGATGAGACAGTATTGTAGACGGAAAAAGATGATGACGGGAGCGTGAACGTTGGTAGGTTGTACGCAATACCGCCCAATGTGTCCACCTCAAACCTAAGCGGTAAACTCTCTAGCGTTTGACGATTGCCTAATGAGTCAGACCATACTTTAACAAAGACATACGTGTACAGCCCGTCTGGCAAAAGGCCGCCAGTAGCTAGCTCTTTATTGTACGGAGTTGGGCACGGCCAGGGGGATGAAGGCCCCTGCCCAGCACCATCAATTGCAAGCGCATTAGTGGACGCTACAACAGACGAAGTCCCGATATTAAACCCGGCGGATGTGGTCGTTTCTGTGAGAGAGAAGTGCATTGCTGCTGCGAGTGCCGAGGCCGCTGTGTAGTCCGCCCGCACCAAACTAGAAACGACACTACTAGCATTGCCCGCAGTAGTCGTCCGTGTAAACAAGAATGTACCTAAACGGTGATAGGGTACACTGAGTGTGTTGGCGGTCTTACACATCCTAGACTTTTGCTGGTAGTGCCCATTAGCGTATGCGCTCACCAACTCTACCAAAGTGGCTTGGTCTCCGGCCCATTGAGCGCATAACTGAAACTGGCTTATTGTACCGCCATCGTAGTTAGCAATTTGAATCAGGGCGGCGCTTTGGGATCCAGACATAGATGCGTCAACCGCATATAAGTATACGCGGGAGTTGGTGTATATAGGAACGGTTGGGCTAGAGAACCCTACAGGGACTGCATCCCACACGTTCGCCGCTCCAGAAGTAGTATATCTAAACGCGTGCAACACAGACCCGCTTAAATTGTAGTGCGTGGTAACGGAACAAAACACTACGTCGGTGGTCGTCTCACATATACCAAACCCTAAGTATGCGCTCGGCGAAGATACCGAAGGGGTACGGGTCTGAGTAAACTGAAGGGTTAAGGAGGTGTTGTAGTATTTTACAGTTATGTCTGTGGACGCCCAGTAGGCAACAACCACATACGTGGTAGATCGAATTACGTCCACATCAATTGTGCTTAACGCTACTGCAGTCACACTAGTGGAGGACGTTATCGTTGTCCCCGATATTGTTAGTTTGTTTAATGTGGTTGTAGATCCTATTGTGTATATAGCGTACCACGCGCTGTCTGTGCTACTATACGTCACAGAAAACCGTGACAGGGATGTTATAGAGGGAATGGTGATTGCAGTTACCGCAGTAGTGGTTACCCTATAACAGTTTAAATTATTTGACCCATCCGTCACCCAGACAAATGCAGCGCCTGCCGGTCCTGCCGTTGCCACTAAATATCGAATGTTTGTAAACGCTTGGTACCCAGACGTCACGTATTGTCCGTCATCCGTCATGAACTGGTATCCGAATCCTGCGCCTGCTACTTCCCACACGTAGAAAAAGGTATTGTCGGTCAATGTGGTCGAAGTTGTTTTAGCGGTGGTTACCCCGCTACCCGCAAGGGTTTGTCCTCCCCCCATGGTAAAGTTACGCGCCTTGGGGGACCATACCGGAGCTAATTGGGTATTTACGCCGTTGATGGTGCGATATAGATACCTATCAACCGAAGACAGAACAGCATCTCGCCCTTCCAGCACATAGTCAGTGCTAGTAGCGGTCAACGCCTGCAGCGCGCTGAACGAGGAGCGTGGATTATACGCCCCCGTATTTGTAAATCGTAAGTTATTGATATCAGACATGGCCGGCGGTGTGTCGTTTACCCCGTCTGTCTTCGTGTCGACCCCAGCAGTTGTGGGTATGTCAACAAATTGTTTAGTCAATGCCATTGGTCACCTCAAAAAACGTAAATGTCCACAGTAATTTGAGACGCGGCGGTTAGGGACAGAAACGACGCCGAGTTTGTTTGAGTCGTCTCATACGGCACTACGCCGCTAGTCCTACTAGTAACAACCCAGCCTACCCAGGAACGCCCTAGCTTGTGTGGGATGTCTGTGGTACTGGTGCTGATTACTACCCCTTCGATTAGCCGACCATCTATCACGGGGTTTTGCTCCAGAGGCCGCACAAAGTCTGCCACGGAGTTAATAACCGCCTGTAATTCTGGAAGTGTTTGCGCGATCTTTTTGAATGCCTTAATCAAATGTCCACTCCCCCCACCGGCTCATGCCAAAACTGGCCAGATCGGTGATGCGTTCAGGCTGATCTGCGTTGCGGTTTGCCGACATAGACACGATCCTAGACGACAAGGCCGACAACTGATTTGTTATATCGGACGCGTCCTCTTCTCCCTTTAGTTTGGCTTTAATGGCGGCATAAAGTACAATGTACTCTTCCCACCCAGCCTTACTGAGTGCCGTTGGGATTGCGTCAGACCCGCTAGACAGAGCCGTCACCGCAGGAACGTACCATAAACGGTAGGTGCCAGCTGCGCGATCTGATGGGGTAATCTCCAAGGTATCTGCAATCATGCGGTAGCGGCGCACTGCATCATTACCACGGGCCGTATAAGACCATTCAACTTGGCGGTTACGCTCATTAAAGTTGAACTGTGGGACGTTAATATAATCAGACGATGTGAGTTGGTAGTCTACCCCACGCAGCTTGTAGAACGCGGCTGGGAGAGAAAAAGAACTACCAGTCGTAATAGTCGAGGTTGTTGAAGTGGTAAAGTAGTCTTCATACGCGCCTACGACGATATCGTAAAGCTCCATAAGACCCGCATTTATCCATGTTGTCCATTCGGTGGACGATACAAAGTTACTGCCGACCAAATCTGCCATTTGCTTGGCTCGGTCGGTGAGATTTGTCAAGGTTACAGCCATAGCAACTCCAAATAAAAAAGGGGCCCCAAAGGGCCCCATTAGCCCGATTAATCTTCTTCTCCGGCATCTTCTTCTGTTTCCATGAGGGCGTACAGGTTACGAAGGGCTGACACCACTGCCTCGCTATCCCCGGAGCGTACTCCGTCGATAAGGCGCTGTGCTGCCATGTTGATGCCGTCTTTTACGTAGTCAGCCATGTTGAACTCGGGAGGACCCGGTTCTTTCATTTGCTGTACAAATCCCGGCTTGCCGATAGCGGCTCCGGGTTTAGGTTTCCATGGGAGAATCATAAGCTCTCCTTAGCGAACCGAGGTGTTCTGAAGGAGGAGGGTAATATACAGGGTGCAGCCGTCAGGCAATTCCGTCGCAACCAGAGTTGTGGTGGAAGAGTTTGTTGCAGCTACGCAGCGGAATTTGATTTCCTTTGCGCCATCAACGTCTTCAGAGATCAACTGGAAGCCGACGTTCTGACTGATATTGTCGTCAAGAAGCATAATATGCGCGTTCAGAAAGTATGGGAACTTCTGAGCCAGCGTCACGGTGTAGAGCCCGGTGTTGTCGCGAACAATAGACGCAATACCAAGGCTTGCGGCAGTGTCGAGGGTTGGAGCGCCGGTAGCGCCGATCGCAACCTTACCGTGCACCATCTTCACTTCACGCATACGGGACTGTACGCCCCAGAAATAACTATTAGCCATAAAAACTCCACGGGGCTCACCGCCCCACCAGCATTAAAGATTGTGCTTACGCGCTATGCGTTGCACCAAATTAAAAAATTCGTCTGTGGTCATGTCGTTTTTTGCGTAATTACAGTATTTACAGCAACTAACGCAATTAATCGGCATATACCCTTTTACAGGATCTACTCGATCTATACCATTTAAGCGGCTTGTCGGGATTATAGGTCCCGTTAATTCCGGTACATGTCCGCAATAGTAACACGATCCCGTGAACAACCCGTACGCCTGATTAGTGGTCAACTCCCAGGAGTGTTTGTTGCGTCGAGCGTATAACCGGGCCTTTACCAATACCGACGCCATTATAGGGGTATACATGGGTTGTCGTTTGTAACCTCGTAAATTGTGGGGGCGACGAGATAACACGCACGCCTCGCACTCCTTGGTTACGCGCCCTAAATGTTTGCGAAGAACGGTACGTAAGTTCCCGCATTCGCATTGACACTCCCACAAAGTCCCTAACATGGCTCCTGCCTGGGAGTATTTGGAGCCAACCGCCTTTAATGCGGTCAGCCGCCCAAATTTTTGACCCGTTATATCTTCTTTATTGCGTTTTTGGCCTTTATTACCAGAACCCATAAAGCACCTCACTTTCTAAATATCTTATCGGATGGCCGTAAAACCACCCTTAGTCATTTTTCAGTGAGGTGCCGTAAGTCCCTTAAAGTGTTACCCTAATGTTGAAACCGGGTGCCCTGCAACCAACTTGTCCATAAAATCCGTATCTTACCTCAACGCCATCGCTAGAGGCTTGGCGGAGCATTTGGAGGCCGTCAGTGTCGATAACACGGACAGCTTTGCCGAGGGAGTAGAGCTTCCAGGTGTTCAACTGGAGACCCCATGCCACATCAGACTGGCAGTTTTGGTCCGGAACGACGTTGATTGGGCCGCGTGGTCCGTTGATTTGGATACCGCGGAAGCCGATTTCAGCCGTAGCCTTAAGATCAACGTACTGAACCTTGGCACCCAGAGCTTTCTGGAGCTCGCTGTAGGTGTCGTAGTTCACAAAATAGTGATCAATCTTAGCACCTTCACGGGCAGCGCGAGCCGCGCCTTCGATGAGGGCCTCTTCGATCGGAAGGGCAGAACCGTCATAGCGGTTACCGCCGAGACGGACAGTGTCAGCCGTACGGTCAACGCCGAAGAACAGGGTAGCAGAAGGAGACGAACTTGGAACCCAAGCGTCCAGACCCTTCAGTTTTGCACCGCGGTCACCATCAACGAAGATGTAGTCGTTGGCTGCGATCGAACCAGACGAGGTATACGCGTCGTCCAGGGTGATTGTACCGGCAGAGCGGTCAACGGCGGTGATCAGCCAGGTGTTGTCAGAACCATCAGTAGTGCGCTGCGAACCGCCAGAAGTAGCGGACCAGATCACAACCTGCATACCAACTTCAAAGTTGGTGATGTCATTTGCTTCTTTCAGTGTGATGACCGTGGTAGCGGCTTCACTTGGCTCGGCAAACACTTGACCGATAGCACCAGAACCGTCACGGTACATGGAGATAGCAAGCGAGCGGGTCAAGCTGTTAATTGCGCCGTCGATTTCGGTCGTGGCGGCTTCCATGAACGCGTTAGCGTTGCCTTTGGACGCTTCCAGGGTCTCGTTGTCGATCGTAGCGATCGCATAGTCTTTTACGCGAGTCAGCACAAAATCTGTGATGGCAGAGCTAGAGCTTGCACCAACCGATTGAGCGGTTGCAAACGTAGCCGAACGGCCTTGTGGGTTACCGTACAGCAAGGGGATTGGGAGGTTCTTACCGCCGAACGACTCATACTTGGGCATCAGAGCCAAGAGGGGGTTGTCTTTGTAGACAAGGTTCATAACCATGTCGTCGGTGTAGTGTTGCTTAAGCGCGGCATCAAAACTCGTCATATCCAAAGCCATAAAAACTCCTTTTTAAAATGAAAAATTGTTCATGTCCATTTGATCAGTTTGGCCGCTTCCGCAATAGACTCCTCAGGAGACAGTTTGCGCTGCGTGCCGGATACCGGACTAGATACCATTGATCCTGTGAGGGTCGGTGCTAACTCTTTCCCCTGCGGTTGGCTTGGTTGGAACAAGGAACTAATCTTTTTTGTACTAGACGCCTTCTTGATCTGATCTTCAAGATACGCCTCAACTTGCTTGGCCGCTTCTGCATAATCAAGCTGTTCTTGATGTTCGCGGTAGTGGTCAAGCACCAGATCAAATACCATTTCGCTAGCGTCAAACGCGTGAATTAACTCGTATGCGTCTTTGTCTTGGGATACGACACTTGCGATCTGAGATTTAACTTCTTGGATTGCTTTTTGTTGGGTCTCCTCTTCGCGAGCCCGTTTCATGTCCTCAAGTTCTTGTTTGAGGGACTTGATTGGGTCATCCGCTTCGGGAGCCTTAGGGTCTGGCAACTCATCTGGGCTCGCACCCAACAGTTCCCGCAGTTTTCCGCGGTTAGATTTCCACAGGTCCGCCAACTCATTCTTTGGAACAAGGTTTTGTTTCTCTTGTTTTAATTGAGCCATCTGTTGTTGGATTTCACGCTCTCGCTTAGACAAGTTAGCAAGTCTAGCATCAAGTGTGGGATCCGCCGGCTTGGCTTCAGGTGCTGCCGCTGGGGCTGTTGCGGGGTTCTGTGGCGCTACTGCGCTGGGTGTTGCTTCTGTGCTCATTAGTTTCTCCTATTATTGAGGCACATTAGGTATGAGATCCGAAGTCGGGAGGGCTTCGGGATTTGCCATAGGGCTCATAGTCTCGTCTGGTGGAGGTGCTGGCAACATTGCTTTGACCGCCTCTGCCCAGCGAGTGAGCATATCAATTCTGTCTTCTGCCACGTTGTGCAGCTTGGCTTCAATAATGCGTTTCTGGGCGGTAACGCGCGCCTCTTCCAGGTTCATCTCTGGCTCGGGGCTCATCCACCTACCGTCATTCAAGATCGCATCAATCATTTTCATAGTAAGATCTGTACTAGACAGCTCTTTGTTCATCGTAGAATCTATGTCCGGGAAGTCCACAAGTTTGCGGCCCTCTTCCATGCTGATCCAGCCCGCCTGAACCAATTCCTGCACCTTTTGCAAACGGCCAGCTGGTTGTGTCGGAAGGATGTTGGCAGCAAAACACCGCAGAACGTACTGGTCTTCATCCATATTGACCTCAGACCATTTCACGGTAGCCATGAACCCCTTACCAGCAACCTTCATTTTAGGGTTGATGCGGCTGTCTTGGTACATATCTTTGGTCATATCTACGATGATCTTGGCGCACTCTAAAAAGAATTCTTCCCATCGCTGTCCAACGACTTGGAATCGCTCAGATTCGATGTCCTGATACTCTCTAAGCGCGACAGCACTTTCGAGCCCGGCTGGTTTTTGAGATGTTGCAGATAGTTGGCTAATTCCTGTCTGTTCATACGCCGAAGCGATGAGCCACCGAAGATGCTCGTAGACGTCAGAGGACATTGCGGACGGTGTAAAAAACTTGGGTTCGACACCAGTGTACTTGACCACTGACCCGATTTCGTTATTGATATGGGACGTAGAGACAACCGAACCGTTCGCGATCCACACCCGGGGCACTGCCACGAGGTGCATAGCAAGCTGTATGTTTCGAAGGAGTCTACTGATTTCGAGTTGAGTGCCAAACAATTCTTCGGCAAGTCCCATCCCCCAGAAACCGGCAACTCTAGGAGTCCAGTGCCAGAAAACAAACGGGAAATATAACTTTTCGTACTTTTCACTAAAGAGAGTAGCTGTCTCGATGCAGATTGAATGAAGTCCATCGCCCGCGTCCTTTGTAGATGGCAGATGCCAGCTTTCGATGATCTTGACTAGATCTGGGGTTGTGGTTTGCCCCGGAAGCGTATTGAACGCCAACGGGGCTGACTTGATAGCCGAGGCGTGCGCAGGAAACATCTCCAATAGCACGTCCCGATTAATGTACTTACATTGGTGAAGTTGCTGGGGCTTACCGTATATGGCCTCACCATCATCTACTTTGATCTCGTCAACCAACACTTTTTCGCAATTTACAATCCCGCGATCTTGATCGACGTAAAACTTAAGTACCCCTGTACCAAAGATACCGCCGTCGCGAAAGGCCATGGCGGCTTTAGAGTAGAGTTCCATCGCGTCAAACTGACCGTCCATGAATTGGGTCAGTTTCTTGGCGCGTTGTTGTTGTGCATATGCTCCGTCGTCTGTGAGGAACAGCGGGCGCGGGCGGGATTTGCCAATTTTACTTGTGGCGGTGTCGATACACGACTTTACCACGTTTACCGCGGGGACATCCTTAAGGGCGTTGGCCCCCAGACCGCTAGCCCCAACATTGTTGAAGAATCCGACTGGATTCTGGTTCTGGTAGAGGCGGGCAAACTGTAGCCACTGGAGGCGGCGGCTTGCCTGATTTTGATCCAGATTGCGGAGATAGCCGAAGATGTGTTTAAATATTTCCTTGGGCTTCTCTTTCCACCATCTGGGGTTGGTGGAGGATTGCTCGGCTTGCCCATAATGTATAACCGGGATATCTGCCATTTAATCCTCACATTTTAGAGGTTTCAACATACATAAGACTTTCGAGTTCCGCGGGCGTCAATGTGCGCTCAATCACGGGCTCTGAGTCCTCAAACTGGGGGGTAGCTGCGACAACAGGGCTGGCAAATTCAACCGTCACCTCAGGAAGGGCGATTTTAATTGCACCCCGTTCACGCAGAGCGTCAATCAATCTCAGAATGTTATCCATCCGTCATCGTCTCCTATCTTTTGTTTTTCTATCTCTTGCCCCTCGGACTCCCACCAGTCGTCTAGTTTCTGGTCCTGGGTCTTGGGGGCGGGTTTTGGTTGCGATACATAGTTGTAACACCAGCGCCACATGTACAATGCAGCATCCGCTGCGTGGTTTTCGCATGTCGCGCTTTCTATCCAGTTCCCTGACTTGCGTTGCTTTTCGTCCCATATGAGATACTGCCATTCGTCGATCAAGTCCTCACATCCGGGCAGGACCACAATCTTGCCTGTCTGCAGGTCCGTATTCATGATTTCGATAAAGTCCCGCTTGTGGGCCTTTTCCGTGGCTTGTATTGGGAGCGCGTACCGCTGCTTGATTTCCTCGACCGCTTGCTTAGACGCCCCGTCAATCACAATGTTCGCAATGGCAAATCGCTCTTGCAGGGCCTTTATCTTCTCAGCAACGTGCGTCAGGAGCATCTTGCTCTCTTTCTGCGCGTACACAATGTATAGTTTGGGATCGTGATAACTATACGCCCCTACAACAAATGATGTGGCGTCTTCGTACCCCAAATCTACGCCCAGCACGTAGTGATAGATATTATCAGATGGCAGAGATTTTCCATTATTAAGTAGGGGGTCGTACTTATAAACCAGCGCAGATAAGTCAACATACCATTCTCCAAGCCAGTGCTGTCGGAACCGAGGGGTTAACTCAACTCCCGGCTGATTTGTTTTCAAGAAATCAATGTCTTCTTGTACGTTGTCTCGTACGTGGGGGTTGTCTAGAGCGGACCATGTGTGAACCGACCAGCCACCCTCCACCCCAGTCGTTATGTCGTAGAACAACGAGTTGGTGTAGTTTGACGGGGTGCCTATCATTGCAATCGTGCCGCGATAGTCAGCCACGGCGGGCTTCAGGATCGCGTACACCAATTCTCGCTGGTCAATGTTTGTGTACATCGAGGATTCGTCAATAATAACAAGCCGGAACTTTTGCCCCAGCAATTTAAGCATTTCAGACTCATCCGAGTCCGCACCAACCATGTACAGAACCGATCCGTTAGGAAAGTTCATGCTGAGTTCGGTGCGGTTGAATGTTGCGCCCAGACGGTACTTCTTATTGAGTACCATCAGTACATCCTTAATATAGATACGTTTTATGGACTCGCGCGTCAAACCAACGATCAATACCGAGCTATTCGGGTGTTGCTGGCAGGTTCGGCACGCATATTCACCCATACCGAACGACTTACCCGCACGACGAGTACACAGAGCGGCCTTAAGTCTAGATGGATCTTCAATAAAACTAGTCTGTTGTGGGAAGCTTGACTGGAGCCACGGGATTACGTTTGACTCGCGCTTTCGCTTCTCTTGTAGGATCAGCTTTGCTTGGGCCGGGTGCATCAGCAACCTCCTGTGGGATATACCAGCAAGTATTCATAAGTGTTACGTGGGTGTATTGTTCTGTCCCTTTTAGGCGGATCTTGATCACCATATCGTCCCGCTCGATCTCGTGGGTCTTGTCTGACGCCGCGGTGATGAGGGGTGAGCGCTTGCCGTCTGACTTGAGCGCAACAGGCTGAAAGAATTGTACTGATTCTATTTTCATGTCGTTGCCTCAGTAAAGGGGTTATGGATGTGGCGGAACTTCGCGGACACCTCATTCCAATTACGACAAGTGTGAGTAGCAATAATAGTCTTTTTATATAGTTGCGGATGGACCGCCTCTAAAAGTTTACGTGCCAGCCCAAATTTACGATACGTGAACTTTACGTATACAAAGTGGGTTTCGCGATTTGGCTTGGCAATCACATACCCGTAGATCTGGTCAGGCATTTCAGGGTTGCACATGACTAGGGTCTGTGAGGAGCGCAATAGACTCTCCAAGCGCTTGGATTGTTCGTAGTAGTATATCTCGTTCGGGACGTCTTTGAGGCCAGGGTATCCCCTTAGCGACTTCAGAAACGAGTTCATGATGAAGTTCAGGTCAGCCGGATCGGCTTGGCGTATATGTGTCATTTTAGTCTCTTTCTCCAGCAAATCCAATCCCGGTGATCGCCCTCATCGTACACGTCTGGCATGTACATTTTATACCCTGAGGAAATCAAGGAGTTAGCGGACTCCATGTTGTCTGTGCTGCAATACGAAGTCATCAAGGTTATGCCTTGTTTGACGGCGTAACGCTCCATGGCGCGAACCATGCGCTTCTTAATACCGCGATTTCTAAACTCTTCTATAACCCCTGTGCGATAGATCTCCGCCTTTTCGTAGGGGTGGATTGTTAGTGCGCACCAACCAACCACTGTTTTTCCCATCTTAGCCAAGAAGAACGTCTTGTTATGCGTATTCGTGATTGGGTTGGACGGGAAGTGTTTTGCATTCAGCTCATTAATCAGGATCATTCTCTTCGTCGGTCTGACTGTCAGTTTCATTTAATACTTCTCCTGCCTTAGCGGCCAATTTATCTAACTCTTCGTCTGTGTATCCTGCGGGGTTGAACCCACGTAATGCATCTCTTTGGTCTTTAGCAACCATGACCAGGGTCTTGGCGTAGTTTTGTATTACTATGGCCATACTGTTTGCTACATCGCCTTGTGCTAGTAGCTGGTCTAGGTGGCGCTCTATCAACTCCAAGGCTTTGTGTTGGAGGAGGTTTGGGTCTTTAAAGATCATCTTAGTATACCTTATCTCTATATTATATACATAAGATACAATATCTTATACCTTACAATCTCTACTACCACAACAATTTGTTGACAACCACTCAAGTTCTACACTACAAGTCCGATACACTTCCTGTGGGTGGGTTCGCTACCTCCGTGGTATCGACCCCCCTGCCCCCCTCTCCAGGGGGTTCTATAGTATAGAAGTACCACCGAACGGGTAAAATATTTTTCATGAGGTGAAAAAAAGTTATGTGGACGGATAAGGCCCTAGAATCACTGATCCCTATAGCTGCCACCCTCCTGGGGCCGGATAGGCGGGTGTCTACATACTTGACACACGGTAGTCGGTGCCCTGATCCGGAACTAGATCTCCAGGAATGGAAATCCTGGACCCCCGGACTTAGAGCATACCACATCCTGTTTGATTTTGTTACTCGCAGGGGTAATTTGGATCTGCTTTACCGCCTATGCCCAAGAGAACAGGCGGAGCGTCTGTACCGCGAAATGACGGTTGAACGAAAATTGCGGCACCGGGAATTGACGCTAGAAGCGGATTGGAAGACTGCGGTTGCCCGCATAACCGCCGCCCAAGACCGCCAACAAGATCGAAAAACACAAACCCCACGCCAAGCCGGCTGGACTAGGGAGGACGTAGTGGCCGAATATTACGACGAAACCGGAGAACCCCGACTGGGACCGCCAAGGAAGAAGGCGGAACCGATCATGCCAGAATACGACAAATCCCCCTCCCCTGTCCGCAAGGTCAGTGTGGAAGAATACCAGAGAACAAAACGTAACCCAGTGTACGGAGGAGTAAAACCAGAATTTGCAAAAGAAAGTGAGCATTTTGCTAAAGAACTTCCAGATAGTGCCGATAAGATATATGACGGCACCCCACTAGATGAACTCATAGGACAGACAACATGAAACGGAGAAAAGACTTGGTAGACTTATTTCAGGATCTTGAGAATGGTGAGAAGCCGTTGTACTACGTCGCTCCCGAGACTAAGGTCGATGTACGCCTCCCATCATATGATAAACCCGAGGCCGGACCCGTCCGTAGTGTCTCGGTTGACGAATACCTAGCTACAAGGCGTTCAAGGGCTGGGTAATACCTAGATAGCGGCCCCCCGGGCTTAGCCGATTGTAGGCAAAAACACCCAAAAAAAGAAATGAGATTAAAATGAGTTACACGGCACCTAAACTACCTTTTCGAGTCCCCCATATCATGGACGGTGACCTACCCACGATCGTAACGGATCGCGCAATCTTTTATCCGTACTCCGCGACCCAGATAATGGTGATTCGCCGCAGCGGAGATCACGAGCGAGGTATGATCATGACACATGCAGAGGCCCGACGCGCCTTGCGGAACGTGATGGTTCCCGTCCCTAGTGAACAGACACTGCTTTTGCAGGAGTGGAACCGTGCAAGGTAAACGACGGCTAAGTCCCTCCAAGGCAACGTGGTGCATGGGCGACCGGGTGGACACCCTGTATGAGTCCTCCTGCCCGCGCTACGTGGTCTGGGAGCGGCGGTTAGAGAAAGACTCGGCTGTACACGATATGTACAAGTCCATCGGGGATATTGATGAGGCGCGGTACGCCGCAAAGCTATCCCAGAACGGGACAACTTTTGTCCGGGAACAGGAGTTCAGTCACCCTATCTCCGGCTCACAAGTCACAATCGAGGGCCGATACGATTTTCGACTTGACACCGAAGACGGGCCTGTGTTAGTAGAAAAGAAGTCGATCACGAGCGCTAATCGCGCCCGGGAGATCATCGAGAAGGGGCTGATTGACGAAAAACAGTTAGCCCAGCTGGTTACCTACATGGCGATTCACAAGATCCAAAATGGTAAGCTTGTCAGTACCTTCTGGAAGTGGGGGGACGATCTTGATTCGTATGTGGTTGCAGGTGAGCGGGAGTTTGTGGTGACCGTGTCCCCATCGGGGGAAATCACTGTGGACGGACAACCGTTTCATAGACATCTGCGGTCGCTTCAAAAATGGTTTCAAATTACTGCTAAAGGTATGGACGAAGCCGACCGAAGACTACCAGAGAGGCCGCTGCCCAAGAACGGATGGCAGAACCCCTGCGCCAAATGCCCACTATCTGCGGCATGTGACGCATACGACCGATCCAAGGACGTAGCCGCATTCTGGGCCCAGACAAAAGACACCGAACCCCGCCCGGGCAAAGAGGCGGAGATCATAGCACCAAAAGTTAAGAAAGGTAAGAAGAATGACAAAGCCAGCATTTCAGACCGCAGCAACCCCGACACTGACAGCGGAAGAATTCAAGACAAAACAGGCATCGGCAGGTGGGAAGTGGATTAAAGACCCCGGCACCTACTCCCTCATCATTAAGGGCGTTGAACTGACCGGCGCTAGTAACTTTGATAACTCCTGGCTGAATTTTAAATTCACGCTTGAGAACAATGAAGGCCAGCTTGCAACGCATTTTGTTGAAGTGCCTACAACTGCCGCCAACAACTACATGTACGGCGTCAAGAAGTCTTTGCTCAACTATAGCAAACTGGAAAAATTTCTGAAAGGGTTTGGATTTGATCTTGAGTTCACTCAGGCGATCCACCAACTGGAAAAACTCTTCAGCGATGCAGAAAAAGTGTTTGTCGGTAAGACGCTCAGCGTTCGTATGGGCTACACCGCGAACCACACCAAGTACATGGGCAAGGAAGGCGAAGTATCACAATATGTAATTTGTGATAAAGATGGCAAACCAATTGTAGCCACGACGTTTGCTGGCCACGAGGCTGTGGACGCTTACGCAGCCGCGAACAATATCAAGGTTCAAGGTTTTCCAAAAGTGCTTGAGGTGATTCCTGCGACTACCGCAAGTATCGTAGCTGGTGCCGCCGCTCAATCTGCTGCGTTGCCATTCTAATATCCGGGGCCTTCGGGCCCCTATTTTTGTAGGGTTTTATGTACTACTGTGAATACTCACTTGAGCCCTATAAGAGAAATGGGACCATGATCCCAGTCAGCGCGCTCACTGATTTTTATCAGCGGGACGATGCGGGGTACAGTTCGTATTACTGGTTCACGGAAGAGGCAGCTAATGAAATACGTGCACAAGGCCATAGCGCTGGGCTTTCTCGCTTCCCTGTTTATACTCGCTATCTGGTTATTGATATTGACCGTGAAGATGATTTGCTCACTGCCTTAGCTGACACGTATTCAATCTCTAACCAACTCACAGATCGAAACTTAAAACACTCGGTCTGGTTTAGTGGTGGGAAGGGATGCCATATCTACATTCACTGTGAAGAGATGTTTGGAGTTGACGTCCCATACTCGCAACTATCTTGGATACGACAACAAGGATGGAAAGTTGATGAGACTCTTTACCAACATGCTCGGCTTCTCAGTAATCCTGGAAGAAAGTCGAAAAAGACGGGAATTAGAAAACATAAGATGTTTGATAAAAACGGGGACCTGCTTGTCGTACCGCGAGTTGACCCGCCTGTCAGAAAAGAAGTTGCGGCTGGAGTCGGAACTGCGGATCTTGCGCGCGTCGCCCTATATCGCCTCCAAAAAGCCTTTGAGGGTGATCCTTCGTCGCGTCATCAGACAATATGGTCCCTCTCTATGTCGTTTGCTGAGGCTGGTACAGATAAACAACTTACTACGGAATTGATGCGATGGGTAAACTCCAGTTGGTCAAACCCAAAAGATGATGGAGGGCTTTTACGTGCCGTATCACAAGCATACGCCCAATCTGGAAAATCTGAGAAGTAAATGCTACTATTTGGACGGAGATCTATTTTATACTACTTCACATGCCAGATTGGGGTGGTCTAGAAAAGACCGATACACGTCCGTAGAATTTGAGAATGAGCATTTCATGCTTCATAGACTAGTTTGGATGTTTCATAATGGTTTGACCGAAAACGAAATCGACCATATTGATCGAAACCCAAACAACAACCGAATAGAAAATCTGAGAGAAGTTACCCGGCAGCAAAACAACATAAACTCGGTGCGAAAAGACTCAATCTGTCGAGGTACTTGTTTTCACCAGCGCGACAACGTTTGGAGGGCCCAGATAAGTATTAGTGGGGCAAGACTCCACTTAGGGTCTTTTAAGACACAACAAGAGGCAAAAGCGTGTTATGACAAAACAGCAAGAGAGTGGTTCGGAGAATATTATTCCGGCTGATATACCAAAAGCAGTCCTAGAGGAGGGGGGGTGGACCCCGGCCAAGTTTAGGGCGCTAGTTAGAGGGGCCCTAAGACAAATTTATTTTCGTTGGGGGGGCCGAAAAGTTGCGTTCGATCGCGTGAGAGTAGAGGTACCCGGGGTAACTAGTAAGGGAAAACCAACAAAACGCCCCGGGATATGGTACAAATGCGAGAATTGTGGGGTACTTGGAAAATCCCAAGTCAGTAAAGCAAACCCAAAGGGGTATATTCGCATGTGGATAGACCATCGGGAGCCAGTGGTGCCGCTTGATCGCTACCCGGATTGGAATGAGTACGTAAATCGGCTATTTTGTTCCCCAGATAACTTTGAGGTCTTGTGTCAAACATGTCACGCAGACAAGTCTCAAGCAGAACGACAGATGCGGAGGGAAAATGTACGACGGACTAAGGCCCCCAAAGAGTCACCAACTGGAGATTGATGCCGAAGTAACCCGCCTGTTCGCGGAGGGGTACGAGGTAGTCGGCCTCAACCTCCCTCCCGGCTATGGTAAGAGCTACCTTGCCCGCGGCTGGCAGCGGAAGTGGGACAATACGGACATTATAACAGCTAACAACAACCTGATCAAACAGTACTGCCGGGACTATCCCGAACTCAATGCCGTAATGGGGAAGAAGAATTATGACACGGAAGAGGAATACGAGTCAGCAAAACGACATGCCAGGGATAAGAAGGCGTCAATATTTAACCCTCTGTCTGCTATATTCACAAGCCCGAGGGAGAGCCGATCGGTTAAACATATCATTGTCGATGAAGCGCATACTCTTGGCGAAATGCTTCGTACCAGCGCCGCGTGTACGTTTAATACATCGTCGTCGGGTATTCCGAAATGGGTCACCAGTGAATATCACCTTATTGGGTGGATCAAGCAACGATTTCAAGAACTGACAGACGCTATTAGCGGCACGCCGTCCCGAGCCGTGATGCGGGAGTACGAAAAGATAGCCGGCCTTTATTATACCATACAGGGGCAAGAACAGAATTCCATCTTCTCTATCTCCCGCTCTCGTACCGTGATTAGGGGCCGCAGGATTGAAACATTGTCGATTGATGTAGTTGACTACCCGCTCGGTATTGTTGATAAGCTGTTCGGTAACGCTAAGGTGGTGCTTATGTCTGGTACCCTGACCAAATATGAGACAGAGAAGCTGGCAAACGGCAAGAAATGGGCTTGGATATCGCGGCCCTACCTTGCCCCACCAGAGAATCGTCCGGTATATGTCAGAGGGCTAGATAGAGAAGACCGCAAAGATATCGCTAAAGTTTGTAGCGAAATACGCCGAATATATATAGAGAGCGGCGAACAACCCATGCTTGTGCATGTAACCTATGGAGATATGAATGAGTATCGAAGATACCTGGAAGCATTTAACCCCCATATCAACAACTCTTCTAACAAAGACCGCGTCGAAGATACCTTCCGCAAGTCTGGAGGTATCTGGCTCGCCGCAGGATGTAGCGAAGGTATTGACCTCAGTGACGACACTTGCCGAACAATTGTCATCCCACGGCTTCAGTTTCCAAATAAAGGTGACATTTACGTCCAAAAACGGCTAGGCCGCCCCGATGGAAGGAAGTGGTATGCTATTAAGACCCTTGAAACAACTATACAACAACTTGGTAGAGGTAATCGACATTCTAAAGACCATTGTACTGGTTATGTGTTCGATCCCTATTTCCCGGCCCTCTGGGAAGAGTACAAGTCCGAATTCGAACCCATCAACATCGTCTGGGAGCACAAATGAAGTTGAACTTCCCGTTTCAGAAAAAGACCATTCTCACTATATCTGACATGCATTTGCCGTACGAGCACAAGGATGCAATCCGGTTCCTCAAAGCGCTGGCTGATATATATCAACCCGATCTTGTGGTGTCATTAGGCGACATGGTAGACTGGCATAGTATCTCGTTCCACGCCAAGAACCCTAACTTGCTTGCGCCTGGGGATGAACTGGACGCAATCCGGGCTAAGGTAGAGGTAGTGGAAGATCTGTTCCCAGAAATGATCATTGTGGGGTCAAACCACGGGGATTTACCTCTCCGTAAAATGAAAGACGCAGGCCTCCCCACACAATTCCTGCGAGACTACAATGATATCTATGGTGTCAGTAAGAAGTGGCAATTTGTAGACGATCTCACAATCAAGCATGATGATGAGATCATTTACGTAGCGCATGGGATTTCTAAAGATGCTCAAAAAGTGGCAGCTCAGCGCGGTGTTCACCATATCTGTGGTCACTTCCATACTGAGTTTAGGGTTGATTATGTTAGCAATCCACGAAATCTCTTGTGGGGCGTTAACGGTGGTTGCCTCATTGACCGAGAGGCCCTTGCCTTTGAATACGGTAAACTTACCCTGGACCGTCCAATTATTGGGACTCCTGTTATCTTTGAAGGATACCCAATACTAGAGCCGATGCAGTTAAAAGAGGGCGGGCGTTGGAATGGGAGAATCGCATGAGACAATTAACAGAACTTGAGATACTTAAGGCAGAGAACGAGCTTTTGTATAAAGAGATACGTACGCTACATCGTGACGCAAGTAAGGCGATTGATACCATTAGATCAGTAATGGACCATAATGACCGTTTATACGCAGACAACCGACGCCTAGAGTCCGCATTAGCGGAGATGAGGTCGGCGGCTAAGAAGCGAAATCGCACTCTGCGGGAGTTCTTTTCATGAAATTATTTGATTACCGGTTTGAGCGCGCTAAGCGAGAGTTGCGAGATGGGTGGACACCTAGCTGGGGTAAGTACTGCCACTGGCTGAAAGAGCGCTCAATCCGCGCACAAAAAGCCCTAGTCGAAGCAAACAAGCTGAGCGAGATGCGTGCCCACAATGACAAAGTCCTGAGACAATATGGACTAGGGAAATACCAACGCAAGGGAGATTACTATGTTTAATTTTGAGGCCGAAGAAACCAAGACCCTTTCTGATCGTCTGAGCCTTATGATCGCTGGCCCATCGGGCGCGGGTAAGAGCCATTTGATCGGCACCTACCCAGGCAAAGTATTGTACCTCACTGCAGGAGCCGAAGTACATGGCGTCGATGCTGCTCGCAAGTCTGGAAAAAATGTTGTGGCTATTTCTCTTGATCGCGATGCCTCTGGTGTTCTTTCCGCTGACGCTACTCTTGCTCGCTTTGAAGCTGCGACAGATCCGGAAGCAATCCGGGCGGCGGGCTTTCAACTCGTCGCGCTCGACGGATTGACCGAGCTTGAGAAGATCGTTCGTGCTAGCGCCAAGTGGAAAGCAATGTGTACTACTAAGGGTGGCGGCCATGACAGCTTTAAAGAGGGTCCAGCCACTATCACGGCTATGGATCATTGCCTGACACGTCTCCGCAATCTCCAGTTTGATCTGGGGCTTGACATCGCGGTCACTTGTATCCTGGATGTGACCGAGACTAATAAGCAGACCGGGGAGATCGAGGCAGCCAAGCCGCGCCTCCAAAGCTACCAGGTAGCAGAGTCCATGATTCAACAGTTTGGGGATATTGTGATCATTGGCCAGATGCAAGACAGTACAGGTAAGTCCGGGCGTGTAATTCAGATGCAAACCGAGCTTAGCCGCAAGTCCGTGGATCAAGACACTAAGGAAGTTAAGAAGATCTTTGGTATCACCCCACGGCTGCAGGGTGTTGATGTGGTGCCGCCATATATTAAGGCCGACCTTAGTTCCGTGTTGGCCCTGAAAGGTCGCTAATGAATCCGATAGCCTTAGACATCGAAACCTTGGGGCCTGACGGTAAGAGTTCGTTCCGCTGGTGGAAACCCGGGTTCCGTATACAATCCCTCGCGCTGTCATGGCGCAACGGGTTTGATATCGAGTCCTGGTTTTCCATGGATCCAGAGACGATCGACGCAGCGATTAAACGGTTGGCGGCTACGGGCCGCCCCCTTATCGTCCACAACCTAGCGTTTGAGAAGGGGGTCTTTGAGACCCTTTATCCTGGCTTGCAGTTTAACTGGTTCGCCGACACCATGCGCTTAGGACAGCTACACGACAATGGCGGTGACTGGCGGGACCAAATCTTTCTTGAGGATGTATTAGATGAAGATGCGTCACCAGATCTGGGGCTCTCGCTCGAAGCCGTTGCGTCCCGCGTATTACAAAGAGACTTGCATCACCATAAAGACGAAAGAGACGAATATCTACGGTCGTTGGGAATCCGATCCCGGTTTGGTGGATTTATACATTGCCTCCCTGCGGATATCTTGGAGCGCTACAACATTGCGGACACCAGAACAACGCTGGAGGTATACGAAACTCTCGCACCCATACTTGACGGCGTATGGCAAAAGGACTGGCCCCTATACCACAACCGCACAAGGCTGATGAACGCAGCCTATCGGCGTGGGGTCAAGATTGATATTGACGCGCTTGAGCGGTACGTATATGAGATTGACCGGGATGTGGATAAGATTGAGGCGGAATTCAAAGCGTTTCACGCAGAAAACATTAAGAAGTGGGCCGAAATGACGGGAGAAAGCGAGTTTTCCTTCAATGTGGGCTCAAATAAGCAGCTAAAAGAGCTTTTCTGTGATGTTTTGGGTATGTCGGCCAAACATTTGACCGAAACGGGCGAGAAACGGGTTAAAGAGAAGGAAATTACCTTCGAAGACGCCGCTAAACAGTACCCTAGCTTCAAATCGAAGCACTTATCAACCTGGGGGCCGTCTGGGGAGATCCTAATTAAGCGCCGTAAGAGGCTTTTGGTGCTTTCTCAGGCCCTTTCTACCTTGTGGATGGCCAAAGATGGCGGGGGAAGGTGCCACCCAGAGCAAAAGACCGCTGGGACACGCACAAATCGAGTCGCAGGGGGTATGAATGAGTGACAGGATAGCCGAATTCTACCGAAAAGTTGAAAAAGGTAAGTTCGTCAACCTCAATCTACCTGCTATGGCCCGCAGGGACGAGCCCTTTATGCGGTGCTGGCTTGCTGATGAAGGTAAGACGTTCGTATCCCAGGATGTTATCTCCCTGGAGCCCTCTGTAACCGCACACTTCTCCCAGGATAGGCGGTACCGGTGGGCGACTGTTGACGGTATCGGTAAGGCCCCGTACTACGATGGTGACGTTCTAATGATAGATGACGTCTATTTGATGACCGCCAGCGTGCTTCCCCCGACCGCACACAAGATCAGAAAGGCATGGGACGATGGGATCTTTAATACTTGGCTTACGGATCCTGAGGCGGTTAAGAAAGCGCTTAAGAGCCCGCGGTCGTTTGCAAAGATTTGTGCTCTCGGACTTGGGTACGGTATGGGGGCTAAGAAACTCCAGAAGACGTGCGCAGAGGCGGGAGTTAATCTTACGTTTGCTGAAGCCAAGGCAGTAAGGGCTAGGTACTGGGATCTGTTCTCGGGGCTCAGAGCCTTTGCGGACACCCTCCAATTCCGTGTGGAGAAGGATGGGTTCCTAGTCAACCCTTTCTGGTATCGGATCACCCCCGAGCCACACAAAGCGTTTAATGCATATATACAGTCCAGCGCCTCAGGTGTCTTGGATCTGTACAGTGCTGAATTGTTTGACAGGGCCCCTGACATGGAGTTCGTAGCTCTGATCCATGACGAAATAGTTTACCAGTGTCCTGACGAACGGCTAAAGGATTTGCCCTCCCTGACCGAAGAGTGTACTAGGTCGTTGAACGACATGTTACAGTGGTCTGTCCCAATTCGGTTCGGCACAATAACATGTAAAACCTTTGAGAGTTTCAAATGATCGCTAAAGTTGCTTTCCAAAAGATCCGAAGACTAGCTAAGCGCGGCAGTAACGAGATGCTCGAGCGCGCAATCCAAGAAGTTTACTTGGCCGGCATGGAAGCAGGTGCCCGCGCCCTAAGCGAACAACTGAAAGGACGTATCAATGATATCCAAAGCACTAATAATGGCGATAATTCTAGCGGAGTCGGGGGGCAACCCGATAGCCCAGAGCCCAGCCAAAGCGGAGGGGTTGATGCAACTGACCCCGATAGCCTTGGAGGAGGTTCAATCCCAACACCCAATGAGTGCAGAAGTTAATATATTCAGCCCGCAGGAGAATATTACTTATGGTATACGACTACTCCAATTCTATATCCGCTCCTGTGGGAATCTTAAGAATGCCCTTATTTGCTACAATGGCGGGTATTCGGCGCTTATTCGGTATCGTGCAGGGGGGTTTCATGCCCTCCCCCAAGAGACCCAAGCGTATGTCCCCAAAGTTCTTAACACTATGCGCTCTCTTGATCCTATGTTTCAGCGTATCCTCCCCGAGCGCCGGGAGCGAAGCTACCTTGAATCAGCTATTGACGACGTCTTCTATGACTTGTATGGAGCTACAGAAGAGGTCGAGGCGGTCGTATTCTGAGCGGTCTTGTTCCTTTACCTTGCTGTACAACGGCCCTGCAGTATATGCGGGGTCTTGGGAGTGCCGGTTTGAGCCCACTACAATAGTAGCATTTTCGTTTGTTGACCCACAAGAGATACCGGGATTCTGTCTACACACCACAGACTTTTGTAAGATTGACGAATGGAAAATATTTGTGTCTTGGTATAAAGAAAAGAAGACAGATGCCGATAGATGCAAGGATATTTAAAGGAGTGAACCATGACACTGGAAGAGATTTTCCATGCGTATGAATTTAATCTGCGTCATGGATTTGTTAACAACGCGGACAAATATCGCGAGCAGATCATAGCCACCCTCCGCGCTGGGCAGGCGATGCGGGACACCTTTGATATTATCGGTGACACTACGGAAGTTAACCATAAGGCATTGGCCCGTAAAGGTAGTGCCTACGACAAGCTGATGAAAGGGGATGAGGGGTGAGTGTTCTTGAGTTTCTACTATTCTTCATTTTATTTACGGGTGTTATTTGGCTGCTAGGGCGTGGTGGAGGTAGCATGTATGACTAACAAAACCGACTTTCCCGGATTTCTTGAGGTAAAGCGTAAGCTGCTTAGCGGCCAACTCTCAAGAGACGAAGCCTGGGATATTGGGATGGACCATCCCGACTGGGACACCGGCTGCGAGATACGCTGGTATATTATAGACCTGAATGAGGAAAAACCATGACCAACAAAACCGAACGCTATTTCGTGGTGAGTGAGGATCAGCTTGTAGTTCTCGGGATCGAGAATAGGAACTATGGATTCAATGTGAGTGTTGATCAGGTAAACGACTGGTTGGCTAGGCTTAAGAAAGCCGAAGCCGCGTTGCTCGACAGGCTGGAGAAGCTTGAGGTTGTGGCTGAGGCGGCTGAATCGTATCTAGGAATGTGGGTAGAGAAAGACGACCCACGCGATAGAGATTTGCGGGACGCCCTCGCGGCTCTAGAAAACCGCGAAGATATCAAGGGGTCGGTTGGGCTGGAGGACGTGGATTAAAGTTCCTGGCCGGCCTGCCGATAAGGTATTTGTGGCCACGATGATGTGGTGATGGAGAAGAGAGATGAGTAAGCCAACAAAGCCAGAGTTGAAAGCCAAGTCTAAGCGTGACGCGTTACTGGATGACCTGAACAACAATGTAGGGGCTCGTGCCGGGCACCCTATCGTAGCCACCGCAACAAAACTATCTAAGTATTATCGGGGATTTGTTACCTCCCCGGACAGTGAGTACAAACAGCTGTATCGTGCTTTAGCGGGGGTGCCTGCATGTATCCTTGAGGGGTTTGGTCGGGGCCCTGGTGGGTACCGCACAAATTTCTTTTTAATGGCTCGTGGATCTGCCTACGAGGCTTTAGGGCACGCGATGATCTTAGATTCTGATCATGTCAATGCGGTTACCGATTTGTGCAACGATATTGATCAATTAATGCGAGAACACGTAACTGACGAATAACACTGGATGAAAAAT
>ERZ869925.470-NODE-470-length-29665-cov-5.240696_pt1 | contig 29665 bp, 40 predicted proteins | sample MGYA00579311_ERZ869925 | MGnify/ENA primary metagenome ERZ869925 (study PRJEB32216, sample SAMN09231817) | wastewater metagenome | place: USA: Maryland | collected 2016-07-30 | study: EMG produced TPA metagenomics assembly of the PRJNA472060 data set (Reclaimed...
GAGCGGGGCTGATCCCGCCTGTTCCATCGTAGGAGGATGACGTGAGCGACGACACCCGTGACTGGGACAGCATGGAGTGGCTGCACATCTATGGCCAGCACAGCTACCATTCCGAGGCAACGATCCGTGGAACATCAGCCGGCCTTACGCGATTGCGCGATGCGATCAATGCCGCATTGGAGCGCGGCGAAGGTCAGGCCACAGTGATGGCGAGCGACGGCGAAGGCTATCACGTCCAAGTGACCCGCGTCTCAATGCACGCCATGCTTGGTCAGCCAGAGTACATATACGAAACCGGTGGCAGCCTCTTGGCTCAAGAAGCCGAGCGCGCGCGCCGATATGGGCTTCGCAATCCCTACGGCTCCTACCGGCGCGTTGATGACCCGGCCTAGTCCCCCACTGTTCTGCAAGGAGGATGGTAGAATGAGCGACGGATGGCAGCCGATAGAAACGGCTCCGAAGGACGGAACCGAAGTGCTTGTCTATGTTCCCCGGCGACTCGGCGCGGTCGTCTCTCTCGCCATCAACGTAACCGGCAAGCAATGGTGGGGACGCGGCTTCGGCGATTTGCAGCCAACGCACTGGATGCCGTTCGTCGCCCCCACCAACCCCAAGGAGACAGGACTTGAGTGAGGCCATACCAGAGGACTTGATGGAGAAGGCGCGGGAAGCCGGCATTGCGCTGCGCTTCGGTCTCGCCGAGTGCCATCTTGGAGCGGCGCGCGAGTTGTGGGCTACAACGGACGCCATTGAGCTTGTGAACGCGGCATTCGCGTCTGCCATCCTAGCCGAACGGAAGGAGACGATTGAGCGGTGTGCGAAGGTGGCGGAGCGCTATTTCACCGGCATGTTCACCGGCTGGATAGGCTACAGTTCGGAGAGCCTAATCACGCTGGACGAGGCAGAGGGCGCCGCCGTCGAGTGCGGGCCGATCTGTGCCGCCGCTATCCGTTCCCTAGGGAGAGAGTGAATGACCGACGTGTTCGCGAGAATTGTCAACGCCGCTGCCGACCGACGCGCGCTATCCTTGGCTGACGTTCCCGACGATATCCGGGAGAAGGCCGCGTCTCTGGTTGCCGACTATGGCAGCGAGCCGGCCATGCTTGAAGGCGCGATCTGCGCTGCATTGTTCGGCGAGCGGCTTGCCGGCGAAATGAAGCGCCGATCCTGATGTCCCCTGACAACAGACCCACAGTGAAGTGGACCTTGCTCCTTGCTCTGCTTATCCCGGTGTATGGGGCTTATGAAACAGTGGGGTGGTTGTTCGGGCGGTGGTGAAAATGAGGCGGGCCGGGTCGCTACTTCCGGCTATCCAGTTCAGAGCGGCCCGAGGGTCCGTTACTGGCAAGTATCAGGGCCTTTCACCCTGCCATGGATGACCCGCTGACTAGGCGGTCCAAAACTCCGCTCTGCTGCGTGTCGTACCCAGTGTCCTCGGTCACGAGGTTGGATGCTTTCCACGCCGCCGCCTCACCCCTTCTATGCCAGAAAAAGCGTGCTGAATCAATGGACTTGTGGTAGGATCAACAGAATGGGATACGACCCGAAAAACCTGAACCCGCTGGCCGATGAGGCCATTGTCGCTGGCGGCGTCTACGCCAACCTAGAAGTCACATCAGAAGAGCCAACGAGCCACCTCCGGTGGCGTGACGGCGTTCTGGAGCAGATGACGCTGGTCACGACGTACACCAACGGCCGGGCCAGTTCCATCAGCAACAAGTGGGAACCAGTCCCCACTATCACCGGCGGATCAACAGGTTGAGATGGAGGCGAGGATGAGCGCGGTTGTCTCGGTTACGCCCGCATATGAAATCGGGAAACTGGACGCCGCTGGCGGGATGGAGACCCTTCGACGGATGTTTCCTGACAGCAAGGCTGACGACCTGAATTTCTGCCTGTTCTCAACGAGCGGTACGCATGGGAGCTATCTAACGATCGAAGACGTAGCCGAGAGCATCAATGGTGGCGAGCCGGAGCGCCTGACTGTTCTAGTCGTGCAGCCGCGAACTGTTCGGATGCTGTATGGCGAGATCGACGTGTCCCTAGATGACGTGCCGTTCTTGCTGGCATTGAGGGAATCGAGCAGAGCGGTTGCGGGTGCGATCTAGTTACCTCCGCTGATCTATCCTCTTCTCCTGAGCCTCTAGCTTCGCCGCCAAAGTAGCGACTGTCGTGTTGATGGCGGACAGCGAGGCATTGAGTTCACGGAACTGCGCCGTCATCTCGCGTATCTGTTCCGTGGTTTGCTGTTGCCAGTCCTCTCGTGCCGCGCGGCCTCGAATCTGGTTGTTCTCGACAACGGAAGTCCGCTCGCGAAGCACCGAAATGTCGGACTGAGCTGCGTTGACATCGCTCTGGATCGATACCAGCCAGTACCAGGCTATCGAGGCGAGGATGCTGAACAGGGCCGGCGTGACGATCATACTGATGCGGGCGATGACCGCAAGAGTCGAGCTTTCGGCGATCTGGCGCGCATTCACTTCGTAGCCCTCCCGACAATGAAGCCGATGACAAGGCCGATGCAGATCAGGCCAATGGCGGATATGGGAAAGACGATGGTCACTGCATCAACCCTCCGATGAGCGCTGCGAGGGCAAGCACTACGAGTAGCCCGAGGTAGAAGTAGGCGCGGGGAAAACTCATTATGTTTACCCTTTGTACTTGCTGCGTTCAGACGGCGCATATAAGCTGTGCGGATGGCAAACGAACGACTTTGCACCATCGCAGGCTGCGGGAAAGCCCTTAAATACCGTGGCTATTGCTCGGCACACGCCGAGCGCTTCAGACTGCACGGCGATCCACTTGGCTCCGGGCCGTCCGCGAAGCGCAAGTCTAGGCTTATCGTCTCTGTGACGTTGACTTGCGAAACGTGCGGGAAGGCCTTTCACCCTTGGGAGGGACGAACCAACACCAGCAAGTTTTGCAGCCGCAAATGCAGTTATCCCAACATGAAGGCTGCGACCCTCAATAGGCCCGAAGACTTTTTTGGGAAAATTGAGAAAACGCCATCCGGTTGCTGGGAATGGTCCGGTTTCCGCAATGGGTCCGGCTATGGAATGTTCGGCATCGGCGGCAAGACGATCCGCGCTCACCGATACTCTTATGAGATGCACAAGGGGCCGATCCCTACCGGGCTGCTGGTATGCCACTCGTGTGATAACCCGCCGTGCGTCAACCCCGATCATCTTTGGCTCGGGACGCACAGGGACAACGGACAGGACATGTCGAAAAAAGGGCGCGGGACCAAGACGCCAAGCGTCCATTCCGAACAGCACCCGCTTTCCAAGCTGACCAAAGACAAGGCGAGGGCCATCCGTGCGGATGCGCGCCCGGCTAGGATCGTGGCCGCTGAGTATGGCGTCAGCAGCAGCCTCGTCGAAGGCATCCGGCGCGGCACACATTGGAAGTACGCCTAGGGTGACCAGTGACACCAAAGTACCCCTTTGGCGTTGAAAGCATTGATCTCGTCCAGCTCCCAGCGCGGCGTCTGTTCCGTCGCATCGCGGCGTGGCTTGTTTTCCGAGCACCACACTTCGCGCGGGTCTTCGACCGGCGCCCCGAGATGAGTGCAGCCGGCGAGTTCTGTGCAAAAAACGCAAAGAAGTCCAACCAGTGCATATTTTGCACGAGTTCCGATCAGCGCCGCCATTTCAGAGCCTCGTCAAGCGCGTCCTTGTCCGTCATGCCGGCAGCCCTCCGCTCTGCATCGGTGGCCTCGCGGTGCATTTCCAGCCGTTCCTCAGCAGCGGCGGCCTTCTCGCCCGCGCGCTTCAGGGCTTCGGCCTTGCCCTTGTCGCTGCGCCCCTTGAGATAGGCGACGAGAAGCGCGACCAGTCCGCCGCCGGCCGCGAACAGCAACGAGGTCAGGTTCGCCAGGAGCCAGGTCATTTCGACCACCCCCACTTGCGAGCAAGATAGTACCAGCCCTCAGCCAGGAACGGCGACACGATGCCAGCCCCAAGGCTCACCCATTGGGCGAAGTCAGGATCGGCGATGATGTCCGCCGCCTCGTTCGGATTGATGAGGCCGAACCACAGGAAGGGAAACGTGGCGTAGCGGAGGAAGATGCGGATCAGCGGTGCCATGCTGGCTTTTCCTTCAGGATTCTGCTATGGAAATTGGTGAGGCGGCGGCGTGGATGGACACGCAGGACGGCGGCCAAATTGGTGTAACTCATCGGGGCAGCTAAGCGCTGGAGAGTTCGCCGGGCAGTCTACGGTTCGACTCCGTAGCCAAACCGCAACGAAGCCCGGAAGCCGGTACTCAAGCCCGGCCCGCCTCACTTCTTCCTCCGCACCAATGCGAGAATCGCGTTCACCAGCCAGCGCCACCACGGCTCGGCTGGAACCTGCGGTGTCTCCGTCCACGTATCGTGCTCTATCTTCCCTACTGGCGGCACAGGGACGGGCGCTGACACGACTTCCGGCTTTGGAGCCACAACGACAGGCCCGGAAGGCTGGACGCTCTCTGCGGGCTTCTGTGGTGGCGTGAGCGGCTTTGCCGGCGCCTGTCCGATGTAGCCCGCTTCTCTCAGGGCATCGGCGAAGGTGAGCGCGTATTTCCTGATGTCGTCTGCCCTATCGAGCGCGTTCACCACCTGCCGCGCGTTGTAATAGTCGGGCTTCTCTCCGTAGATGAAGTCGAGCAGCTTCTTGCCGGTGAACTTGCCCTGGAGCATCCCGTCGAACAGGATGCGGATGGATGTGCCCGGCTCCAGTGCATCGTCGGGGGACGACTCGATGGCGAACTTGGCGTAGTTGGCCCGGCCGGTGATCTGAACCAGTCCACGGCCTCTGTATTGCCACCCATCGCCCGGCTTGACGTTGCCCATGCGCCCGCCATAGACCTTGTTGGCAAGGGCCTCCGGGTTGTTCGCATAGGGCTTTGCCGAGGCGAGAGTCGGGAAGCGCTTCGGCCACACCTGAACCAGCCGGTTCATGCTGTAGTTCAGGTTTTCCTGCAGCGGCTGCATCTTCCCGCCTGTCTCGTGGTAGGCGGTTGCGAGGATGTAGGCGAGATGACGAAGGTTCGTCCCCCGCCGCTGGCCCTCATCGAGAATGCGCTCGATACCGTCGACTTGCGATGCGGAAAGCGATGTGCCGAACACGCCGGAATTGCGCGCTCTCAACACCGCGTAAAAGCTTGCGCGGTCCATTCAGTGCCTCACGATGTTGGGGGATGGTTAGGCGAGTTGCAGGATGCCGTCTGTCGCGCTGAGATCGATCGTCAGCGACTCGCCATCGGCAAGGGTTATGGATGACCCGTAGTCCCACCACCCGATCAGCGAATCCGCCGCCGACGTATCGTTGTAGATAACGGCATACCGGAACGGCCCGATCGGCCCGCCGGAAGCGGTGATCACGACGTCATTGCCGACGAGTTTGTACGTGCCGCTGGACTGAGCCGATGAGGTGATGGTGACGGTCGCGCCACCAGCGGAATACCCGGAGCCGGCCGATATCTCGGTTAGATCGCTCTTGACCGAGTTCGACGCGCTTGGCGCCGAGTTGGTCAGCAGTATTTTCAGGGTATCGGAGCCAAGGTTGTGCACCTTTTCCGCAAGATTTTCGACAAAGGCATTGAACTTGTTGAAGGCGGCCATAGCTGCGGCTCCTTTGGGCAGGCTCAGGTTGTGAAGGATGGTGCGGCTGGAGCCGCTATTTGATTTCGATGAAGTAGGTCTGGTCTACAACGAAGACCGGGACGGCAGCGGCCCAACTGGCGGTTGTTGAGTCGTTCCCGGAGTCGTATGCCCAGTCGTCGTCGAATGGGTATACGACGCCGTCCACCCAAATAGTCTTCCCGGCCAAGGTTGCCGTCTCGTCGCCCGGGAAGCCGACAACGCCGAAAATGCCAGGCGCCGACGACAAGACCGTCAATGTCGTCCCCGGCAATGGCTCAATATCGATTGAGCCGAACGCATCAAGAGCCGTGCCGTCGCTGTAGCCCTGGAGGAATGAAGAGTAGTCGCCGGCCGTCATGTTGAACGACAGATCGCCGCCGGCAACCGACAGGTCGGCCGGTTGACCTGACAGCGCAAAGATGCCCGCCTCTGCCACGATGTTGCGGGAGACCTTGAGCGACGCTGCCTGTCCCGTGAAAGCAAACAGCGCTGCTTCCGCCAGGAAGGGCGTGCCTGCCAGCATGTTCACATCCTGCCCGGTGAGCGCGAACAGCCCGACTTCTGCCATCAGCTTGCGGGTGCGCGACAGCGTTGCCGCCTGCCCGTTCAAAGAGAAAGCCCCATACGCGGCTGTCAGTTTTCGGGAGACCTTGAGCGACGCTGCCTTTCCGGATAGCGCGAAAGTTCCGGCTTGAGCGTTCAACGGCGGGTTGAGCGGCCAGACCTGGGCTGCCCCGTAGTAGATGCCGACGACCTCTTGCGCGCCAACGTAGAGCGCCACCGGCGAGGCCGCCTGGAATTTCAGGAAGGCCACTAGCCGACCACCACGTAGAGGGTCGAAGAGTCCGGCGGCGACAGTGCATTGTACTCAGCCTGCGTCAGGACTTCGATCGCGTCGATTTCGTCAGCCTGGACGCCCTCGACCGTGACGTTCTCGAAATTGATGTCGTCGGTCCCGACCACGACTGGCGCTTCGGATGAAACGGCATATGTGCGGCCGGCCTGCGTCGATCCTTCGACGACATTGACGCGGGTGCCTTTGGCGATATCGCGATGGCTGTTGAAGTCCTTGGCCCTCCGCCAATTGCTCGCCGAAACAACATAGATGCCGTTCTCCGTCGTGTCGGACTGCGAGCGGACCAGAACACGGTCATCGGCAACAACCGTCACGCCGTCGATCGTCTGAAGGCCGGAGAGCGTCAAGTTCGACAAGGAGGCAACCCGGCACGGCCCTTTGAAGGCCGCAGCCGAGGAAAGGCCGTCCAGTCTGTCAACGGTTACCGATGTCATCGGGTGCCTCCTTGAATTTCTGCCTGCGTTAGAGTTGAGTGCGGGGCTATGAAGCATAGCATCGCACTGCTCCTGTTTCTCGCGGCCTGCTCATCTACCGATCAGCGATCGGCGGACGAGAATGCAAAAGAGGCTTGGGCGGCCTACGAACCCTATGCTCAATGCGTAATCATAGCGTCGGATGCCTTAGCATCTCAAAACGAGGACCCTTACTATTTAGTCGTCGCTGCCAAATCGAGCTGCGGCGAAAGGCAAATATCAGCAAACGCGCAGATTGACCGCATCTATGGAGCCGACAGCGCCCAGGCGGTGAAAGCTAGCTTCGATCGACGCACAACAGAGGCCGCTATTGCTCGCATCGTGAAAACCCGCGCCCGCGCTTCGTGAACGACTTCGCAGCCTTCCTCGTTTTCGTCGTTGCCTGGGGACTAGCCGGGCAGGCAATGCTCGCCTTCAAGATCAATCCAATTGCGCTCGCCATCGTCTGGCTCATCGGCTTCGTCTGGGGCACCGGCTACATTATCGCGGGCAAGAGCGGTGCCGACCGGCTCGCTACTGTCTGGCTCGGAACTATGATGGCAACCGCTGTGGCCGCCTTCCTAATCAGTCTCGCCGTCAGTTGAACGGCGCCAGTGGCGCTGGAGCAAAGCTCCGCTGCCTGTAGTCCTTGAGCCGCCGCCCTTCGACGCGCTTCTGATATCCCGGTGTAGCGGCCTCGCGAAGCGAGTTCAGGAATAGGTAATCGAGCGTCGGCCGGACGTAGAACAAGTTTACGAACGGCGTGTTTTGCGTCGCGAAGTTGAGGTAGTCGCCGAGCTTCACTTCCTCTTCCGAACTCAGGCTGGCATCTCTTGCCTTCAGCACAAGCTCTGCAAGATCGAAAGCCGACCCGGCCGCCGGCCCTATCGCCGTCTCAGTCAGCCCGCCGCCGAACCTGTTGACGCGGCCGAAGAGGAAGTCGCCATAGACGCCCGCCGCGCCGCCCTGAACGAATGCTGCCGCCAAGGTCTTCGGGTCGGATGGATCGCGCGGCGGCCAATAACCCCGAGCCAAGTCCTTGAACGTCATCGCCGCATAGCCGGCCATGGTCATGCCGGCCAGAAGCGTTCCGATGTGCGCCGTCTTTTCCAGAAGCCCAGCGCCTTTGCGGTGGCCGAACAGCGCCCGCCCCCCGATCCGCTGACTGAACGCCACCGGGAAGCCTTTGAATTGGCCGATGAAGCGGATCGCCTCGCCAGCGACAGTGCCGGGCCGCGTGCCGAGCGTCATTGTCCGACGAGTGCGCGGGTCGACCTCCACCACACCATACGATGTCTCGTCGGCCACAAAGCGCAGCACCGCCATCTCAAGATTGCGGCGCGCTTCGTCCGGTGTCTTGCCGAGACCGGCTACGGCCTCGTCTGGCAGTTCTCGGATGCGATCCGGCGTGATGTACGCCTTCCCGTCAATCACCCGTGCTTCGATCTTGCGGATGGCTTCCCACTTCGCTTCATCGATCGAATGCAGCGACAGGACGTGTCGATAGTTCGCCGGAAGATCGGCGTAGGCCGTCTTTGCCCGCATCCCCATCTCGGCGGCAATCATGCGGCCGGCTGAGGCTCTTTGAACATCGGTCCACCACGACAACCCATTCCAGCGAAAGAACCGCTCCTGAAGAGCCGCAAGCCGGCCAACGGGACCGTCGACCGCCGCTGCCGGGGATACGATATGCCCGATGATGCCATCAAAGCCTTCGCCGAGAAGGTAGGAGATTTCCGCCAGCTCGCCTTTCGGCCGTCCCTTTCGCAGGCCGTTCAGTTGCGCGAGGAAGCCCCGCCAAAACCCGGAACCGCGAAACTGCGACGCAGCCCCGGCCGTGATGTTATCCGAGATCGACGACAGGACAGCGCCGCCCAACTTTGCCATCGACTGGATCGCGCGGACATCTGATGCGATCTTGGCGCCCGTCACATTGACTGGTCGCGAAACAAGGCCGGTCGCGATGTCCATGGCATGACGCAGCCCGCCTGCATCAATGTCGAGGGACGCAATCTGCTTTGACTTCTCCTTGTCGGAAATCGTCGCGTCCTGCTTTATTCGGCGCTTAAGCCCATCCACCAGCGACCCAAACATCACTTCCGGGTTCGGCCCGAGCGCTTCCATGTTCGCCGCGAGTCTGGCGGCGTTTCGTAGGTGCGAAACCATGCCGGAGATCGTATTGCCGTAGCCGAATTGCTCGCGATACGCCAAGGCGGATTGAGCGTCCTTGAAATGCAAGACGCGGCTTTTCCCGAGCGACTTCGCCAGGTTGGCTGGGCTGACACGCTGCCCCATTTCTCTCGGCGTTGGCTTGTTCGGCAGCCCGGTTATGATCGTGTCGTAGATCCCCGACATTGCCTCTTCGATGTCGGCGGCCGACTCCACGTCCGGGAAGGTCCGCGCCATATCGAGTTTCGGCAGGGTCGTTGAAATCCATGCGTCCTTGCCGGCCGCGATCATCTTCACATCGTCGTGGGTCTGGGAGCCTGACCACCCGTCGAGCTTGCCGATCGACGCGCCCAGCTTGTTCAAGTCAGTACGGCTCATCTCGGCGTAGGAGGCCAGCACCTTCGCGACATACTTCGCGTCTTCGTTCCCGGTGATGCCAGGCTTGCCGCCTTCCTTGAGTTCGGCCATTTCGATTGTGATATCCGCATCCATCTTCTGATCGCGAAGGGCATGGATCAGATGCGGCCGAGTGGCCTGGATTTCAGCGAAGAGCGCGCCAAGATAGCGCGCCTCATAAGCCCCGTTGAGCGCGGCAACGGAATTGCGCCCGCCCTCGATACCCTTCTGCGTGCCCTCAAGCACTGCAAGCAGGGCTTTCTTCGGCGACATGCCGGCCTTGACCATCGCCGTGACGGACTGGTCCAGCCGATCGCGAACCAGAATGTTGAGCGCCGCATGCCGTCTCTGCATGGCAGCGGCGATGCGTGTCCGTTCGGCCTCGCGTTCCGCGAAGGATCGCAGCTTATCGGCCATGCCAGAGATGTCACCGCTGGCCTGGAGGCGCTGCTTGTAGTCAGCCACGCGCTGAAATGCCGCCTCGACAGCCTCACGCGCCAACCGTTGGCCGGAGGCGACGTTCGCAGCGTCGAAGCACTCGGCGTCGGGCGTGTACTTGACCGTCATATCAGGCACGCCACCGCTGCTTTGAGCGCTTCGCCGTAAGCCGCCCCGTCATCATAGGCGGCCTGCGCATCAGTAAGAACCGCCGCATCCTGTTCGCTCAGGCGACCCTCTGCCGCAACCTGCGCGACTTCGGCCTCTTCCGCGAACGAGCCGGATTGCGGGTCAACCCCATACTGATCGGCAAGCGCCTTGGCGTTTTCGGGCTTCGCTATGCGCGCCTCAGCGGCCGACCTTTCTGCCGGCGCATCGCTTGCAGGAGCGGCGCGGGTATCGACGCGTGGTGGCGTTTGAGGCGTCCGGCGCCCTGTGACACTGATCTGTTCCGGGTCGAAGACAACCCATACGCGGTGCTTCTGGCCTTTCGAGTCCTTGTGGCGACCGCCACCTACATGCGTGACGCTGTCGAAGCCCATATCCCGGATGCCGTACTGCATGACCTCCGCGCCCTCGTACACAGGGATTTGCTCTTGGGTCAGCGCGTCCTCGACCTCGCGGTACATGCGCTCGTTGGTGAAGCCGTCGTATGGCTTGTCGTCGAGGTAGTCGGGAAACGCTTTCTTCCACGCCTGAACGTTGGCCGGCGCATCCATGTTCATTGGCTGGCGCGCTTCAATCCGCGCCTCGTAGACTGTCGGCTCCGAGCCTTTGCCCTTGGCCGTGTATTCGGCGGCGATACGTGGGTCTTCGGTGAAATAGGAACCTGACCCCATCAAGCCATACTCGCTGCCGTAAGGGTCGAACCGATCGAAGCCGCCGCGCGACGTGCCGTGGAAAACAATGCTGGGCGGCGTCGCATCCGCGAGGTCACGCGCCTGGTAGTCCCCATATCCCCATCGATCAAATTCCGGCTCGGGTGAGAGGCGCGCTACGGACGCGGCGACTGCCTCAACAGCAGTCGGCGAGAGACTGATGTCTTCGCCCCTCGACAGCCCGTCTATGGCCTCATTCAGGGCAATGCGGGCCTCCTGCGTCGTCTTGAGGGTCGCTAGCCGTTCTTCTATCGCGCGGCCCTTCGTTGCCTTACGGGCTTCCCATGCCCCTCCAAGCGTCCCGAAGGCGGCGCCAATCAACGCCGCTGTTGCGATCTGCGAAACGGTGGCCTGCCAAGATACGTCATCGCCGTAGCGGCCACGGCGCTCCCGCGTCCCGATGCCGAACAGCGCCGTGTTTGCCGCTGCATCCACGGCTGAGTGCAAAGCCGCACCGCCGATCTTGCCCAAGCGTGCGACAGCCGCTGCCTTTACCGCTGGGCCGGCAACGGGGATGTAGTTGATCGGATCGACTGCCTGGCCCGCCAAATTGCCGATGAAAGAGGAAATTGGCCGCTTGGAGGCGTAGAACTCGCGCACCTTCTTGGCGTCGTCCATCATGGCGAGAGCGGCGGCGCGCTCGTCCGTCATGCCGGCATCCCATGGAATGCCTTCGCGGTAGTATGGCGAAGCTTTGTATGCTTCCTCGTCCAGCGCTTCGCCTTGGTCCATGAACGCTTGCGCGGTGCGCCGAGCGACCTCGTATGGCGCGGTAATCGGATTGGCGAGACGGATTGCGTTGCCGACTTGCTCTCCAGTGGTCGGCTCACCCTCCGGGACGGTGAAGTCCTTGATGGCAGTACCTAACCCGAACGACTCCAGCGCCCCGCCCTTGAACTCTTCTAAGAGCGTCCGGCCAAGGCTGAGCGGCTGAGACATCGCGGCCTCGAACTGCTCTTGCGGCGTTGCTCCCCTATAAGTCGGCCCGGCGCGGAAGCTATAGACGCCGATCACTGAAAGGCCTTCTGCCGTGAGGCGTTTTCATCGACAGCCCTCGGCGAGAAAGGTGATTTGGCAGGTGCGCCGGGCTTCGGCTGGACAGGCTTGAAGATGATCGGCGAGCCGTCCGGCCCCGCTATGGCTTTGCCTATGTACGGATCGATGAAGACGAACCCGTCGCCAGAATTGCGCCAGAAGCCTTCCGCCAGAACGTTGTCGGCATAGGCGGAAGTCGCCGCCTCAACGATGGCTTTCGATCCGTCCTTCGCTGGAATACCATCGGGCACCGTCACTGACACTGCCTTCCGCAGTTCCGGCTCCAAGGCCGCCAGTCCATCAATGACAGCATCCGCATCTTCACTAGCGGGCAGAAGGATTTGCGCGTTGACACGTCCACCGCCGTCCACAACCTGCACGTCACCGAACAGGTCTTTGGCCGCTGCCTGGACTGCGGTGCCCAAGTCCTCGCCATTGCGGAGTCGGATAGTCACTGCGTTGGTCAAAAGCTTTCCGTCGCGCTCAGCCCGCACGAAATTCTCGGCAACGCCATCGCTCAACCCATAGTAGATATCGCCAACTTCACCTTCGGCCATGAGGCCGTCCTGGATCGCTTCCTTGATGGCCGTCGGCTTCTCCGGCGCTTTTCCGGGCAGCTTGTCGATATCAACCATCGCGGCCTGAAACAGGCGGTTTGCAGCGCCGCCGTCACCGCGAGCCAGTGCCTCGACAGCGCCTTCGGTTATGTCCGGCAGTCCGGCGTCAACCAACTGCTCGAATATCACCCTGCGCTGAGCTGCATCCGGCGTTGCCATGAGAGCGCTTGAGATGGCGGCGATGCGCTGTTCCTCGCTGTTGTTGACGTTCTTGTAATTGGCGACGACTGACTCTGCGGCCGGCTTGGGCAGAGGTTTCACGTTTGTCACGCCGAGCTGCCGTTGCGCCGCCACAGAAGCCGCTATGGCATTCTGATAGCCATCGGCGTTTGCATTCTGCCAAGCCGCGTCGACCGCCGGGAATGCCTTTCGCGCATAGGAGGCAGGATCGGCGTCCCGCTCCTTGATGATCGTGTCGGCCGCCTTGGACAGTGTCTCGTACCGCTGCTGCTCTATAGCCGCGCCGGTCCCGGTCGCCGACGGCTTTGCTGCTTCGACAACGGCCTTGATGTCGTCGGCGGACAGTGACTTCATGTCGAAGATGGCGCGGCTCGTCTGCATTCCGGCCTGGAACTCGGCGTACTTGCTTGCCGCCTCATCTCCATAGGCGATCTTGAACTGATCCTCGGTTGGGACCGGGCCGGTGTATTCGCCGGTATTCTGGATCGCGGCCGGCGCATCGTTGGCGGCCCGCTCGATCACGAACTGCGCGTCAACCTTACGTTCGGTGTCTAGTTGCCGCTGGCGCGTGTCGGCTCGCTGCTCAATCTGAAACTGCTTTTCCGGCGGCAGGCTCGTGAGCCACTCCGGCTTCACCGTCTCTCCGGCCGCCTGTTGCGCGTACCGAAGTCGGCCCTTGTAGTTGTGGGCGCCCCGAGGGCCGTTCTGTGACCCGGCCGGCCGCTCGTAGCCGATCATGGCTTCGGTGGCGGACGTGATGTCCTTGGCCGACCTCAGCTTGTCACCGGCCGCCTTCTCGCTCGTCTGAAGCTCGTGGTGGACGAAGGCCAGTTGCGTTTCGAAGTCGTGCCAGTCGGAGTCGTTGTCCGCCGCGAACTTCTTGAGCGCCCTTGCCCGGTCGCTGTTCCACTGCCCGATGCCGATGCTGTCGGAGCCGTCCCGCCCGTCGCCGCCATTACGCGCGACGGTGTCCAGCGAGCTTTCGGCCAGGAGGTTGCCGACGATGCCGGCGGCCTGCTCTTTCGTGTAGCCCAAGGCCCGGTAGTAGTTCATGGCGACACTGGAGCGTTCCGACACGCTCGCCGGCAGCTTGCCGCTGATGACCGATGGATCGCGTTCGACCTCACGTTCACCGCGAACGAAGTTGCCGCCCTCAACGACATTGCTCAGCCATTCATCGGCATCGGCCGGTGAGAGGTCGCCCGTCTCCCGCATCATTTCGATGGCGGCAGATGCATTGGCTTGAGCATGCGCCCGCGCGTCTTCCGGTGCGTCGGGATCGGCGATGATTGCCTGATACCCCTTCAGTCCTTCCTTGGCGTTGACAAGGCGGGCTTCGCGCTCGCCCTTCAGGCCAAGGCCAATGACATCGTCCCTTGCCGACAGAACGCGGTTGTTGAACTCCGCCAGCCACGCCTGCCGCGCCTTCGGGTCTCGAATATGTGCGGAAGCCGTCTCGGCGATTTTGGCCGCGCCTTTTTCAAACCGCTCCGGGAAACTTGCGTAGTCCGTGTCGCTGTCAAATGTGCGCCTGAAGTCGAGCAAGTCCTTATTGCCAAGTCCGTCGGCGGTTGTGCCGTCGATCAGGTTTTCCTCTTGCCTTTTCTGCCGGGCCGCCTCGAAACCCAGTTGCGCAAGAGCGCCGCCAGCCTGTTGCAGGCCGCGACCGATCGCACTTGTGTCGTAGCTCGCAATGGCACGGCCGGATCGAAGCGAGTCCGGGCCTGACAGGTCAAGCGCAGTTGGTAGTTTCGCTATAGCCGCCTCCCGTCACTTGCGGTTCAGACCGATGTTGCCAAAGCCGCTGGCGGCGGTCCCGAAGGCGCCGATCGTCGACCCGAGCAAGGAAGCCCGGCCGGACATTTTTCGAGCGCGCGCCTGATCACGAAGGCCGGCAGCGCGTGAGTAGCCGCCATACATGCTAGTCCCGGCATTGTATTCAGCCTCGCCAGCCGTGTCGGACATCAGCTTGACGATCGTCGGCGCGTCATAGCCGGCGCCGCCACCGGAAGCAGCGGCGAGAGCCTGAGCGCGGGAGTTAATGATGGACCCTTCCCGGCGCTTTGCGATGGCATCCCGTTGGGATGCGGCAACTTCTTCCTTGGCGCGCGAGCGGAGCTGCGCAGCCTCGAAGTCGGCAGCTCGCTTGTCAGCCACCCCTCCAAGCACCATGCCGCCGGCAGAGAGCGCCGTACCGATGCCGGCAAGTATCTCAAACCCCGACATCAGCAGCCCTTCCGATATCGCGGCGGAACACGTCCTGTCCGCCCTCATTCCCGTGAGGCGTGAAGCCGGCGATCTTCATCAATCGGCCCGAGGTTCCGAAGCGCTTGTCCTGCACTGTGAACACCGCCCGCTCGCCCATCTGCGCGGCCTTGGCCAGCAACGTCGTGGTGTAGCGCACGATCTTCACGGCATGCCTTGGCTTTGCCGCGCTGGTCTGGAACCAGAGCCAACACCGGCCTTCCTTCCAGGCAAGCCCGCAGGAGCCGATGAACTCGCCATTCTCGACGCCCGCAAAAGCAATGACCGGCACGTCGAACACCACGCCAAGCAAACGCTGCAGCCAGGTCGGATCGGTCGGAACAATCTGCATCAGCCGCTCGTTTCGACAGTCAGCACGACGCCGAGGACCGTAGCCGTGAACGGCGACTGCCACTTGAAGCAGAGCCGCGAATCCGTGCCCCACTCGCCGGGAAAGTCAAACATCTCTTCATCGTGGATGTCGCTCCGCACGATCGCCTCTCCGGTCGTGTAGCCAGGGTTGTCGCGGAGCGGGAACATAGGCCGATCGGCATTGTCCAGATGTGTCCCTACCCGTATTCCCGCCCGAGTGAAGTCGGTAAGGATCATGCCGACGGCGTCGACCTTCTTTTTCTGAAGCATCGCCGTGCCATTGGCCGCCGCATAGGCCAGCCGCGCCGATTTGAACTCGACATCGTAGGGCAGCCCGGCCACCCAATTCGTCACCGCAGACGGCACGGTGATATTGCCGCTCCCGTTGACAGTGAATGTCCTTGGCGTAGTCAGCCCGTCGGCAGTCTGCGTCAGTGGCGCGCCATCGGCCCAGACGACCACGGTTTCGCCGATGAGATGCGTACCAACTGCTATCGTGGTCGACGCCGGCCCGTTTGTGCCGGTCTTGAACGCATCCATGACCTTGCAGAGCGTGTCGGGCGCGACTTCCGAGTCCAGCGCCATCTTCTCGACATAGCGAACCGGCGAGCCATTTATCGACCGCGCAACGGTGAAATACACCCTGTCCTGATCGTCCGCCGGAAGGACGGCCACGCTTTCGAACTCGCCGTCAGTCTCAACGGGGATGAAAGCAAGAACCTCGTCCAGCGGTTCGTAGACGCAGCAGACGCAGGTTCCGTCCTCCATGATGAGCCAGATGCGCGTGTCGGGACGCCTTTGAACCGCCATTTCGGCGACGCCGACAGCGAACACGTCGGTCGCCAGCTTGCTCAACTGCGAGCAGACATAGTCCGCCACCGACCCATCATAGGTCAGCTCCATGAGCGCCTTCCCGGAGCGCTCGATAAAAAGGCCCCTTCCGTCCACCTTCACCGGATCGACAGGCGCGGCCCCGGTGGAAGAGCTGTCCTTGATGGACAGGTTTGTCGGGGTCAGCGGCTCGTCCAGAGAAGACGATTTGCAGGTGGCGACCGCGCCGTTCGTGCCGATCAGAAGACGCTGGAGCGCCATCAGCCATTGCGTCGCGTTCACGCCGCCGGTCGCGATCGAGCGAGAGATAGGCCCGCTGTCGCCCTCGACTTCGTCATCGAAGTTCTCAAAGTCGTCGGAGACGGAACCCCATAGGCGGTCCTGCCCGGACCACCACAGCCGCCCTTCCGCGAACGTGACGGCCGACGGCCAGACTTGATTGGCCGACCATTCACCCTCCCGCCAGTCGGCGGTAGCGCTGTTGCCCGAGAAGGGGCTGAGAACCTCGATGCTGACCGATGTCGACGATGTGTAGCCGGTCACCCGGCAGATGCCGGACCCGCCGCCGCCGTCATAGCTGATGGTCAGTTGAGCGGTGCCCGATGTGTAGGAGCCTTCCGCAAACCCGAGCTTGTACCAGATGATCGCATTGTCATCGCGATCCTCGTTGACGATATTCGTGTTGACCGGATTGGTGATCGGAATATCGTCATCGTCTTCGGTGTTCCGAAACTCCTTGAAGCCGGTGTCGGCACCGTCAAATGAGCGATACCAGCGAAGCGTGCCGGACCAGGTTCCGCTGGTCGACCACGTCCAGTCGCGGTCGTTGTACTCTTCGTCTCCACTGTCATCGACGCCGCGAACGCCAGTCACCTTGAAGGCATCGGAATACTGCCCATTCCCGGCCAGTCTCGACTCGCTGCGGAACCCCTCGTGAAACAGCGAAAACAGCGCCCCGACATGGCTGGAGTTGAAGAACGGGGCTGACGCGGTAAGCGTGCCGTTCCCTTCAACCACGGTCGGGTCCAGCTTGACGTTGCGGGTGCGGTCGGCAGTCAGCGGACCCGTGTCCGGCGCATAATCGACCACGGACCACGATCTGTTGGACCGACGCTCGATTCTTTGCGGTCTGTACCCGTCGCAGGCCACGAAGACCACATCGGCGGATTGAGCGAACCTCAGCAGCCGCCTGACCGACGCCGGCCAGATTGTCGGCAACGTCATTACCCCGGCGCCCTCAACCGTGATACTGTCGACGAGTTTGGTTGTGCGGCTCTCCGTGTGGATGGCAATGAAGAACGACGCCGTCGTCGGCGTGAAGGCCAGCGAGTGCGTGCCCGTCCGCAGCGCCGTCTCGTTGATGTACTCGTCGCCGCCGGAGGTTGAGCCGACCCGGAGGACCACAGGGCCGCGACTGACGACAACCCTCAGCGCGTGTTCGGTGCCCTGCTGGTTGACCGTCACCGTCTGGGAAGCTGTAGCCCTCGACCCTCTGGCCAGCGCCGACATGTTGAGGAAACCCAGGGAGACGGTGCAGGACGCTCCGGACGTTGCAGTCAGCGTCCAGCCCGTGCTTGCCGAGAAATCACCGCTTGTGACCGCCGCCGTGACCGCCGGGCGAGTGACCAGCGTATCGTCGACCCGCGCCCGGAACAGCAGATCGGTGAACTCCATCAGCACCGCATCGGTGGCGCCGAAGATGAACTCCTTGACGCGACAGGCATTGTTGGATGCGGTTGTCGTCAGAAACTCAAGACCCGGCCGCATGAACGCCGGGCCGGTAGTCAGGGGAAGCAGGTTCAACTGCCGCTCGGCAGCGAGCCGAAGCTTTTCGAGATCGACGCGCGCCAGATGCCGCTTATCAACCTGCCCGACGTTGAGGGCGTGATGAAACACCGTTACCTTTGGCATCAGCCGTTCCGGCGCGACCGGCGCTGCGTGCGCGCCTTCACAAGCCGGCCCTCGGGTTCACGTCGTACCCGCTCGTCGACCGCATCCAGCGTCTTTGCTTCCTTCAGGAGCCGGGTGAAAAGCTGGAACATGTCATTGCGATTCCCCCGGTCAGCGGAGATCGGCAGGCCACAATTGAACGCCAGATAGGCCGCGAGAGCCTTGGCAAACGGCTGACGCCAGGAAGCGATGTTCAGCCCATACTCATCGTCATTCGAGACATAGGACACATAAAGCGGCGTGACGTTGGCGTACCAGTAGCCCGGCTCGTCCGAATAGTCCTCGTACCCTTCGCCGATCGGCCCTTGATCGGAGATGGAAGCAGTGCGAACCCAGTCGTCCGGCTTGGAGAACGCATAGGTGAAGCCGAACAGCGGCTCCGCATCTTCGTCGGCCGATATCTCGACCGACCGCATGGCGAAGTTCCACAGGCCACGGGCGAGCAGATATTCGACCGCCCCGTCCCATGCGTCATCCAGCGCATAGCGCGCCGGGCTGACTTCGGTGAGGCCGGACAGCCGCGCCGTGTTCCCGAGATGCCGCAGGGCTTCCTTGTAGATCGCCAGCTTGTCAGCCATGGCCGGCCTTCGGAACACAGACTGTCAGCAGTTCGCGCGCCTCTTTCAGGCGACGCCCAAGCCATGCCGAGCGCTTCTTGGTGTCTACCCCGCCCCATGTCCTGACTCGGCTGTCTTCGCCTATCGCGACGAGCGCCAGGATATTTTCGTCCAGGCCTTTGCGCAGCATTTCGCGCATCGCCTGTTGGGGCGAACCGGCAAACGAGATGACGCGCGTTTCCCTCTCGGTCTCACGCGGGGTGACCGGTGCTGCCGGCTTTTCAGCCATCCACTCGCCGGCATCGCTGATGATCCCGCATGACGCGCATTCATGCGTCCCGTTCGAAAAGAACCGGAACGTGCTGCATCCACATGTGCAGACCCATATCAGCGGTTCTCGCTTCGGCAGGGTGACGACGTTGCTCACGCGGCGATGCCCTGCGCCTTGGCCGCATGGCTGATAGCCGCCAGCGTCGCCTCATGCTTCGTCCGGTGATTGCGGCTGACCTCCATGTGCGGGTCTTCGGTCAGCACCCGCCAGCCCGTCTTCGGCGTGTGGTTGATCTTGTAGCCCGCCGGCGGGTCAAGCGGCGTATCCGGCTCTTTCGGAGCCAGGCCGGCGTTCGGAAGCAGGTTGTCGGCCTTGTGAAGCACGATGGTCCGAACCAGGCCGGCACCGACCTCGACGACAAGCAGATGCAGCCGCCACGCGCGATCCTCGCGCCAGACGATCACTTCGTCATCGACCGCCACCTTGGCGTAGATGTTCGCCCAGTTGCCCGGCGTCAGCACGTCCTCGATGGACATGCCGACGGGAACTTTGATCCGACGCAGGGTGCGCGAGAAGTCGGCCGGATTCATCAGGGTATTGGAGGGGATTTTCATTCGGATTTGCCTCGTTTGCGAAAGCGGTTCGGGCGGGGCATAGGAGGAGGAACGCCCCGCCCTCGACCGCGATGGAGGCAACACCGCGACCGAAGCCGCGATGATGCCGTTAGGCCAGGATCGCCGGGGCGATGGTCGCTGCTCCGCCAGCCGTGACCGTGGTCACGACATGGATGGTCGCGCCGATGGTGGCCGAGGTCTTCACCACGATCACCACGTCGTTGACGCGCATGCCGAGCGCCGAGCCGTTGGCGAAATAGCCGGACTCGTCCACGTCGGTGTGGACATCGGTCGAGGCGTAGACCCAAAGGGCCGGAGCCGCGCCGACGCTCTGCGTGAGCAGGGCCGGGGGGTTGGATGCGGAATAAGACATGAGCGCTCTCCTTACGTGGCCACGAACGCCGAGCCGTCGTGAGTGATCTTCACGATGCCCGTGTTCTGGAGGATTTTCGCGCCGTGGTAGACCTCGGCACGGGACCAGGAGATGCCCTGCTTCTCGTCGAAGCCGGCGAAGATTTTGTCCTCACCGACGTTCACCGCGTAGCCGATGGCGTTGCGGTGATACATGTAGCAAATCTCCGAAGCCGTCCCGATGCCGGTGATCCGGCTCGACACGATCCAGTTGAGACCGGACCAGCGCCACATCTTGCGGGCAGGGCCGGAAAACGGCTTCATGTCGACGTAGTCGCCCGAGGCGAACTCGGTCGTCTGCATGAGGTAGCCGCGGAACGCCGGGGTGATCACGGCGAACATGTTGTCCTCGTCCTCGATGTCGACATCGGCATTGCCGAGGATCGCCTGAGCGCCGAGGACGGTGGACAGGGAGGCGGTGCCGCTTCCGAAGTCCTGCGTCGCGTTCGCCAGTTCGGCCAGGAGCGTCAGGTCGATGTCGCGGTTGATGACCGCGATCGACTCGTTGCGCATGACCTTCACCTGATCGCCCTGCGAGGCGAACACGTTGAAGCCGGTCAGCTCATAGGGCGCATGCTTCTCGACGAGAGTTGCGGTGACCTGCGAGTTGGTCGGGTTGTTGTAGGGGATGAGGCCGTTCGTGCCACGGGTGACAGCGGTGTCGCTGGCGGAACCCGAGACGAGGAAGGTGGCCTGATTGCCGTTCAGCACAGATTCCTTCGTCGCCGTCATGCGGAGCAAGCTGGTCTTCTGCTCGAATGCCGGAACGAAGTCCTTCTTGTACTGAACCACTGCGGCTTCGATAGCCATGGGTCAGTTTCCTTTGAGGACGTTGCGTTTCAGGGTTTGAGCCGCTTGCGTGCAGGGTAGCCTTCGGCGCGACGGGGCCTTGCGGGGTGGCCGTCGTTACCGTCGGGGCTTCACGATTTGGCAGAAGATGCCGTCTCTAGCGGGGCCTTGCGGGGTGGCCGCTGTCGGGCATTGAACACCCCCGCCGAAGCGAGGGAATGGGCCTAGCGCTTCGGGCGCGCCAGTTCCTTTTCGATGATCTTGCGGTATTCCTTGTCGAGACCTTCGCGCTCGTAGCGCTCGAAATCCGTGTTGCGGATTTTCTCGATCTCTTCCTTGCGGGCGACGTGCTTGCGCTCCGCGTCTCCGGTGGCGAAAGCCAGGTCGCCGAACTGTTCACGGCCCATGTCCGACGCCCATTTCACGAACTCGGGGATATCGCCCAGCCGCCGGCCGTTCGGCATGCGGGCCTCTGTCCACTGTTCGCCGACGCCGGGGATGCTCTCAATGAAGCGCTTGCCGAGGTTTAGGTTCGTCTTGTACTCGCCGCCGCTCCATTCCTTGCGGAGGGACTCTTCGGCCTCTTCCTCGGCTGCGGCGTCCGCCTCCAGGTTCTTCGCCTGAATGCCCTCGACCATGTCGAAATACCACCGGGACGCGATCTCGACGACGTCGGGCCGGGCATTGTGCTTGTGTGCGAATTCGGTGAAGGACGACAGCAGCGGCTTGTCCTCATCGGTCATCCGCTTCTTCACGTCGTCGGGGAAGACGTAGCCGGTCGCGTCGGCCGGGATGCCCTCGTTCTTGCGCCACTCGGCCATGGCGGCTTCGTCCTTGGCGTCCGGCATGTCCTTCCTGATCTTGCCGGAGCGGATCAGCTTGTCCTTCTCGATAAGCGCTTTGACGACGCCGTTGAGCGAACCATAACGCTTGAGCAGCTTCAGCGCATCCTCGTCGCCCGCCGATGCCAGTTCACGCCAGTCATCGGGGAGCGTCGACTTGATTTCCTTGTCGGCGTCCTTCTCGCCAGATTTCTCGCTCTCGCCCTTCTTGTCATCCTGACCGGCGGCGCCCTTGGCGGCCTCGCTGGTAACGTCCGATGCTTTTCCCTTGTCTGCGGCAGACCTGTCCGGCGCGTCTCCCTGGCCTTCCTTGGCCTGCTGTTCCGCCTCGGGTTTCTTGTCGACAGGATCGGTGATCGCTGCTTCTGTCATTTGGCTTGCCTCTTGCCACGTGATTGTTCTGCTGCCGCCAGCGTGATCGGGTTGCTCATCTTCCTGATCTGGTTGCCGACGAAGCGCCGGCCCTCATGGAAAGCACTGGCGCGTTCACCGCCGTCGCCGTCCTCATGGAAGCTCATGCCCTCCACATTGCAGACGACGAGTTCGATCCACTGCATCGCAGCGATCTGCTGGCCTTCGTTGGCCTTGCCCTCACGAAGCGCCCTGACAGCCAGAATGATGTTCTTGTCGTAGGGAACCGGCGCCGTGGCCTTCACGCCAGCCCCGCTGCCTGGATTGCCTGCGACGCGGTAGCCACGTCGGTTGCAACGCCCGCGCCTTCCCGCAGGGCAGCGGCCGCAGCGCTCAGCCGCTCGACATTGGCCTCCTGCTCTTCGGCGCTTTGCTGGACCTCTTCATCCGCAAACCAATCCGACTTCGCGCCAGTGCCGCGCACCGCGTCCTTGGTCATCTTCTTGAAGTCCATCAGCGTCGGGATGGACTTGTCGAACTGAGCCGCGCCAGCGAGAATTTGCACCGATTCCTGGAACGCCTGCACGTTCTGCCGGCCCTCTGCCGTGTTCAGCGGGCTTTCGAACGTGAAGGTCACTTCCTTTTCGGAAAGAGCTTCCGGCATCTCCGTCACATCGAATGCCTTGTTGTGCACCGCCAGTTGGAAGGCCACGTCAAGGAGCGGAAGATGGTACTCGCTTTCGATCGGCCCGAAGAACGGCAGGGCCGCCCGCCGAAATTCGTCCAGCCGCGCCTGCGTCTCGAATGCCGTCATTTCCCGCGCCGAAGGCAGCATCAGCTTGTTGAGCAGGAAGGCTTCCGCGATCAGGTTGCGGACATCCTGTTTCATCTCCAAGCCAACGACGAGGTTGCCGCCACTATCGATCGTCTGAAACACGTCCTGAATCTTCTCGTCGGCCTCCAGGTCGACATAAGTCATGCCGCCGGCATAGAGATTCACCGCGTCGCGGAATATCTCCCCCTTGGCGATGGTCGCCGGATCAACTGCTTTCTCACCCTGCTCAAGGATGATCCGCGCCAGCGACTGCATCATGCGGCCGTCCGGCAGGGAGTTGACGGTGGCCGGGCTGAAACCCTGCGAATACCCTGTCAACGTCCGCCAGCGCGGGACCACATAGTTGAAGGTCGGCAGCGGGCCTTCGCCCAGCACCGTCTGATGGCCACTGTCGACATAGACCGAGCAGAACGGGCTGTTGCGATACCGGCGCCGCATGGCCCTGTCGTCGCCGTAGATGTCGTCGAACGGCAGGACGATGTGCCGAACGTCGAACTCCTTGGTCGGGTCGTCCTTTGCTGCCTTTACGATGTCCGAATGCGCCGTCTTCGGCCACCGCTTCGCCATGTTGCGGGCCGACATTTTCATCTTGCGCTGGAGATGATCGATCTTGCCGACCCCGTTCTCCATCCACGCGCATTCCTTCGGGTGCCAGGTCCGGAACAGGAAGTGGTCGCGCGTCGGGCTTTCCTCGACGGATAGGACGGGATTGCCGAACGTCACGTAGTCGTGGTCGGCTTCGTCCGTCGCCCTGACGAAATTGGCCCTTCGATCATAGATCAGCCGGCGGAGACGGCCCGTGGCATACTCCAGCCAGCGGGCGTTCTGCGGGTCCTCGTCGATTTCCTCGTAACCTGTCCGAACCGCGAACCACTCACCCTGCCGGAGCATTGCGGACGGTGCGTTGCCCAAGGTTTCGCGCGCCTGCACTGGGTAGGAATCCATCAGGTCGACGGAAAACTCCTCACCGAGCGTGAAGGCTGACGTGAAGTCTGACCTCATAGGATAGAAGTTCTCTGCGATCTCCTGGCAGAGTTCGTCCCACGACTGCTTTTTCTTGAAGAGCGAGTCGCCGATCGCGACAAGCTCCTTCGCGCGGGTATCCTCCACCGCTTAGCCGGCCTGCCCGAGCAGCGAATTGGTGTAAGCGCCAGTCCCGGCCTCCGCCGACCTTGGGCGAGACAGGATCGTCGATCGACGGCCCTGCTGCCCGGCAATGCGGCGACGCTCGCGTTCGGCCGCCAGCAGCGAGTCCTTGTCCTCGGGGACCGGCATGCGGACCACCGGCTGGACCTTGGGTTTGTTCTTGTCGAAGAGAAAGCCCATCAGGCCCTCCTGCGTTTCATGTTCGAATATCCGAGGTTGACGGACGGCTTGTGTGGGCCGCCACCCCTCAGCTTGCGTTCAGCGGCGCGCTGCCCTTCAGACAGACACATGGCAACCGCATCTCCTTTCCCGGGAGATCGGCCAAGCCGCTTCCTGATCTCTTCCTTGCTTTCGATCTGGATACCGCGTGCTGTGAGTTTCCATGTCGGCGTCGACAGGTCGGCCCTCAATTCAGGATCGGGCGGCAACATGATCGGAGAGCCGCCTACCTGGTCAGGGTCGAGATCTTCCCTTAGACGCCACCAGGCTTCAGCCCGTTTGTTGACGAACGATAGCTGGCCATCCCGGCTCTTCGCCGTCGTGCTGTTCGACCCATTGAACGGCGCGTAATAGATGCCGTTGTCCTTGAAGCGGAGAATGACCGCGCCACCGTACCCGCCGCCTACATCTACAACGACAGGGCAGCCATCCTTGCGGTGCCTGACAACCGCGCCGGCAGTAGCCGATCCATCGGCCGTTTCTTCACCCGTCGCCGAAACGAGTTCCGCGAACCACCCGCCATACCGAGCGGACAGTTCGGCGCTGTCCCTTCCGCCTCCAGCCGGGTCCAGCCCCATTGCGGTCATCGCCAGACCCTTGTGGCCGTCTGGCGTCCAGCGGGACTGCGCTTCGATAATCCATGCCGTCGGGATGACCTGAAAATCGGCGTCCGCCCGCGTCGCCATGAAGTTGCCGTCGCGCACCGCCGAGCGGATAGGTTCTGGCAGACCGTCCAGCTTGGCTTGATACCCGGTGTTGATAAGAAACGGGTTATCCTTCAGCGCGGCCGGGATGAACGTCCGCGATGTCGGGAGCGCCGGTTCCTTGACGCCGGGAAAGTCGACAGGTGCCGGCCCTCCCACTTCGATTTCTGCCCCGTCAGGAGCCGTCACAAACCAACGCAATTCGCCATGCCTTGCCGGCTTCGGATGCGTGATGTCCAGCCACGGCCGAAACATGCCGATGATCCAATCGCCATCTGCATCGACTGGAGGATTCGTCGCGAGAAGCGCCCTCACCCTCTGCATGGCAGTCGTGCTGCGAAGCCAACCGAGATGAAACCTGATCTGCGCCTCGAGGAACTGGGTCGCCTCATCAAAGACCTTGAGGTCAAAGGGCTGGCCCTGCCAGTCCTGCTCGTCTCCTAGATGCTGGTTGCCAGCGAATTGAATGTAGCGACCGTCTGCCGTTCTGAGCAGCGGTGGCGGCGATCCGTTGAACCCGTTTCGCGATCCATTGATCTCTATTGCCCGCTCTGTCAGCGAGCCGAGGTTCGCGTACTTGCGCCTCAGTATCAGCGAGCGGCGATGCGCCGTGAACGCCAGCCCTAGTCCTAGGTCTGTCTTGCCACCGCCACCCTGCCCGCCATAGAGCAGCACGTCGGCTTTCGAGAAGTACGCATCCGTCTGCGGCCCCGGCGAGGGAACCCACTTTTCCGAGACAGAGGCGACGAGGTCTTCGGCGATCTTTCTGTCGGCCGGCTCCAGTCTGGTTAGCCGGGAAACCAGCTCGTCGAGAGCAGTCACGCCTGCTCGGCAGCCTTTGCCAGAGCGAACGCAAGCCGACGGGCTTTTTCAACGTCGGTCATTGCGACTTCGATTGCGCCGCCATCCTTGCCGGTCAGTTCCGACTTGTCGGCCAGCCCGAGGTCGCGGGCGATGATGTTGGCATTGAGCAGGTCGGCAGCAGCGCCCGCGAACTTCTGCGAACGGATCACTTCCTCTACGCGCGCTGTGACTGGCAAAAAGCCTTCGCGTGCCGCGTACTCGTCCCATGACCGGCGGGCGATATCGAGAAAGATGCAGAGACCGGATATCGTCATGGCGCGCATCTTCGGGAGAGAAGCGACCGTAACTTCGCCTTGATACGCGAACGCCTTGGCCTCCTGCAGCGGGTTTTCTTCCACCCATTCGAAATATTCGACCGCCGCTGACCAGAGATCGTCAGGCGACGCGAAGATCGGGTTGCGCCCGTGCGTGCTCCTGGCTTCCCAGAAGCGGTTTCCTTTTGGGGCAGGCATCAGACTACGGCGCTCGCGCGGCTATCGGCCATTCATGCGGCTCCGGGTCTACACCGGGGCAAAGATTGTCTCCGTCTCCAGCATGCAGAACGGCTTGTCGAGAAGATATGCGACCATCTGCGGCGCAGACTGGATATAGTCGGGATCGTCAACGACACGCTTCGGGGCGACAAAGCAGCCTGTAAGCGTGACCGCTTCCGCTGGCTCGTAATCGGCGGCATTGTCGTTGAGGTTGAGGCCAACGCCGGGCGACGAGTTGTCGATCGGCCTCGGGTCTATCTCTACGCCGCCACCGTTCCACGCCATAACGGCGGTTCGCTGTGAGGCCGTAAGCACGAAAAAGTTCTGGACGCTCATTGCGCTCCTACTCCCTGAAGGTAAGCGAGAACTGCGTTGTAGAGGGCTGTTTCAAGGCCGGTGAGTGCCGAAGTCCACGCGGCGAAGGCGACTTGTCGCGTCGAGAACAGCCCGGCGTTAGACGCGCAAATCCACTGTTCAGCCGCCGAAATACCAGTCGAGGTTACGGAGCTATCCGCGCCGATCTGCGATCCGTTGCGCCATGCCTTGCGGGCTGTGCTGACAGCACGGGAAGCGCCTGACAAGCCAACGGAAGTAGCTATCGACGTTGGGGCGGTCAGCGTATTGTCGGAGAGCGCGATCCCGAGCGCATTGGATGTGCGGCGCGACTGGACCTGCGCCTGCGGAGCAGAATTCGCACCAAGATCGGCCTGCCCGCCCGTCACGTCGGTAAGGCAGTAGACCCACAGGCCGCAATTGTCCTGCAGGAAATTCACGCCGTTGGTTGAGGGAGTGAACTGCGTTCGGAGGCGAGATGTCGCGCCGTCTCCTGTGTAGCCTTTGTCAGCCTGAAAGGTCGGCGAATTGACTGCAATGGCGTTGTAATTGGCAGACTTCCAGTTGAGCAGCGCCGCTTGACTGTCCGCCGACGCCAGCATGTACATGGCGTCGATCTTGTCCCATATCGTAGCAGCCTTGAGCGTCACGATCAGCGTATTGATCAGCGCCTTGCGCGCATCGGTCGGCGGCGTCGTGAATCGGGCGAACAGGGCATCTGCGGCTGCGTCGTAAGGCGACCCCAGCACTACGACGTTGCGAACGCTGTTCAGCACTAGAGGACGATCCCGTAGAGTATAACCGTGCGGGCCACGGCAGTTGCCGTATGCGCACCGTCCGTGATCAACTGCGCATAGATGCTCGTCAGCGCCGGACCAAGGTTGATGTCAGCGTTGAGGCCCGAGGACTTGACGTAGAGCGCCCCGCCAAGATCGGCCGGCGCGCCCAAGGCGAGAGAGCCGCGGTATGCGGACAGATCGCCAGAAGCCAGCGTCCATGCTGCGTTGTCGGCCTGTGCGCTCGGCGGCGTCACAGAATACATCTGGAGCGTGTAGCTGGTCTGCCCGGAAGGAACCGACGTGATGTCGATCTTCGTCACCGCAGAGAGGATGCGAATGAGAGAGCTTGCGGGGACAGCTACACCGTTGGCATAGGTGAAGCTCATCTCCTTTGCCACATCCATGAGGTCAGCAGCGCCATAGGCAGCAGCAGCAGGCGTGAATGTGGCACTGGCAGTAACGCCCGACGCCGACATGACTGGCATCGGGTTGGTGGACGAGACTAGCGACCCGCCAACAAGCCACGTCAGCCCGCCCGCCAACGTCTCGTAGACGGCCCGGATTGAGTCTTTGGAAACGCCGGCAGGAAGAGCCATCGGCTTTCTCCCCTATCAGGCGTTGGTGATGACGCCGCCGGGCACGATGTTGCCGTTCGGCAGCCTTACGGCCAGGTAGCCGGCATCGGTCCCGGTATCGGTGTAGATCACCTCGCAGACACCGGCGGTCGTTGTGATGGCGCGGAACAGCTTCTTGGCGACGATGGCCTGTACCTTGCCAGACGCGCCGGCCGCGATGCCAGTGGAGCCGCCAGTGGCGACGAAGTCGGTCATCGCCGCGCTGGAAAACAGCATGATCTCGAAGACGGTAGCTTCGTCGACCGCATTGCCGTTGGCGTCCTTGAGCGTGATCGTGATGTTGCGCTGGTCGGCGACGGTGGCCGCCTCGGCGCTGATCGAGATCGTCGCGTCAACCGCCTTGTGCGTCATCGCCTTGCCGCGGGACACGGCCCGCTGATAGGCGTCAATGCCGAACCGGAAACCGAGAATGGACTTGTATCCGCGCGGCTGCGTGGTCATGTTGGTATTCCTTCGTTGCTGATTTGCTTGTTGCTTGCGGCCATGAAAAAGGCCCGCTCAGAGGCGGGCCGCTTTCAAGGTTCTGGGTGGCAGTCCTTTTGAGGGGAGGTTGCCGAAAAACAAAAGGCCCGCCGGGTTAGGGCAGGCCTCGGAACACACTTCTGATGTTCGTGTGGCGGACACTAATTCGTTTCGGGGGCGAAATCAAGTGGGCTTCCGCATCGGCCGCAGCCGCTTGACGCCAAGCCTCTTACGAATCTCATCGCGCGCCTCTCTCGGCGTCGGCATTGGCGTCAGTTCGACCGTGAAGCCCGTAATGACGCCATCGAACTCTCGAAACCTCAGCGAGCGGAAATAGCGGCGCTTGCCCTTGAACCTCTCAACCGCCCTTTCGTAGACAAGCCCGACAGCCTCTACGACCAACCTGATTTCGTCAGCGCTGCCGGGCGCAAGATCGCACCGCACTGCCACGGATACGGCTTCAGTCATTTCAGCACCCATAGAACTTGGCGAGCGCATTCAGGCCCCGCTTGAGCCACGCCTTCATGGCCTCGTTGAGCGTCCGCAGTTCATCGATGTCCTCGACGCAGACCACGTTGACCGTGTGGAGGACGCGGCGGCCCGTGTTGATGTCGCCCGACGACAGAAGCAGGTTGCGCAGCTCTACCATCCTGTTTCGAGCCGCGAGAGCCGCCTTGCCTTTCCCCTCCGGTTCGTCGCCTGCCGACTTGATGGCGAACAGGTCTTGCGCACGCGCAGATGGAAACGGAACGCCAGTCAGGCCATAATAACGGGCCATGTCCTGGGCGTACCGTACACCAGCTTCATGCTGGGATTCGGTGACATTGCCGTCCATGAACATCCGGCCGAGAAGGTAGCCCCAACGCGGATCGCGGGAGACTTCCGACACGATGCCGAGATGGCGAATGCGGCGATCGGCGACGACTGACATGTTCTGCATCTGCACTGCGTGTTCCCTTTCCTCGATTGAGGCTGTTCGTCTCGATGGCTTGCCGTTCGGCTCTCTGTCGTTTGCCGGGAGAAGCGGCCTGCCTCGGCGCCTGCGCAGCTTCTCCCCCCGTGTTGCGGCTTTACTCATTCGCGGCCCTCGTTAAGCCACTTTTTCATCGCATCTTCAGCGGCTTGGAGTTCAGGCTCCAGCCCGTCGAAGAGACCGGGATTGCCGCCCCTGTTTGCGATGATGCGCATGACCGCAATTTCGGAGACAAGGTTTTCCAGCGCCTCGAAAAGCTCCTTGGCATCGCGCCAGCGCGAAAGGGTGTCGCTCACTGTCCGTTCTCCGCTTCTGCGAGGATGGAGTCGCCGTGCTGGGTGGAGACGCGCCGAAGCGCCTTGAGTT